>JAABUH010002717.1_pt1 | contig 16482 bp, 32 predicted proteins | sample 5559121 | NCBI WGS metagenome assembly JAABUH01 (sample SAMN10711871, study PRJNA513364) | rock metagenome | isolation source: Antarctica rocks | place: Antarctica: Victoria Land, Battleship Promontory nord | collected 2015-12-28
CAGGTTCTCCGCAAAGGGGCGGCCGTTCACCACGGCATCCTGCGCACGCCGGACCTTGGCCGCCGCGACCAGCTTCATGGCGTCCGTGATCTTCTGCGTGCTCTTCACGGAGTTGATGCGGTCGCGAGTGTCCTTCAGCCCAGCCACGACCTGCACAAAGCACATTTTGACTCCTACTCTCCCTTCCCCACACCACCAGGGCCCCACCTGACCCAAGTAAAGTGCTGCATTGCCGCTCAGACACCACCGCCAACGCAGACCTACTGCGCACGCAGCGCGCGCGCCGTGGGAGAGCGCACAAAGATAAGGCCGCCCCGGGCAGCGCCAGGGGCATCAAGAGGCAGCGCTCTCCCGCGCGGACAGCGCCCGCAACGGCGGCGGGCGCGCACCTGCAGCGCGCATCGCTGCGGCGCAGGTGCGGCATGCCTCCCGCTAAATGCGCCGCAGTCGCCCCGGAACGCACACCGCCCGCCCGCGGACATGGGGAACGCCTGCGCCATGCTGTTCCTCGCTCACGCAGGCCAGGCTCTCCGGGCAGCAGGGCCTTGCAGGGGAGCCAGGAGCCTTTTATCGCTTAAGACCCTAAAAGCGGCCCGTGCCAAGTTGCTTCTCAAACAGTGCCTCAATTGGAGGACCATCACTCTCCCTGGGGAAGGGCGGTCTCATTGCAAGCAAGGAAGTGTCTAGTCGTGTTCTGGAGCGACATATGCGCGTTGAAGTGTAGGGTGTGTGGAGGTGTGAGGGTGCTCGGCGTCAAGCGGTGTGAGAGCGTGACAAGGCCCGCTGCAGCTGTGCTGACAGGCATACGTTTACCCCCTTTCCCATGGCTGGCTGCCAGCAAACGTAGGACGTGCCACTGCTAGCGCAGGTTGTTCGCAGCTTTAAGCAAGCCTACGCCTGGAACGTCACAGGCTGTACACTCGCACGCACTTGCAAGCTGTAGAGCAGTGTGTAGAGCGATCTGGCTGTCAAGCGGAGCCGTCTGGCCGCCCAGTGCCACAGAGAGCAGCTATCTGTGACGCAGAACGCCCGCCTCCCTTTCAGCCTGTCTGCAGCCCAGCCGGCCAGCTTGCTGCGTCACCCGGCACGCGCAAAGCCCTGCATGCTGCGGCGGCCCACCTTGACATCCACAGGCCTGCTCCCCGGCACCGCCACCAGCACGCCCACGCGCTGCGTCCCTGGCGACCCCTCCGGCGCGGCGGCCACGACCACTGTGGTGTACGGCGCCGCCACAGCGGCTTCTCCCAGCGCGCGCTGAACGCGCGCGCCGGCGCCCAGCTCGCCGGCCGCGCCTGCAGGGCAGAGCAGGGGCTTGCGCGGGGCGGCGGGCGGCCAGGCGGCGGCGCTGCGCCAGACCTGGCGCCAGCGGGTCGGCGCGGCGGCCGCGCGCTCCGCCCGGCGAGCGGCGCTGGCCTCCGCGCCGCGCTCCGCCGCGGCCCCGGCCTGGTGGGCGGCGCGCGCCTTGCCGGCGGCCGCGCGCTCTGCCTGGCCCGCTGCGCCGCCCTCCGTGCCGGCCGCGTTCTCGAGCGCGCGCGCGATGTCTCGCCGTGCGGCAGCCGTGCGGATGTCGGCGGCAGCCTGCGCGGCTGCGGGCGGGGCCGCGCTGCTGTAGAGCGGAAGACCTGTGCCCGCGACGCGGTCGCCGACCGCAAAGGCGCCAGTCGCCGCGCCCGCCGCTTGGGCCAGAGAGCGGCGGTGCCGGCCCCCGCCGCCGCCGCCCTGCCCAGCGCCGGCGCCGAGGCCCACCGGCTGTGCGACTGCGGCAGGGATGCCCACGTCAACGGGCTGCGGGGAGGCAAAGCCCGTCGTGAAGCTCACCTTCATACCACGCGGCGAGTGCAGCGTACCCGTGGATGCCATCCATGGGCTGGTGACTGGACCAGGGCCCCAGCCATGGCCGTTCACACTCCATGCAGCGGACGCTGGCGCACCGGCGGTCTGGATGTCCGTGCTGCTAGAAGGGCTAGGATCAGGGTCAGGGCTGGCAGCAGGGACATAGCCACCGGCTGCCTGGGTCAGCGCGCGGCGGCGGCGCCGCCCGCCGCCGCCGCCGCTCTGCCCAACAGTGACCTTTACAGCCACAGGCTGCGGCGAGGCAAACCCTGCCGTGAAGCCCACATGCACACCCTGCGGCGACTCCGCCACCCCCGAGGCCGCCGCCGCAGCCGGCGCGCCGCCAACGGCGACCGTGACACTGGATGTCCAAGGGCCTCGCGTAGGGCTGGCGGCCCCGGCATGCCATGCGCCAGGCGCTGCAGCGCTGGCGACCGTGACATCTGCGCTGCTGCCGGGGGTGGGAACAGGGAGTGCGCTGGCAGCAGGCAGGGCAGTGCCCTGGGCGCCGTCCGGCGCTGCGAGCGCGAGGGCCGCCAGGTGTCGGACGGGCGAGCGCAGGGCGGCAGAGTCCGTAGGGACGAGGTCGGAGGTGGGGCTGCCAGCGCCCGCCGCTGGGACGGCCACACCAGGCAGGGCACTCGCAGCTGCGCGAACAGCAACGACTCAGTGACATTCCTTCATGCGGTGACGCTTCTACAAGGTGTGCTTGGCTTCCATGGGCTGGATAGCCTTCCTGTGCCCAGAGCAGACTGTGCAACATGCTGCGCATGCAGGGTACGCAAGCAAGCCACAAGGCCAACACGCACCATCACTAACGTGCCACCGCATGATGGATGGCAGTGATGCGAGAGCTGAGAGCAGGAGGCGTGTTGCCAAGAGGCGCATGCACCACGAAGCAGCTGCGAAAGCACAGAGCGGCTGCCAAGGCTGCCATCGGGCTTGCCTGCCTCCAGGAATATGCTGCGCACCTCCTTATCTGCGGGCAACTGCTGCGGCTGTTGCTGCATGCGATGCCCACTGTGACACATGGCAATTCTTCCTGTCTGCCCGGCATGCATGGCGTGGGGCAGTGTGGTACCTGATGCATGCGCAGTCATGTTGGGTACAGCTGCGCGGCTGGGCGGCTCATGCAGGGTGGTTGCTGCGGAGGCCACAGCATGGCCGGCGCCGGGTGCGCCTGCGCCGGTGCAGCTGGGCATGGTGAGTGTGCCACTCTTGTGCGCACAGTACCGTGCTTCTTGTTAGAGCGACATAATACTGGACAGGGGCGCTGCTGCAGGGGTCCTAGATAGGACAGTGGCAACAGCTGCGTGGAACGCAGGCGTGTGCTGTGCGGGGACATAAGTATGAGCGTTCAGCCCACACTTCAGGCAGCTGCGAAGAGCACTTCCACAGGCAGCAATTGCTTCTGCGCTGCTGCCATGCGAACGAGCATGTCACGCACATGGACTTTTCCCCCGTCTGCACACGGAATGCAGAGCCGGTGCAAACATGGGTGCTGCCACGGCGCGCTTACGTCATAGACCACCATCTGCTCTGTTGCGCTGCCTGTCCAGTGCTTGTGGCCCACCCTCGTGTTGTCGCATGCAGGACAGGGGTCATGCGGGCGTGTGACCAGGCAGCGCACCATGCGCGGCAGGGGCGGTGGCGAGCAGCGCGGCGCTGGCCAGCAGGTATGCGAGTACGGCATTCATGTTCTGTGCTACTGCTGCCACAACGTGTAGCAGGTAGGTAGAGGCAACTGGTTGAGTCTCTGTCTAGCTGGTTCAGCCAAGAAGTGAAGTCATACATGATAGGTTTGAAGGCAGGGCTGGCTTCCTGGAGCTCTGGTTGGCTGGTACCAAGCTCCATCACTTTGCAGTTGCTCAGCTACACAAGCGCACAGGCGCTTGCCCTTTCGAGTTACACGCTTACTGCAGATGGCAGCTGTTAGTAACCTGCAGCACACCGTCCACACTTAACCCCCGCCCGCTTCGACCCAGTATTTGGACTCGCGCCCATGCACCGCACCTGCTGTGCATGTACACCACGCACTGCACCTGCTGTGCATGTACCTCCATGCTCTGTAGCGGCAAGTGCGTGGCGTGATGTGCCGCATACTCGATCCATGGTTTGGTTGATAACAGGTTCAGGCCGCAAGGGCGTTCCTACGGATAAGGCTGCTTGACGCGCCACCGCGCGACGAAGGAGATGCAGAAAAGCAGCAGAGGACTGGAGCAAGGCCGCGGGCGCCCATGCATTGCACGGCAGTATGCCGCGCTGCGGCAGGTGCCCGAGCCGGATCAAAATGCGCATGCTTGAACAGGCGCGAAGGGGTGCCCTGCCTGCGAAGGCGGGACACCCTGCCCTGGGGCGCGTGCGCCTATGCCGCTGCGCCCCTTGCGCCCTACCGGAAGGCCCCACTGCCCCACTCACAGAGAGCCATGCCCCAACTTATATTCTCACCTGGCCCTCCTGCCAAGCAGGGACGCCCATGCGACCACTCCCGTGTGTCGTGCAAAACCATGTCTCCGCCGCGGCAAACCAAATGAAATGCGACCACGTCTGTCCGAACTGGCACTGAACCCAGGACCATGCACCAACAGCCCCGGGGATCCGGCGCGCACATGCTGCAGACACCTACTTGAGTAGCGGCAACGCCTACTTGAGTATTGGCACACTTGAACACCTCGTCCAGCCCCTGAGCGGCACATCTCGCCTCGACAGCCCAGGGTATCTGCAGCGCCCCGATGCAACTCAGGTTCTCTCCATGCGTAGCCCCTGTAAGTGCCATGCGCCTGCTGAGAGCACACAGCCGCCCATAGCAGGGTCACGCCAGCGGGCCCCGCTGTCCGGACTCCGCAGCCCTTGACGCGCAGCCGCCGCCGCGGCCACGGGGGCCTGAAGCGCGGCGCCTAGCTGTTCCAGAGCCCTTGCCCCCCTGGCGCACACCCTGCCACCCTACCCTTGCCCTGCACTACGGCCTGTCCGGGCACGCATGCGCCTGGCACTACAACCGAGCGGGCCCCTCAGCCAGGCATCAACAGTCCGCAGCATGCAGCAGCACGCCTCACTGCGGGCGTCCCTGCTCCCACCGCACCGGCCCGCCCACTCTCCCGCAACCCAGCTCTTGGGCCAAGGCCCCCCGTGAGGCTACTCGACGGAGTCGATGCGGTGGCGCACGTCCGTGATGTCGTCGAGCTCGGTGTACGCGCGCTGCTCAGGCGTCAGGCCCGCCTGCAAGCCGGGTTGGCAAATTTGAGTTTGCAGAACTGAGCTGCAGGCTGCAGGCCCCGAAGGTGGAGGCCATGTGCACGCCTGGAGAGGCAGTGCCTCCCTCAAGGGCCCTGCAGGCAGGAGTGTGAGCCGCTGCGCCAAGACCTGGCCCTGCGGTGTGGTGCATGTGCACCGAAGCCTGGGAACCGTTCAGCTAGGGCGGTGCCGCCCTGCCAGGCGGTGCAGCACGGCCCTGCGACCTCCCAGCAAGCAAGAGTGATGATGCACTTCAGCCGACAGGCATCCATGTGATGCGAAGGCGCGGGGCAGGCGAGGCGTCCAGGCAGGACCCGCGCGCCCCCGACCGCGGGGGCCCCGCGCCTGCTCCTTCCAGTAGCTGATCTGCTTCCGCAGCTTCTGGATCTCCTTGTTGGCCTCGTTCTTGGTCACGTCGTTCTTGATCGTGCGCACGCGCGTCGCGTACGCCAGCGAGTTCTGCGCGCGGCGCGCCGGGCGGGTCGCATGCGCCTCACGCGAGTCGTGTCCCCGTAACTCGTGAATCCTACCTTGTGCATGCATGGCAAGGCCAGCCCCGAGTGCCGACTCAGCAAGCAAAGAGTCTGATGTGGGAGCCGACCGCGCGCAGCGTGTCATTCCGCCACTGTTTGAGCACTCAACATGCCTGGCAGCCAGCTGTGCAAGACGCGGTGTGGGAGGGGGAGGCCGTGCAGGGCATGTGCAACATTCAGGACGACAGCAAGGTGGTGCACAGGCCGCGCCTGCGTCTCGTCCAGGTTGGTGTCGGTGGGCGAGACGTTGACAAACCTGCGCGCTCCTTGCCGCGTCAGCTTTGTGACCGCAGGCTGTAGACCCAGCCATAACAGCGTTGCTGAACTTCATCAGGCAGGGGCGGCCGGTTAGGTGGTTGTCGTGCTGTCTCCAGGCAGAGCGGCAGAAGTGCGCAACGCGGGAGGCAGCACGAGCACAGCCAGCCGCGAGCCACGCGGCGTAAGATAGCAACGCTTTTGTATCTGACAGCGAAGCGAGCAGGCCGGGGGCGGCGCACATGAGCGTCTTGGCGGTGCCGCCAAGCGAGTCAGACATGAGCATGGTGAGCTTGTGGTTGCGGTACGGGATGTGCGGCTGCTCGGTCGCGAGCGCGCTGATCACGTCGCCGAGCGCGCTCAGCGACTTGTTGATCGCCTGCGCCTCCTTCAGCTGCTCGCCCGTCGAGCCGGACTTCTTCACCCTGCGCGGCGCAGGGGCCGGCATAGGTTAGGTCTCAACCCTGCCCTAGCCTCTGCAGTGTCCTCATGACCTGACGGACAACCGCTTGCGCGACCTCCAGCTGCATGCGCAGCGTGATGTGTTCAGGCCATAACATGCAATGCGTTGCTTGATACGGCCGTGAGACAACAAGGTTTGCCGCACCAGGTTGATGACGTGAGAGTACTGTCAGAGCTGAAGCGGGGAGAACATGGCATTGGCATGATGAGGCACAAGACAATGCTCGTGTGAGGACAGACTGCTAGCGTGAACGATCACACAGGGCAAGCAGCGGTTGGCCGGCGCCGCACCGCTCCGAGCCGGCCAGGTCCACGAAGGACAGCTTGCCCTTGGTCACGTTCTGCGTCTGCAGGTTGGTCGCCTCAATGATCACCGACATGACCAGGTGCGAGCGGCTGGACTCACGGTTCATCTGCGTGGACGACACGTGCCGCCGCAGCTGCCCCGCGTCGATGGCAGCCATCAGCTCGCGCGCCGACGTCACCTGCGGCGACGCGGCCATGGCTGAGGGCACTGGCATTCAAGTGCGAAGCACTGGCCCCAGTTATCTGCAACAAAATGCAGGTCGTTGTCACGTTTGGAAAGCATCATGCGATGAGACATTTCTTGAACTGCGCTGCAACAGCCAGGCTGTGCGATTGCGTTTGCATGCAGCAGCACCACCCTGCAGCCTTCTGTGCTCTGAAAGCCATGACGGCCTGCACACTCAGCGGTGGGTTCCTGCAGTTCGGCACCTCGATGATGGTCGCGCCCGGCACGCTGACCATGCCCTTGACGTCCTTCTTGATCTCCAGCCGCGCGGCGCGCGCCTGCACGCCGCCGAAGGCGGTCGCGCTGTTGCCGCCGCCGCCGCTTGCGCGGCCCACCACCGCCGCCTGCGCTCCGCACGTAGGAGCGTGTCAAGCATGGGACAGAGAGCATCACACCGGCTGCCAGCAGACCTCGCAGAGCCTGGCACCCGCATCGCGGCTGCCTACACCGCATCCCACCTCCACACTTTGTACCACAGATTGCCAACGGGTCTGCTGGTAGAGTGGGCTGCAGGCAGTGCAGGAGGGCTTGGCATGCTCGCGGATGCGTGCCGGTGCGGAAGCAGGTCCGTCGAGAGGTCCAGGAACAGGCGGTGATGAAAGCACAGCTGCCAGGGACAGGGCAGGGCAGTGCGGCAGCACCAGCTCTGCTCAATGAACCTGGCTGCAGTAAGCAGGGTCGGCCAGGCTAGCGCGCCTTGGCCTGGCTGACGTGGGGCACCCACGGAGTACACACATGTTGAGATGTAAAGATGTAAAATATTAAAAGTGAAAAAAAACAAGACGGGCGCGCCTTCACCTGGCCATCAATCATGCTCTGCGGCAGCAGCAAGTCCGCGAGGTCGTCCTGGTAGAGCTCCAGCATGTAGCACGACACGCTGAAGGTGTACTTCCCGCCGTCCCGCTCCAGGATCGCAAAGAGCTCGCTGATGCCGCGCGGCGTAATGCCCGGGTCGCCCTCGCCGCCGTAGATGGTGTGCGTCTTGCCGGAGCCTGCACAAGCGCGCTTGATGTGTCAAGCTCGTGTGCAGACATAAGGTACTAAACCCCACAATCGCCAATTTGTTCATGAGCATGCGCGCCATGCGCATGAGCTGTTCACAGGCCTGGTTCAGGAGGATCACACATAGCCAGGCTGAGTTCTGTGAAAAGAAACCAGCAATGACTTAGGGGCAACATGCAGTGTGGTTGAGCTGCAAGTGAGCGTCCAGCACTGTTAGCTGCCAGCATCGCAGCGACTGGCAGCGCACCAGTCTGGCCATACGCGAAGATGCACACATTGTACCCGTCGACGGCGGACTGCACCAAGTGCCGCGTGTCCTCGAACACCTGGTTCATCAGAGAGCGGTCATTACCAGAATGTGATTGTCGACGCATCAGCCCAAGTCGCGTGCATGAGAGCATTCAGAGTCCCTGAGCCATCCCCATGCAGGCGCCTGCCCAAGCACCCCTGCTTGATGCCAACAAGGCCGTGCGCGCCTTCTCCTGGCCAATGCCCGGCGCGAACACGGCGTCAAACGCATACTCGCGCTTCTTCTCCTTCCAGATGTGGTCCAGCGTCAGCTCGTCCGGGATGTTGAGGGCCACCTGCGCTGTCGTCAGCTAGGGTTTGGCGACGAGCATGAACATCACAGCCACTGGACACTAAAACATGTGCTAACGGCCATCTGTACACATGGCTTAATAAGTGAGGTGTTCAGTTGTGGTGGAGCTGGAACTACTTATGTAAGCGTGCCTTCCCTGCACACAAGCACCTCTGTTGCTCACGGCAAGCCAAACAGCATGCTTCCACAACATGCTCAATACTTGCTCTACAGTAACTTGTACGTTCTGGTGGCATCTCTCCGTAGGACGCAGCACAGGCGCAGAGGGCTTGGCGGCAGGGCCATGCCTTCTGCCCGCGCTCGGCCTCGAAGCCCAGCATTGGCCGCACGCGCGCGTACACGCGGATCTTGCCCTTCATGTCCTCCATCTGGTTGAAGTACTTCTTCCGCATGATGCTCTCATCCTGCCGCGACAGGCGCGCGTCAGTGGAGAGCATGCAGCGACCAGGAAATTGCCATGCGCTATTTGGGACGTCAGGCTGCTCCACCACCGTGTGAGCAGCCAGCTGGTAACAGGCCGTGAAAGGGCTAGCATGCAATGCATGGGAAGGCACCTTGTACAGCGTCTCGAGCTCCTCCAGGCGCTTGGCCTGGTTCTCGATGACGGCTGCTTGCGCGCGCTCGCGGCGCTCCACATCCTCCTTCATCTCGCGGAGCTCCTCCAGCTCTGCGGTGGCGCCAGCCATCTGCACAAGGTGCGCATGCATGGTATCAGGCGCTGCACCTCACCTTGCCTACATTGCGGCGCTTATCCTGCTTTGCTGCTGTGCGCTGGCCTGTACGCTTGAAATGCCCTTATGTGGACACTTGCGGCTTGGCTCCACCTCGTGCGCAGGTGCTGCAGGTGCATGGCCGCGCTGTCTCCTTGCACAGCACAGCCACGCCAGCAGCATTCCAGTAATGCAGCAACAAAACCCCTCTCAGCTGTGTTTTTCTATGGCAGTTGTCTCAATGCACGTCCATTCTGCCTCTGCGAGTACCCAGCACCCTTTCCGCTAGCCACATGCCACTCGAAGTTGTCTGAATGCAGACCAGCAGTCCTGTGCTAGCAATCTGTCTATGTAACATATCTACCAGATTTGATGTGAATTGCCTATGTAGCTTCGTATCAGTATGCCCCAGCAGGTAGAAGAGGCTGGTGGAGGACCAGTAGGTCGCAGCAAAGTAGTCATGCTTATCCTGGCAAGCAACCGGCTGGGCAGAGCGACGGGGCGCTGGTGGAAGTAGGCGGGTTGCAGACCTCAGCCTCTTGAGGCAGCTATATCTTAGGTGCCTGCAACTCAGCACCATGCAGACAGCAGCCGGTGGCATCATGCGCACCGCGGACAGCTCGGCCTCCTTCTCGGACAGCAGCGCCTGCGTGTTGCCCAGCTCCTCGACCAGGCCGTTGACCTTGGCATCGCGCTCGCGCGCCTCGGCGTCCGCGTTGGCGCGCAGCGCGTCCAGCTCCTTGGACAGCGACGTCACCTCCGTCACGCGCGCCGCCTCCAGCCGCTGCAGGCGCTTCTCTGCCAGCTCCCCCTCCTTTTGCGCTTCCCTGCAAGAGTGTAATCCGCTTTGATATGGCTCATGCAATGGATACCTGTTGCGCCCCACCCCAGCACCACGTTGCGCCTGCCAGCTGCAGGAACGTGTGGCTGATGCACCGCACAGGCCTCGTTCCTCAAGACAGGGAGGCATTTTGCAGACATGCGGTGCTCACCCATGAATGTCAGCATGCACGCGGTCGTGCCCTTCTCTGGCAGGTGCGCACCGCAGCGCAGCCTCTGCCGTGTGCAACGCGCTGGTGGCCGTCGCCAGCTGCGCCTGCAGGGATGCGACCTGCGCGGGCGCAGCACGCACCCTCAGGCGGGCAGGATGCGAGCACATGAAGAACCGTTGCGCAACGCATGCACTCACAGGCAGGCATGCAGCGCTCGGGGACCAACGGTGACAATGTGCAGGTCCACTCCAGCTCATCCACTGTAAGGCAAAGAAGGATCGCGTTTGGTAAGCATGCATGCACCCTCGAATGCAAGTAGTGCATGGTAGCAGGCATGGCTGGGGAGGCAGCAGCTCGGCCAAAGCGCGCCTTGTCCTCCAGCTCGCGCAGCTGCTGCGCCTCGGCGGCTGCGCGCATGGCGGCGCCGGCGCCTGGCGCCTCCTCCTGCGCACGCTGCGGGGCCTCCGCCACCGCCGCCGACACCGCCGCCTCCACCGCCTGTCCATGCCATGGTTTCTGTTGGGCCGCGTCTCACCTTGACATGAGTGAGTTGTTCTCTCCCATGGCTTCTCATATGAATGCACCACGGAGGTTTATCAACAGCAAGAGCCCCTTGGCTGACAGCGGCGCCTGAAAGCCGCAGACTTCACGCATCCGCCAAGCCCGCACAGCTGGTCGCCGAGGTAGCGCGGCTGACATGGCCTCCCACTCGGACGCGGGCGGGGCCGCGCACGCGCGTCTTGTCGCCCTCCGCCTTCTCCAGGTTCTGGCGCAGCGCGTTGAGCTCCACGCGCAGCGCCTCGCCCTCGCGCAGCGCGCCATCCAGGCGCTCCGACCCCGCTTTCTGCGCGAGGGCCCCACCTTGGCCCCCGCAAAGCGGTGCATCCCTCCGTGCGGAGCTCGCACGCAGCATGTGCCGCTCAGCGCCACTTGCGAGCCCTGTCCATGGTAAACACGCGGCGCGCCGCTACACCAACACACATGAAGACGCCACGGCCGTCCTTTGAGGCATGCGCATGGCCTCTCCCGTGCCAGCCAGACCTGCCAGTGCAAGCGTCTGCATGCCACGGACACCACTGGACGCGTCCCTGTACCTCTTGTACCTCGGGCCCTGGCCCAGGCGGGCCGCGCTCCGCACCTGCGCGGCCACCTCGGCCGCCAGGCGCTCCTGCGCCTCCTCCAGGTCCTCGCCGATGCGCGCGCGCTCGCTGTGCAGCTGCGCCTCCGCGCGCTTCATCGCCGCGATACTGCGCGCGCCCGGGCCGGCCGCTCTCACATGGCCTCTACCCGAACTTATTTCCCTGTTCATAGGCATTGCATGTACTACTTGCATGCTGTCCTCCCATCCTACCAACCCAGAGCTCGATCTCGGCCCCCGAGGTCACGGCTATCGCTGTTGATGAGTGCAACAAGACATACGAGGGGCGCACGTCCGCGCCGCCTCGTCAAGCTGTTTCTGCATCTCCGCCATGTGCGCCTCGTACTTGGGGCCGTAGTTGGCCGCCGGCGCATCACCGCCGTTGGCCCCGTCGCCGCCCGCCATCGCCTTCGCCTGCCGTGGTTTTATCGCTTGCGCTCAGCGATGCTACATATGAGGAGAGTCGGCCTGATTGCATGCATGGGAGCGGGGGTCCTTGTGGTGCCTGGAGGGAACGGTGCGCGGCATGCTGGCAGGCGCTGGGCTTGCGCACTGGCCTGCCTGTTTATGTGCGGATGCTTGCGCAGACCCAGCCGCGTGCTAGCACATCAAGGGCGCTGCGGCGCGACAGCGCGCGGCGCGCTGGCCGGTGGGCTGGCCAGATGCGAGTGCGCGCCTTGGAGTAGCGCTTCATCATGATGTCGTTGATGTGGGTCTGCAGTGCCATGCAGATGTCCTCGCCCTGTGCGCCGCACCCCGCCAGAAGCTGCTCACAAGCCGCGCACGATCTGCAGCACTGCCAGGTGCAGGTGCTGCCAGTGTGCAGACGCGCCGTGCGAACACACTCGCTGCATGCATGTTGGCTATGCCGCTACTGTTGCTTGCAAACCACCTTTGCGTGCTTCTGCCTGGCGCATGCGATGTGAGTCCTGCTCCTGGGCGTATGCTTGCTGCTGCCAGGCACATGAGAGAAGCGGGGCGTGCTGAGCAGCACGATCGCCCGACAACGCCGCAGGCCGTTGTGCTGCGCGCCTGGCGCGTGTCAAACTGGAAAATGTGCAGCACGCCGGCGACGCGCATCTTGAAGAACACGGCCTGCGAGGACGAGCCGAACTGCATGATGTCGCGCAGCTCCGCGCTGTGCAGGTACTCCTTCGGCACCGGGCGGAAGAAGTGCACGCCGCGCTGCGCGCGCCGCGCTGCACCCGTCGGCCTCCCGTGCGCGGCTTGCCTGCGGTGCTGCACCGCCCGCCGCCCGCCCCTGGTCCAGCCCGGGGCTTTCCCCCACCAAATCATGGGCCCCGCTGGCAAGGTGCACATGGCAGAAGGTGCCCTGCACGATCATCAGAGCCCGGCGAGAGTACCTGGCATGCTGCATGCAGGCCGCCACGATGAGGGCAGAGAGAACAGGCCTGCAGGGCCCGGCCGCGCAGGCCGCGCCTTGTTGATGCCCAGGATGAGCTTGGCGGGCAGCAGGCCGATCGGGTCCTCGATCCGCTTCACGCTGAAGAAGATGGAGTTGCCTGGCGCGCGCGTGGCGCGGCGCGTCACCGCGTGACCGGGCCTTGGCAGGGTCTTGGCAGGGTCTCGGCAGGGTTCAGCGCACGGACGTGCTACCGGGCGAGCAGGCTCGGGCGGCAGCCAGCAAACAGCATGTTTGCGTTTCCCTCGTCACGATTGCAGGCTTTGAAACAGGATAGGCATGCTTCTCGAGAAGGAGTCACTGGGAGGGACCCAGGTACAGTGAAAACAGGTTCGGTCCCAAGTGGCGGCGGGCGTCAGCAATGCCATGGGCACCGCCAGAGCCACCGGGCAGCGGCCTCCAGCAGAGAGCCGCCACAGCGCAGGGCGGCGGGCGCGCGCCGTAAGGCAGCGAGCGCAGGATGCGCAGGAACTGCAGCCGCGCGTCCTCCTTGCTGAACTGCTCCAGCGCTTTGTAGCGCGACAGCACGTCCACCTTCCACTCCTCGCGCGGCCGCGTCATCAGCACCTGCGCGCGCGCGCGCGGCTTTATTGCCCCTACCCTACCACACCCTACCCAGCCTCTCCGCGGTTCGCTGCCGGGCTGACAGGGCGCCTGGCAGAGCAGCAGCGCAGGCGCGCTGCCACCCCGCGCGCTGCCGCCTGGGTCACGGATGGACAGCTGCATGACCGGCTATGGAATGAGAGTGCCACCTTGGCTGGCCGGGCCGGAGCTCTCTCTAGTCGCTTTGCAGCTGCGCATGCATCACAGACCTACAGTGCTGCATCAGCAGTGCCCTCCCTTCTTTAGATAACCCTATCGACCGGTGCCGTCGCGTCCAGAGCCTGGTGCCAGGAGGCAGGCGCGGCAGCCTGCCTCGCAGTCGCCCGGGCCCCCCGCGCGCCTGCTTGGTGACAAAGCGCTCAATGGCGCCCTCCAGCAGCTCCAGCGTCTCCAGCATGGTCGGCCCGGCCTCGGCCTGCATCTGCAGCGCGCACATCTGCGCCGCATCCTCGCGCACGACCGGGTAGTTGCCGCTCAGGTAGTCGTGCTGCGCCTGCGCGTGCGGCGGGGGCGCGTCTGCCGGCGCCGCGGCTAAGGTATGCAATTGCTTTGCTCGGCTGACTCGCAGCCTGTCAGGGACCTGCTGCTCTGTGTGCCTAGTTCTGCGCCGCACTTCACAGAGATGCCAGTCGTCGACGACACGCCCGAGATGCACATGCGGAGCGTGGCAGGCCCATGGCGTGCTGGATCGCCCCTTTGAGGCATCTGCAGAACGGCCGTGGCCTTGAAAACATGCAGGGCCTGCGTCCACACTGGCTGACTGACCCCCGATCATGGCGCAGAAGCTCCGAGTGCGCAGCGTGTCACCACCCCCGCGGGCGGGCGCGGGTCACCTGCACGTAGGAGAGCGTGACAAACTGCGGCTCGGTGATGGTCTCGTCGGTCTCCCGGAACATGCGCTTCTTGAAGAGCACCTGCGCCGCGGCGCCTCCCCGTCAGCGCCTGTCCCGCCCCGTGCCCGCGCGCGAGGTGCGATAACATTGGTGCTGCTTGGCATTCAGCTTGGGCTTGTTGAGCTAATCATGCAAGAGCAGGCATGAGGAGGAAGGAGGCGGGATCAGGCCCCGCGGCTGCCCGCGCGGGTGCGTTGCAGCGCGGGCGCGCGCGCGCGCCTTGGACTGCGTGTCGCGCGACTTGCGCTCGCGGATGTCGGCCAGCACGTCCGCGATGTACTTGTTGTCCTCCAGCAGGAAGTGCTCGTCCGCGATCGGCTGGCCGAGCTCCGGCTTGAGCGTCTGCCGCCCGCGCTGGCTTGTCACAGCCCGCATCCGGCTCCAAGGCGGGCGTGCCCGGAGCCGCCAGGAGGGACTGTTGAGGCCTCTCATGATGCTGGCAGCATGGGGCGTGCAGCGTGGCAGGCGTGCAGCCCATGCAGTCAGACGCGCGTGGCTTTCCAGGGCAACGGGCGCTCGCAACACGCCACGCGCGCGCCGCACAGGGCGAGCGCGCGGCTGTCGGCCAGGTGCGGGCCTGCCAGCTGCCCCTCGGCAGCGGCAGGGTGGGGGCGGCTGCGGCGGCGCGCCTTGCGGCACTCGTACAGCGTGAACGTGGTGAAGTGCTCCAGCTTGATCACGCGCGCCAGGAACTCCACCGCCTCCAGCACCGTGGCCGTCGCGTCAAACTCCAGCTCCTCGAATGTCTCGTCCAGGAAGAAGACGATCGTGGTCTGCTTGCGCCCGGCCAGCAGCGCCTCAATCTCCTCCGCGCTCGGCACCTGCGGCGCGCCCGCGGCGGTCACAGATGAGCTCCTCCGCATGCCTGAAGATAGAGATAAACACGCAGGGGGATCCTCGAGCGTCTCTGTCCAGGTGGAGCATGATGCACGTCCTGACATGCTACATGATGAGACGCTTGGGTGTCTCAGCTCCGTTTGCTGCTGTGCGCTGCAGGGCTTGCTGAGCAGCAAGCCCTGGCCAACCCTGCACATGTGCGCGCTAGCTACCACCGTCTGGCACCGTGACTGGCCGCCCGACACGGCAGCCCCAGTCTACAACTAACCGGCTGTCACCCTGCAAGCGCTCGCACGCTCTGGCGAAGCGCACCGTGCGGCGCGTGCCGGCCTTGGCCGAGCGCTTGAGCGCGGACCAGGTGCGCTGCGCGAGCGCGCGCGACGCGGCGTCCACCTCGGCGTCGCCGTGCGCGATCGTGTGCACGTACTCGCTGACCAGCCCGACAAAGTCCTTGCTGGGCGGCATCGCGCTCGCGACTAGGAAGAGCAGCTCCCAGGCGCGCGCGCTGCTGGGCGTGCCGTTGCCGCGGCTCTGCTTCAGCAGCTGCATGTACAGCTCGTCCTTCAGCTCCGCCTTCTTGATGCCCTGCCGCGCGCGCCGCGCCTCAGAGGTCTAGGTTTTGAGAGGACCTCCAGCCCAGTCTGTCCCTGCTGGGCCTTCAGCTCCGCCTTCTTGATGCCCTGCCGCGCGCGCCGCGCCTCAGAGGTCTAGGTGTTGAGAGGACCTCCAGCCCCAGCCTGTCCCTGCTGGGCCTTCAGCTCCGCCTTCTTGATGCCCTGCCGCGCGTGCCGCGCCTCAGAGGTGTAGAGTTCAAAGGACCTCCGGCTCCAGCCTGTCCCTGCTGGGCGGCGCGCGGCGCCCGCGGCCGGCGCGGACGGGGCCCAGGCGCGTGCGCTGCCGGGGCGTGCCCTCCGCTGCGGTCTCCGCTGCTGCATGCGCACGCTAGCCCTGGCTGGCACGGTATGCTGACAGAGCTCTGCAAGCCAACACGTTTACAGCTGTCTGCTCAGAGCTGTCCTGGCAGCGCCCCGTGCCCACCAGCACGTCAGCACCACGCGAGCGGCGCGCGCGGCGGTGCAGGACCAGGGCCCTGCGGGCCGACAGGGGCCAGCACCGCAGCTCTGGTAGCGCCATCAGGCGCACGTGTCCCGTGCACAGTGAGGCCATACGGAGCACTGAAGGAAACAAGGCGGGCGCGCGCCTGCGCCAGCAGCCGCATGACCAGGTCCAGCTTGGCCGCGCCGGCCGGCGCCTCGCCCGCGTCGCCCATGTACTTCTGCACCGCCGAGAACATCTTCACCGCGCGCCCCGAGTTCTCCGCCGTCAGCTTGAGCAGCGACGTCGGGATGCACTCCTGCGCGCGCCGGCCGCGGCGCGTCAGCGCGCCCACGGAGCTCCGACGAAGTTGTACGTAGCAGGACGCGCTACCCGCAC
>JAABUH010002720.1_pt1 | contig 16470 bp, 10 predicted proteins | sample 5559121 | NCBI WGS metagenome assembly JAABUH01 (sample SAMN10711871, study PRJNA513364) | rock metagenome | isolation source: Antarctica rocks | place: Antarctica: Victoria Land, Battleship Promontory nord | collected 2015-12-28
TTCGGATGGCGGCAAGGAGCGGCCCCTCTTAGCCCTCCCGCATCGGGAGGGCCGACGCCCCCGGCGGCGGGGTGGGTTCCCCGCCTTCCCCGCCTTCACTGCTGCCCTCGTCGGTGCGGCGCTGGGTGGGGGGGTTCTGACGATGCGGGCGGAGCGGCTGCGGCCCAGGTTCGTGGCGGCCGCGCTGCAAGGGAACATCACCCAGAACGTCATTCAGGACCCGGCGTATGTGGAGCGGGTGGTGCAGACATTCGCGGCGCAGAGCCGGGCGGCGGCGGCGCAGGGGGCGCGGCTCGTCGTGTGGCCCGAAACGGCCTTTCCAGGCTACTTACAGCCGGACACCCCACTGGGACCACGCGCGCGCGTGGCAGCGGAGACGATTCGGGACCGGCAGGTGGCCCTGATCGGCAGCGTGGAGTACGACGCGACTCAACGCAAGAACGCCAACAGCCTGTTTCTGATGGACGCGCGGGGTCGGGTGACGGGGAGTTACCAGAAGCGCCAGTTGGTCCCGTTTGGCGAGTTCACGCCGGGGCGGCGATGGATGCCGTTTTTAGAGTCCCTGCACGTCACGACCTTCGACATGGAGCCTGGCGCGGACACGCAGGCATTGCTCGACGGCGGGCCGGGCATCGGCAAGATCGCGGCGACCATCTGCTTCGAGTCCTCCTACCCGCGCTTCCTGCGCGAACAGGTCGCGCGCGGGGCCGGGCTGCTGGTGATCTCCACCGACGACACCTGGTTCGGGCGAACCGCTGCCGCCCGGCAGCACTCGGCCATCGCCGCCGTGCGGGCCGCCGAAGCCGACCGCTACCTGGTCCGCAGCGCCGCCACGGGCGTGTCGCAGGTCATAGACCCGACGGGCCGGGTGCTGGCCGAGGCTGATTTATTCAAGCAAGCCGTGGTGTGGGCGCCGGTCGAGTCGCGGGCGACGACGACGCCCTATGTCCGCTGGGGCGACTGGTTCATCGCCTTCTGCGCCCTGCTCCTGGCGGGGGTCAGCGTCCCTGGTATCTCTATTGCTAGTGTTCGTGTTCGCCGCGCAGGAACTTCTCGTAGTTCGGGCCGCTGACGCCGTAGTCCTTGCGCGTGTCGCCCCGATAGACCTCCAGGCCCGCCCGTAGGCCGCCGGGCGGGAAAAAGGACACGAAGCGGAACAGGCCCTGGGTCCCCGGCGGCAGGGTGCCCGTCGAAACCAGATAGGTCGGCGCGTCCGGTTCGTTCAGGGCCACCTCCCAGCGCAGGCGGGACCAGCCGCGCGGGACGGACTTGTGCATCCAGAACGCCGACTCGGGGCCGCCGCCCGTCAGGCCGAGGAACAGGGGTTTGGGCTGGTAATCGGGACGGAATAGATACGGGCCGAGGCGGAGACGGGTGATGGCGGGCTTGCCTTCATCGGCGCGCATCAGTAATTCGTACATGAAGCCGTCGTTGTTCGCCACGCAGGTGAGCATGGGGGCGACTTCCGGGATGATCATGAGTTCCTCCAAGTGAGCGAGAGACAACAGGGCGCAGGGGAATAAATGCTCTCCCATTATAGCACACGCAGACAATAACGCAAAGGAGTCACACATGGAACCGACAGAAATCTGGAACAGGGCGTTTGAAGTCGTTCGCCGCGAGTTGGCCGTGCCCACTGTCTGGCTGGCGATGCAGGCGGCCCAGCCGCTGACCATTGACGGCAATTACTTCGTCGCCGCCCTGACCGCGCAGGAGGAGTATCTGGCAGGGCACTTGCAGGGCCACCAGGCGACGGCCGCCATCGAGGAGGCGCTACGGGCGATCACAGGCCGCATCCTGGCCTTCCGACTGATCATGGGCGACTCGCTGGCCGACTGGGAGGCGCAGAAGACGCGCGAGGCATCCAGCAGCCGCCCCGCCGAGGCGCCGCCGACCTTTTTACGCTCCAGCGAGATCGCCGAACCGCCGCCGGCCTTCTTCCGCTCCGAGTACAGCCCGGCGCCCGCCGCCCCCGAACCGGCCCCTGCCGCTCCGGTCCCTGCCGCCCCGGTGCCTGCGGCTCCCAGCGCGTCCAACCGCACCGTCAGCCCCTCCTGGGAGAAGCTGAACGAGCGTCTCTCACAGGGGTATAAGTCCGCGCCCTACATCAAATACGCCCAGGGTCAGGCGCAGTACATTCTGACGGCCATGAAGATGATCTCAGACACGATGGACGTGGTGATGCCCCCGCCCGGCGCCCCGCGCGACGACGCCCAGGAGCGGATGCTGACCAAAACCATCGAGCGCCTGAGCGGCATCGTCAACCTAGACGCGCTGTTCCTCGCGCTGGAGCTGATGCGCTTCCGCGAGTCGCAGGGCAAGAGCGTAGACATCCCGCTCTGAGCGGCGCCTACACAAACCCACCCCGGCGCGCTGACGCTCGCCCCCCCTCCCTGTCAAGGAGGGGAAAGAGGCCCTGCCGCCTCTTCCTAAAGGTTTTCTGGCAGGCTTCTGGTGCGTCGGCGCCAAATGGGTGTTTAGTTCGTCTTTTGAACCAAGAGCGAAGTTCCATCCGCACCCATCTTATGAAAAATTGCATCCAGGTTTGGTTTCTACTGCTTGTGATGGGCATGACGCTGCCCCCAGCGGCCCAAGCGGATATAACGATAACGCTACTACGCGCGTTTCAATCCGACTGTCCTGTCACAGCGGTTAGGTTATCGCCTGACGGCAAGCGGCTGGTAGCGGGCGGCGGCGAGTTGAACGAGCCGTCTCCGATTCGGCGGTTGTCAGTTTGGGACGTGCGGACGGGCAAACTGGCGTGGGCAGACAAAGCCAGTCGTGAGATTACTTCCGTTTCGATCTCGCCAGATGGACGCATCGTAGCGGGCGCGTCTGGAACGAACAAGGTCGCCTTGTGGGACATGCGGACGGGGAGACTGGAACGGTTGCTGACCTGCCGTGGCGAGAGCGTAAGCACTGTCGCTTTCTCGCCCGATGGTAGGCTGCTGGCCTGCGCGGGCCATGCCGTTGTTTTCTGGAGTATGCCTTCGCACCGCTGGGTGCGCGCCCTGCACCACCCACATGCAAACCGCGATCTTGGCCCCATCACGTTCTCCCCTGACGGCAAGACTCTGGCTGCGGGCTATTCCTTTGATGTCGCTGACGACGCGGGGAGCGGCGAAGTCCTACTGTGGGAAACTGCGTCAGGACGTGTCCGAAGGAGGCTACGCGAGCGTACCGACACCATCACCGCATTGGCCTTCCGTCCTGACGGCAAGGTGCTGGCCGTCGGCCTGGGGACGCCAGAGGACGCCGAGACGGACGGCTCCATCCGACTGTGGGATGTGGCATCTGGCCGCCCTTTACGCGCTTTAACTGCGCGGGATGGTGATTATGACCTGGAGACCCTCTGCTTCTCCCCTGACGGAACCCTGCTGGTGAGCGGAAGCAGCACCGACGTTTATGCAGAGTCGCCGACGCTGGGTAAGGTGCGGGTCTGGGACACGCGGACAGGGAGACAGAAGGCTCTGCTACGCGGCCATCGCGATTTAGTTACGGCTGTCGTTTTTTCTGCCGACGGAGCGATGATTGCCAGTGGAAGCGATGACGGCACAGTTCGCCTGTGGCGTGTCCACTAGTTCGCCTTTCCTGTTGAATAGCGAATAAAGCCCCATTTTCTTCCTCGATCAGCCACCAATTCCTGATGGGAGGCTACAGCTACGCCCACCTGCTGCCCCAAACTTCGCTGTGTAAAACCAATAAGCGAACGAGGGAAGGCTTAACGAACGCTGTCTTCCGTTTCGTGAGTTGACCGCTGGGAACCAATGACCTGACGCAAGATGGGCCTTGACAGCGCCGCCCGGCGTGTGCTAGAATGATCGTGTTCGCAGGGAACTCGTTGACCAAAGAGAGGCATACAGTACCGTCAGATGAAGTGGGAATTACGTGCCTCAGAATGGTTCCTTATGTAAAGGATAGAGGCTTAGGAATGAGCCTGTTTGGTAGATGTTAACAGTTAAATGGGGCTATGGCTCAGTTGGTAGAGCGGTTCGTTCGCAACGAACAGGTCAGGAGTTCGAGTCTCCTTAGCTCCACTGGAAGAAAAGGCCGCGTCAGAGAAATCTGGCGCGGCTTTTTTCTATTTGACGGGTACGAGGCGCAGGGCGATGTCGCGGGTAAAGGTGGGGACGGGGACGAGCAGGCGCCTCCCGGACGAGGGCAGGCGCTGGGTCTGGGTTACGATGCCCCGGCGCGTGTCCCACCAGGCGAGACGGTACACGCCGGGGCGCGGGATGGGGAGCGTCAGGCGGATACCGGTTTGAGGTGACGGCGTTTTGCCCGCGCGGTCGTTGAACCAGTTGGAGTCCGGGTCCTGGAGCCATAGCAGAGTCTCCCCCGTTCCCGCATCCTGGAGCGCGGCTGTCCGCAGCAGGGCGAAGCGGGAGGAAAGGGCGCGGGCCAGGGTCAGCGTGGAAATCTGGAGCCAGTCGCCCTCGGTGTTTTCCAGCGTGACGATGTGCGGGCCGGCGGGCAGGGCCAGCGTGCGGTCCGTGTTGAAGAGGGCCTGGTAGACGCCGCCATATTCCGGGAACGACTTGGTGCTCTCGTAGCCGCCGCCCTGGCCCGGCGCGGCGTTGAACGGATAGTCGCCCGCCAATGTGCCGTCTAGACCCACGCGCAGATGTCCTTTGTTGGAGACGGTCCCGATGTGCAGGGTCAGCGTCGTCGGGCGCGGCAGGTCCAGGCGCAGGGTGAGGACACTGCGATTGTTCGGCTTCTCGGGGCCGAACAGGGTGGACAGGAGCGGGCCGCCGGTGGTTGTCCCGTCCGGGTGGAGGACGACCGGCGCGGTGGCCTTCTCGCCCCACGCTGATGTCGGCGTCAGGGTCAGGTCGGCAAAAGTCTCAGGGGCGTTCGCGCCGCGCGTCGGCGGCGGGAGCAGGAGCGGGGCGAACCGTCGGCGCGGCCAGTCTACGGCGGCGGCGAAGCGCGCCAGGCCGGTGAACCGAGGGTACTGGTTCTTGGGTTCGACATAGCTGTCCCACCACCACAGGGACGCCCCGCCCGCGTTGCCCGTCAGGGCGCTGGCCCATAGGCCGTTGTGCAGGTTCGTGCCCAGCCCTTGCGGGTCGAACTTGGAATCGTCGCCGCGCCAGGAGATGCCGAACTCGCCCATGAAGTGCGGCTTGGCGTAACGGTCGTGCAGCCGGGCATCGTCCAGGATAATTGGCGTGATATCCTTTACCGAACCTTCATCGCCGTAGCGGTGCGTCTGTGTAAAATCAATCTCGGACAGGTTCCAGACGGCCGGCGTGCCTACGGTGGAGTAGGAATTGGTGACCAGATGCCGGTACGGGTCATTCTGCTTCAGATACGTCGCCATCTCGCGCACCCAGGGTGCGGGGGCGTCGGTCTCGTTCCAGAACTCCCAGAAGGCCAGGCTCGGTTGAGGCCCGTAGCGGGCGACCAGGTAGCGCAGGCGGCGGCGGTAGAGTATTCTGGCCTGAGCATCGGTCCAGAAGTCAGCGGGAGTCACGGCGGGGCCGCCGTTGGCCTTGTTGTACGGGTTGACGGGCCACTGCCCCTCGTTGAAGTAGCCGCCGGTCGTGAACTCCCCATAGGTGCCCAGGGCCATCATGCAGCGGATGCCGTTATGAGCGGCCAGCCCCAGCACCCGGTCAAAATACCAGGCGTTCGCAAGGTCATAACGGCCCAGGCCGTACCGCTCTAGGCCGTTCCCTTTCTCCCCATTCCCCTTGTGCTCCAGGGATCGGTTTGCCATCCAAAGCCGGGCATAGTTGCCGCCTGCCGAGGATAGATGTGGGAACCAGATCTCGTAGTCGGTCAAACCGCCCCGCCCCGCCCAGCAGACGTTCTCGCCGATGGGGAAGAAGGACGCGCCGCTGCTGAATTGCAGGTAGCGGTCGCTGCCCGGCGCGCGATGGACGAAGCCGGGCGCTTTCGAGGGCTGAACTACGAATGAGGCTGCCGGGGACGTGCCGGTCCCCGTCGCGTCGCGGGCGGTGACGGCGAGACGCCAGCGGCCCGAGGCAGGCGGGCAGAAGCGAACGCGCCATTCGGGGCCGCCCTGCGGCGTCAGGGTCTCGGAGCCGTCGGCGTTCGACTGGCGGCGGAAGTCCTGAAACCAGAATCCGGGCAGGCGCAGGACCTGTCCCTTCGGGCCGGTGAATACGGCGTCCACGGCGATCTCATCCGGGTCGAACGGGTTGGCGTAGGCTTTGTCCAGGGCGACCGTCCACTCGGCCTGCCCATAGGCGGCCAGGCCGGGCGCAGGCAGCGCGCGCACGGCGACCGTGGGCGCGGCGCGGACGCAGGAGGTCAGGGCAAGAAGGACAAACAGGGGCGCGCAGCGGAGGGCGCGAGTCAAGAGGGACGACATAGTTCCACCACCAAGAGTCGAAGATTAGAGGCCGGGTCGTCGGCAGGGGCGCTTGCGCCCAGAGCAACACCGGCAGGAATGCTCTTCATCGCCATGTCGCTCGCCAGGACGCGGCGCAAGCCGTCCGCCAGCGCAGGATAGGTCCAGGCGCGCGCCTGCTCCTGTAAGTTCTTCAGCAGGAATGACTGCCGCGCGGTCATGCCGATCATCTCGCCGGACAGCACGGCCTGGATGTCGGGCGGCAGGCCGCCCTTGAGGTTGAAGCCATTCAGCCGGTGGTCGGCCAGATACTTCGCCCCCCACAGGTGCCGCAGATGCCGGGCCAGCATGACAAAGGTGCGAGCGGCGACGCCGTCCGGCTTGTCCCCCGCGTCCAGCATCCGGTCGGCTTCATCCAGGGCGCGGCGCGGGTCGCGTTGCCCCACGGCGTCCAGCAAGGCAAAAATGTTATCTTGAGCCGTGTGCAGTCCGACCGCCTCGGCGTCGGCCAGCGTTACCTGGGGCCGGTCACCGGCATAAGCGATGGCCTTTTCCAGCTCGTTTCGCAGGACGTTGACGTCGCCGGTCCTGCCGCCCCCGCCGCGCTCCGCCGCCGTCGCCTTCGCCCGGTCCATGACCAGCGCCAGGGCCGCCGGCTCGATCGTCTTGCCGCGCGCCTTCAGCAGGGCATTGGCGCGGGACTGGAGGCCGCCCTCGCCGGGCGCGTCGCAGAGCACGGTCGCGCCGGCTTTGGCGACGGCATTCAGCAGCTTGGTCCCCAGTGTTTTCCCCTTGACCTTCCCCGCGTCATACTCCGTCGCCCCGGCGACCAGGACGAGGCATGACAGGTCGCCCAATTTGGGCAGCCCCGCCGCCAGCACGTCCTGGTCTTCTTTGCCCAGGCGCTGCACACCCGTGACGATCACGACGCGGCGCTCCGAGGCCATCGGGACGCCCCCCGCCGAGGCCAGGACGGCGCGGGCGGCCTCGCCCGGCTCGCCCGCCCCGGTCGGTGGGATGTCCCGCTCCTCGCGGTCAAAATCGGCGAAGGACGGGTCGAGCAGCGGGTCGGTCAGCTTGAGCAGGGCCTCGCGCTTGAGCGCGTCGTCGCTGCCCGTGAGCAGATAAACGCGCTCGGTAGGCTTAGGAAAACCTTTGGCAAGTTTCGAGTAATCGAGTTCCATAAGTGTTGCCGTAAGAACCTAACTCTTCCTTGACAGGGAAGGGTCGGTCGGGTGCAGTTGCTCCGCGCTCGCGCCGGGGTTAGGTCTGAATGCGCCGGGATGGGTGATCCGCCGCCACAGCCGCCCTCCGAATACTCGCCACGCGGCAGCCTCGAACCGGGCCAGGGCCTTGTCCCATTTCTGCGCGCTGCCGAGGGGAGCGCCGGGGCGTTCGTAGCAGGCTTGGGTGAAGGCAGCGTTCAGGGCCAGGACGAGAGGCTGCGAGAGGGCCACATCGAACTCGCGCTCCAATGCGGGCAGGAGCGGGGCGACGCGGGCAGCGTGTTCGTCGGGGGTCTCGGACAGACCGCGCACGAGTCCCAGCCGGGCAAGGGCGCGGGACAGACGGGCGTATCGCCGGCCCAAATCAGAGCGCGGCGCTTGCGGCAGGTGGGACCCCCCACGAGGCGAGGCCGGGCGTCGCGCGCGCCAGCGGTCGTAAAGCTCGGTCTTGACGACATAGCCCACGATCAGCGCGATGCCGGCAAACAGAGTGGTTGCCAGCCCCCCTCCCGCGCCCAAACCGGCCCGGAGCCGCCGGAGCCAGGCCAGCCAGCCGCCGCGCCCCTGCCCGCCGACGCGCGGGACGGAGCCGTCGGTGGCCGCCCCCGCCGTGGCGTCCAAGGCGACCCAGCCCGTGCCGGGGAAGTAGACTTCGGTCCAGGCATGCTTGTCCTCGCCGCGCAGGTTGAAGCCGCCGCCGCCGTTCGGGGCGCCGGGGGCAAACCCGGTCGCGAGCCGGGCGGGAATGTCCGCCGTGCGGCAGAGAATGGCGAAGGAGGATGCAAACATGTCACAGTAGCCGCGCCGCTCATCGTTCAAGAAGACGCGGACATGGTCGGCGTCACTGGGAATTGGCGGCGGGGCGAGCGAGTACACGCAGCGCCGCGAGACCCAGTCGCGCAGAGCGAGCGCCTCGTCCAGCGGGTCGCGGCGATCCGGCGGCAGCGCCTGGACGGCGTCGGCCACGGCCTGATGGAAAAAGGCCCGGTCTTCCGGCTGCGTGATGCCCTCCCCACTCGTGCTTAGATAGCGCTGCCGCACTTCGGGCGGGTAGTCCGTCCCCGCCCGGCGCAGCCGGTCCTGGACTTCGGGCCGGGCCGCATCGGGAGCGGGAGCGGAAACGACTTGGTAAGGGAACGAGATGGAGGCACCGGACATGAGATCCAGCCGACCGTCACGGCACACGCGCACATGCCGATTATACCGGGCCGCCTCCGGCCCCAGGAGGACTTGGCGCGGGGCGGCGGCGTAGTAAAACTGGTTGGTATCGCCCAGGACGCGGAACGTCGCGGTCATCGGAGCGGCGGCCGTATCCCCATCCCCCGGCGTCAGGCCGGGACGGATGAGGTAGCTGTCACGGTCGCTGGTGGCGTCGGGACCGTCGGCCCGGGATTTCGACCCTTCCAGCGAGCTTTGCCAGCCCACTCCCGTGTACTGATCATAGGTGCGCCCCCGCCAGTAATGCTCCTGGCCGTCGCTGGGCGTCACCTGCATCACGACTTCGGCGCTGGACGACCAGGCCGCGCCGGTCCCGATCTGCAAGCTGTCTTCGTCCGAGAAGTGGAGGGCCGCGCTGCCGGCGCCGGGGGTGGGCTTCCCGGCGGCCAGTTGCCGGATCGCCTGTGTCAGCGACAGGTGCGTGAAGACGGCTTGGGCAGGGACGATCACGACCAGCCCTGCCAGCAGCACGCCCAGGCCGCACAGGCCGGCCTGGACGAACTGGGCCGGCAGCAGGTGCGCGGTGCCCAGGGCGCGTACCCCGGCTGAGGCGCGCATCCGGTTTTGCAGGTAGTTTTGATGGATCAGCAGGAAGATGACCGCCAGGATGAAGACGCCGAAGAACACCAAAACAGGGTTGTTCAGGTCTACCGAAGCCGCCAGCCCGAAAACGGCCATGGCGGGGACGGTGATGCCCAGAACGCGGTTGTCGCTACGCATGTTCCAGGCCCAAACCGTTCCGCCCCAGACCAGGGCCGAGAGGATACGCAGGTTCGGGGTGTCCGCCCCGGTTGGCAAGAACTGCTCCAGGACGATTTGCCCGCCGACGATTCCGGCCAGCAGCAGGAGGATGATGGCGGCAAAGCCGAAGTCCGCCACCTGCGAGTTGATGCCGAGATAGCGGCTGCCGTAGGAGAACACGAAGCCCAGCGCAGTCAGCAGCAGAGTCCGCCCCATCCAGCCCGGATCGGGCTGCGGCAGGGCTGCGTTGGCGGCAAGGATACCGCACAGGGCGATTACCCCGCCCGCCAGGTACAGCGGCAGGCTGGGCGTCCCAGGTGTCTGCGCGTTTGTCATGTCGGCCGCTCCCGCCATCTTATCCCCCCCAGCCATCGTCACGCCTTTCCAAGAGTGTCCGCAGATCGTCGCCGCGCCGGACGACGCGCACATTGGCGGCAGGCAGCGCGGCGGGCGGCGCGGCGTAGCCCCCCCGGAACGAGGCCGCGTCCAGGGCGAAGCCGAAGCACCGCCCGCCGCGCGCCTGCCAGTCTTCCAGCCGCTGGGCCAGGCGCGGGTCCCGGCTGTCAGGCGTGATCGTCACCAGGGTGGCTGTCCCGCCGCCCGACGCCCCATCCGAATCCAGCACGTCGGCCAGCGTGAGCAGCGAATCCGCCTGTATGCGCGCCAGCGTTTCCAGCAGCCGGGGCATCTCCTGGGGGCCGCTGGCAGGCGCCGATTCGTCTGCGCGTGCCCCTGCTGTCAGCAGCCGGACCGTGTGCCCGTGTCGCAGCAGGTCGTCGGCCAGCGTAGCGGCCAGCGTGACGGCGTATTCCAGAGCGCCGTCCTCGCCCTCGCCGGTGCCCAGGTACGCTGCGCGCGACAGGTCCAGGGCCAGCGTCATGTCCAGCGTCACGCCCTGGGCGTACTCGGTGACGGCCAGCGTCCCCGTCCGGGCCGTCGTCCGCCAGTGAACGCGGCGCAGCTCGTCGCCCGGCCCGTACTCGCGGACGCCGTAGAAGTCGTCCCCCGCGCCCCGCGTCAGCGCGCTGGCGCCCCCGCGCCAGCCCTGGGCGGCCGCGCCGCGCAGCCAGGACTCCCGGATCGGCAGGACGGCGGGGTAGACAGTCATCTCGGAAAGCAGCGGCATCCGCTGCACGAACGTCCGCAAGCCCAGCGGATCGGTCGAGTAGATCTGGGCGGGGCCGATGGCGTAGACGCCGCGCCGCCGCGCCTCGATTTGGCAGCGGGTGATCCCCTCCTCGCCGGGCCACAGGCTCAGGACGAGCGGCGGCGGGCCGCCGACGAACGCAATGCCGCGCGGCAGCACATCGCGCACCAGCAGGTAGAACTTGGGCAGCCGGCTGGTGTTGCCCAGCCGGTAAGTCAGCGGGACGGCCTCCCCCGCCGTCACCGACAGCGGCAGCGCGCGCTCACAGGTCAGCCCGCCGAGCATAAGCCAGCCCATGAGGTAGGAGGCGGCGGGGATGAGCCACAGGATGGCCGCCATCAGGTACAGGTTGGGGATGCCGAACAGCACGGCCACGATGGCGACGAACAGCCCGGAGACATTGAGGACAAAGCGTTTCATGCGGTTCTTGCCATCATTGTACCCCAACAGTCTTCTGCGCCGTGCCTCAGTTCGTTTTTGCAAAATGCCTTGTTCCGGTTTCGCCATTCCTCCGAGGGAAGGCGTCGGGAGCAGGACGGGGAACAGGAGTTTGTTCCGACAATTTTCCTGATTTCGCGTCACACTTCAATTTTGCGGATTTTATCGCCGGCGCGCATGGGTTCGTTTTTGCAATTTTGCCTTCACTCTTTCAGACACGTCTCGTCTATATATTTGTCTACTACTACCGATGATTATACTGGGTCATATGGCGGAAATCAAGCCCTCTGTCTCCGGCGACGCAAGAAGCCCAGCCCCTTGATAGAGGCTGGGCTTCTGCGACGCACGGGTGAAACAAACGGCTTCCGTTACTTTTTAGCCCCCTGCGCCGGAATCAGGCCGGCCGTGGCGATCTTGCGCTGCACCCACGCCTTGAACTCGTCCGGCACGGCGGCCCACTCGGAGCCGCCGCCCAGCAGGCCCGTTTCGGGGAAGTAGGAATACACCCCGATGGCGTCGCTTTTGCCCACCACGATCAGCTCCTGCGGGGCATCTCCCGCCGGTCCCTCCTTGCGGAAGTCCGCCGTCTTCCTCAGCACGGCAACGGCGTGAGGCTGCGTCTTGTTGCTGAACTTCAGCAGCGGCTTGATCGCCCACTTCCCGCCGGCGTCCCTCCCTCGGACGTAAACCGCGCGAGCGGCCTGAAGCATCGGCGCGATGGGCGGAGGCGTGGGCGCGGCTTTGGGAACGGCTGCCACATGCATCCCCATTGGGCCACCGTCAGCAGCCACACTCAAAACTTCCCCGGTCTCAGTGTCCACATCAGCCTGATGCCAAACTCCGTCCACGATGAACGTGACGGCCCAGGCCAAGCGCACCCCCTTGGGCTGTCCCTGTTTGTCTGAGGAATGGGGCCATCTGGGGTCGGGCCAGACAATCTCCGGGTGGGCCTCCTTGAGCGTCGCTTCTTGCTGAACAATTTGGCTGATGACCTGAGACGCCGCAACGGAGATGGCATCGTCCTGACCCAGCACCTTTCTAGCCGATTCCAGCGGCGGCCCCCCGAACATAATAACCATATATTCAACCTCGCCTGTCTGCGCGTCAAGCGCAACGCTGGCGTGCTGGTTCCGGTAGGAAACGCCTCCTGCGGCCCGGTGCCAGCGTACCGTCCACTGGTATGTTTTGGCGAGAGGAGGAAAAAGATGGCGCTGTTCAGTCTGCGCCTCCCAAAATAGGAGCGGTTCCGGCTGTCCGGTCGCATCCACGGCTGCCCTGGCACGCTGGACGGCTTCCGGTTGCGAGATGGGATCGCCTGCCGGGGAATTGTCATTTCGATGCACAGCATCATAGGCATCATTGGCATAGCGAGTGATGATGCCGGTGGCATCTACGACTTCCACTTCCGCCTGTGCAGGGAAGGTCACTTCCCAAATCGGCTGCCAGTAGTGATTAGACAAGTCTTGCGCGTCTGCCGCAAAGGTGGCTGTGCCGGTGGCAGTAACAGGCTGACCAATCTTCCGGCAGAAAGCGCGAGCTATATAGACTGCCTGCACTTCGTTCAGCCGAGTGGCAGGTGTTGGGCCGCCGGGATACTGTGCGGCACAGGGGAGGGACAGTGTGAGGAGGATCAACAGGTTAAAGGCAACAAGGAAGCGCGGACGGCAAAGGAACACGGGCATGACGATCCCCCAATCAAGAACGGCAACGGCAGAGCGTAGAAACGACGAAGCGTAGCAGCAAAGCGAAGCGATGACCGAAGGACGCCCACGTTCAGCGTCACAAGCTAATTGTATCAGGTATTTGGCGTGGTATCAAGAACTATTTTTGCGGCATAGAAGGGGATCACTGGGCGAAAGAACTCAGAGGGCAGGGGCAAGCTCGGCCCCTATAGCGAAGCAGGAGGAGACGATTAGAATGGGGCCGCAGGAGGAAAAACGGGGCGGGCGGCGAACTTATCTCCGTAAGTGTCAATACCAACGTCCACAATTGAGGCGCTTCCGTGTCCCTGTCATCCGCGCTGCCCACGGGCACCGTCACCTTTCTCTTCACCGACATCGAGGGCAGCACCCAGCTTTGGGAGCGGCAACCCGACGCCATGCGCTCCGCGCTGGCCCGGCACGACCAGATCTTGCGCGACGTGATCGGGCGGCAGGGGGGCGGCGTCTTCAAGACCGTCGGGGATTCGTTCTGTGCCGCCTTCGCCACGGCGACCGACGCCTTGGAAGCCGCGCTGACCGCCCAGAAAGCGCTGGGGGCGGAGGAGCGGGCGGGGGGCCTCCGCCTGCGCGTGCGGATGGCCCTGCACACGGGGGCGGCGGAGGAGCGCGACGGCGACTATTTCGGGCAGGCGCTGAACCGCGTGGCACGCCTGCTCTCGGCGGCGCACGGCGGGCAGACATTGGTCTCGGCGGCCACGCACCAGCTCGTCCGCGACGCCCTCCCGCCCGGTGTCACGCTGGGGCACCTGGGCGAGCACCGCCTGCGCGACCTGAGCCGGCCGGAGCAGGTGTTCCAGCTCTGCCACCCCGAGCTGCCCCACGAGTTTCCCCCGCTGCGCGGCATGAACCACCCCGGCCTGCCCAACAACCTCCCCCAGCAGCTCACCTCGTTCATTGGCCGGGAGCGCGAGCTGGCGACCGTCAAGGGCCTGCTCGGAAGTCACCGGCTGGTCACATTGGCCGGGAGCGGCGGCTGCGGCAAGACGCGGCTGGCCCTGCAAGCGGCGGCGGACGTCCTGGAAGACTATCCGAACGGGGCGTGGCTGGTGGAGTTGGGATCGCTGTCGGATCCGGCCCTGGTGGCGCAGGCGGTCGTCTCCGCCCTGGGGCTGAGGGAGCAGGCCGGGCAGACGCCGACACAGACGCTGGCCGAATGCCTGAAGCCCAAGACGATGCTGCTCATCCTCGACAACTGCGAGCACCTGCTGCCGGCCTGTGCCGACCTCGCGGACGCCCTGCTGCGTGCGTGCCCCCAGGTGACGCTGCTCGCCAGCAGCCGCGAGGCCCTGGGGATCGCCGGAGAGCAGACCTACCGCGTGCCGTCACTGTCCGTGCCCGACCCCCGGCAGCTTGCCACCGTCGAGAGCCTGAGTGGGTATGAGTCGGTGCGATTGTTCCTGGACCGCGCGACCCTGAGCCGGCCCGACTTCCGGCTGACCGCCCCAAACGCGCCGGCCCTGGCGTCGGTCTGCCAGCGGCTGGACGGCATCCCACTGGCAATCGAGATGGCGGCGGCGCGCGTGCGTTCCCTGTCCGTCGAGGAGATCGCCGGCAAGCTGGACAGCCGCTTCCGCCTGCTGACCGGAGGCAGCCGGACGGCCCTGCCCCGGCAGCAGACGCTGCGCGCCCTGATTGATTGGAGCTACAGCCTGCTGAACGCGCAGGAGAAGAGGCTGCTGAACCGCCTCGCCGTCTTCGCCGGCGGGTGGACCCTGGAAGCGGCGGAGCAGGTGTGCGTCGGGGCCGACCCGACGGGAGACATGATCGAGGACTGGGAGGCGCTGGACCTGCTGGGCAGCTTGGTGGATAAGTCCATGGCGCTGGCCGAGACGCAGGGGAAGGGAACGCGCTACCGCCTGCTGGAGACGGTGCGCCAGTATGCGCGGGAGCGGCTGCACGAGAGCGGCGAAGCGGACGCGGTGCGGGCGCAACACCGGGACTGGTGCCTTGCCTTTGCCGAAGCGCCCTCCGCCCCCGGCGAACCCTGGCGTTACGAGCCGTGGTGTCAGAACTGTGACCGCCTGCTCGCCGAGCAGGACAACCTCCGCGCGGCATGGGCCTGGTGTCACGAGGCGGAAAGACAGGGGGCGGAAGGGCCGGAAGAGATCGAGGCCGGCTTCCGCCTGGCAGCGACGCTGTTCGAGATGTGGGCGAGCCTGGAGCACTTCCTGGAAGGCCGCGCCTTCCTTGCCCCCATGCTGTCCCGGCGGGGGATGGGGGCGGCGACCAGAGCGCGCTTGTATGCCTTCTACTTCGCGGGGCGACTGGCCCTGGGTGTCGGGGAATACGACCAGGCGCGCGCCCTCCAGGGGGAAGCCCTGGCGACCGCGCGGGCGCTGTCCGACAAACCCGGCATGGGGGCGGCGCTGCAAGACCTGGCGTGGATCACGACCGAGCAGGGGGACCATCAGGCCGCGCACGCTTTGGCGGCAGAGGGGCTGGCATTGTACCTGGAATGCGGGGACAAGCGGGGGGCGCTGGGCGTGCGGCATCTGCTGGGCATCATCGCGGAGCATGAGCGTGATTATGCCGCCGCCTACGCGCAGTACGAAGAGTGCTTGCGATTGGGGGAGGAGGTAGGCCACCGGGCCGGCAGGGGATGGAACCTGCACGGCATGGGGTTTGCGGCGCTTCGCCAACAAGACTACGCCACGGCGCGCACCCACCTGCGCGCGGGGCTGCGGTGGTTCGTCCAGTACGACGTTTTGGCGGGTAAGGTGTGGTCGCTGTGCCGGCTTGGCGAACTGGCGGCGGCGGCAGGGCAGGGCCGGGTGGCCGGGCGTCTGCTCGGCGCGGCGGAACAGGGGCGGGAGGCCGGCGGCCTGGCGCTGAACCCCAGCGAGCGCGCGGACCTTGACCGCCTCTGCGCCTCCCTGCGCTCGTCCCTCGGCGCGGTGGCCTTCGCCGACGCCTGGGCCGAGGGCACGGCCCTGGCGCTGGACAAGGCCATCGAACTCGCGCAGGAAGAGAAGGCGGAGGAGGACACCCCATGACCCATCACACCACCTACTACACCCATTGGGACAGCCCGATCCAGCCGCTCCTGCTGACCTCCGACGGCGCGGCGCTGACGGGCCTGTTCATGGTCGCGCACAAACACGGCCCCGAAGTCGGGGCGGGCTGGGTGCGAAGCGACGAGGCCGCGCCGTTCGCCGAGGCGAAGCGTCAGCTTGCGGCCTATTTCGCGCGGCAATTGACCGCGTTCGACCTGCCGCTCGCGCCCGTCGGCACGGCCTTCCAGCAGCGCGTCTGGGACGAGCTGCGCCGCGTTCCCCACGGCCAAACAGTCTCGTATGGCGAGCTGGCGCGGCGGATCGGGTCCCCAAATGCCTGCCGCGCGGTGGGCCTGGCGAACGCGCGCAACCCACTTTCCATCATCGTCCCCTGCCACCGCGTCGTCGGCGCCAGCGGCAAGCTCATCGGCTATGCGGGCGGGATGCCGCGCAAGGAAGCGCTGCTTTCGCTGGAGCGGCCTGTAAAATAATACTTGACAGGACCCACTGCCCGTGTTATACTCGTGTAGTAAATGGTAATAGAGTTGTCGCGTAGCAGTAAACGTGTTGCTTTTGGTGTAAACTGAGCCTATGTTGACCTACGAGAACCTCGCCGCCCGCCCGTCGGCCTTTCTAAGCTTGAGCGGCCTGAACCTGGCTGCCT
>JAABUH010002723.1_pt1 | contig 16453 bp, 30 predicted proteins | sample 5559121 | NCBI WGS metagenome assembly JAABUH01 (sample SAMN10711871, study PRJNA513364) | rock metagenome | isolation source: Antarctica rocks | place: Antarctica: Victoria Land, Battleship Promontory nord | collected 2015-12-28
AGGCGAAAACATCAGCAGTCAAGATGTGAGACTTATAAAAATTTTCCATCAGTAGCGCCAACGAGAAGGTCAACAACGCCAGCGCTGCTCCAGTCCACGAAGGATAATGGGGCTATCTCTCGACCAAGGGACCACCACCCTACGGATCGCTCATTCTGGTTGCGTGACGAGGATCACGATTCAAGGATCTACACAGACCGATTGGCAACGCTTTCTGTCGAGCTCCCATTGCTTACTGAGAAGCTATCCAGAATCCCCAATGCCAAGGTCGACGTGGGTGAAGAGGACAAGCGTCGCGGGCCCATCTTCGACGAGATTTTACGGACTACGTACGAGACTCGCCAAACACTTTACGACATTTACGTTGATGAACTGTGTCGCGATTCACGACGATGTCGTATCTGATCCCGATGGTGAAGCGATGCCGAAAATTGCAGATATCTGGGCAAAGACGCGTGAGGCATTGATGGAGGATCGGGACACGGAACCGTGGCATCCCGAGGAGCCGGATTCGGAGGACAAGCACAAGAGACCATGGGATTAGCACAAGCATATTTGAGACACTTGGGCCGTCTGTGATACAGGTGAATATTGAGCGATACTGAGGGAGAATATGCAATGACGCGATATATACATGAAACCCCAGCCGTTGGACGGTGTATGAGGACTCGGTGCTTCCTGCAAAAATGGTCTCACTACCCGCAGGCCGTCTGACCCTCACCCTGTCCCTGCTCCCAGATGCATCCCTCTGAGTCTCATCATCGCGAAAGCCTGAGGCACCTTCACTTGATTGCCGGTCTCCCTGGACCACGTGAGAAGGAGTATCGCTTGGTGGCAAATCCTCCAAAGCCTCTGGATTCATCGCCGCCACATAGACACATTTTTTTTCCCAGTGAATTGATCGACGGCGTCTTTGCAACGCCCGGAGTCAGCTATAGCCGTATACCTGATAACTTTTCAGACTCACTTTACGTCATCTATCTGCGGACCACTGTTCGCACTACAAGACCCGTGTTGATGTGACCATATGACGCGAGTGCGTTCTCTTGGAAGCAACGATATCCTCCGTGCGACTATGCTGCTCAGCGTCAAGTCATGGATCAAAAGCTCCCTGTTGAGGGTCAGAAGTGTTCGTGTGATCGAAGTCTTTAGACCCACCTTTCTATCCTCTCTGCGAATCCTTTCAGATGAAGTTGACAACAGAAGGCAGATTGATTCACCACACAGTCTCGCTAAGCGCTACCTTTTTCGAGTCATCACAATGACGGATGATCTAGGCTCCTTTGTGTCCTCGTGACGCGTTCTCACACTTTTTTAGACGCGATGATTATGTGAGGTGCATGCACTTGCGACACTCTGAGTGCTCAGTACGTCACATCGATTAAAGGCTGCGCCTCGACCTCTATCAGTGGTCTTTGTTGAAGTGCTCGGTCGAGATCGAGCACGTGACGAGGAGACCGCACTGTTTACTCGAGTTCGATGATTGATCTATGTCTATGCATTCATGACTTGCAACAAATCTAAGGGTCCGTCGTGTACATACCTTGAATTACGGCCAGGAGGGAGTCTACTCAGTGTCCCACATCATGGTCACTTTGCTGAAGCCTTTACTGATGTGGCTGCTCGGGGACAAATGATGTCCTGGTCTAGCCTGTAGACTTGCAAGCGGAACACAGCGATATCGAGGTCAAGAACTTGGCATTGGCTGGTTGGAAGCATCCGGTGCAGTGGGCAATTTCCGGCAAAGGAATCGGTTCCGGTACGGAGTGCAAAGGCAGGACAGCACATCAAACACGTCACGACATGACGTAGAGCTCGCATGGGCCCGGATGGAGTGTGCCTGGCCAATCCCTCTCTCAAAGAGATCGAACGTCCGGAGACGGATGAGAAAAATGAGTTTGGGGACGATACTGATGATACTGGTGCAGACCTTATTGCCGAGGACAGGAAGTGGTATTGGGAAGGCGGAGCGGCCAAGGGTAGGCAAGCCTTACAAGGAGCATTACATACATGTTGCATTATGTGATGGTTGGGATGATTGCAGTGATGTATGTCTAGAGACCTAGACAGTCCCGGGTACCTGAATTCCCTCGTTCACTAGCTACATGATCGCGCGACCCGCATCCTGCACCGGCTTACTAATGAAACCCATCTCCGCAAAAGTGTGCGGACCCTTCGTCTCGGACGCCCGTCTCGGTTGATCCGGATGAGACGGTCGACGGGGATATGGGTAGCTCCCACCTGATCCGGACCTCGCGTCGGAGCCGCCTGACGAGATCGCTTGGTGAGGTATCGGTGGGCGGGATGGGATGCTGTTGCTTGTCGGGAGCATTGCTGGATGATACGGTCCAGATGACATGATCTCGCCTTTCCGCGGGGCTGGTGACATCATGTGACGGGGCTAGGACGACATGATGTGACCCGGAACAGGGGACATCACGCCTTGACCAGGGATTGGCCGAGCCGCAGCTTGCGCTGCTCTGTCTGCCTCGATCCGAAGACGGTCCTGTTCCGCGCGCCTTCGTTGAGGTCGGGAGACACTCGCTCGGTCGGATCGGATCTTCCTGAGTACGCTTGCGGACGAGAGTATCGTTATCCGGGACTCGTGTTCTTGAAGAGACATAACGGCAGGATTTGGCGCGTTCAGTGCGTCGAGACGAGCGATGGCGTCCGGGTTCTCCAGCTTGGCCATAAACGAGCTTCAGCTTTCATATTTATACGAGAAGCAGATCATACCTCCTGATACCCATCTTCTTGCTTGATCTGTATCTCTTCTTCCGCCGATTCCCAGTCTTCGAATTATCAGTCGATGGAGACAGAACAAATGCTCCACCTACTCATATTAGTATCCCATGGCAAAACCACCCATTCGGATGCCCCTTCCTCGCCGCCTTCTCCGCAAAAGCCCTTGCAAGCTCCTGAATCTTCGAGAAATGCCCCTCAGCGCCACATAAGGACCACTTGCTCAGCGCAATATCCGCTTCCTCCTCCCCGCCTTGACTCGCCAGGCTGAGCCATTGCACGCTCATAAGAGGATCGTAAACGCATCCGAGGTCGGCATGCTCGAAGAGGAAGCCGCACTTGTATGGAGCTGGAGGAAGGCAGAGGTATGCGGCTCGTTCGATGGCTTCTCGGGATAATGCCTGTTGTGCGAGAAAGGACTCGGTAGGGGGGAGTTGTGCGGGAGGACGAGGGAGGGTGAGATGGCGATACTCGTGACGAGCTCTCCAGCGAGGAGCATACCATACACATAGGCGGGTTGGGGAAAGTCGATGGTCGCGGTCTCGTAAGCTTGGCGAAGAAGAGGAAGGGCCGTGAAGGGATCGGAAGGGAGACGTAACTGGCCGAGGAGGTGCGCCGTGCCCATGCGCTAACGATGAGCGAAGTCTCGGAGGCACCGCTTACATAGGTGCACTCCCAATCTCGACGACTCCGTCCACGCTCGAAGCAGTCTCTCGCTCGCCCAACATCGCCAACGATCTCATAATCTCTCCCAAGGCGGAACCATCCTCAAACCTCTGCGCCACGCGCCGCACTCTCAAAGTCCTTGAACGCTTGCCTCGCATCTCGCGGCAAGAAGTCCTGACATGATCCAGAGGCGAGTAACTTTCCCTTCAGATAGCACGCCAGTGCTGCGATGGTCCCATTTTTGTGGCTTGTGAAGGATATGACGATCGGGATCGCGTGGTCGAGGAGTTCTTTCAAGGTCTCTGGTACTCGCGAACCTGAACGTTTGGTCGTTTGGTCTCGGGCGAGGCGAAGTCCGATGTTCATCGTGCACCGGATGGGAAGAGGTGTCTATCCAGGACACGCAGGACATCTTGGGCCGAATTAAGCTGATCGACGTCGGCGAGACTGTCGAGAGTGCGAGCAGAGAAAGCGAGTGATTCGATGGTCGGGAGTAGATGAGTGATGGGCGGTGAGGCCGATGAGATGGACTACAAAGACGAGGAGGATGGAAGAGATGTTCGGGAGGAGGGGGAAGGCAATCGCGACTGGTCAGTTGCCGGTGAGCTGAGAGGCGGCTGTGTGACACCGTCGCAGAGCGGCCGAATGATATTCGCTCTTTGGTTCGGAGCTCGATGTGGGTATGGGTATGTTTGCGGGGTTCGGCTGAATGTAGGAGAACGATCATCTAGATCCCGAAATGAAGGCATTGTTGTGACTTGCCAAACATAAGGATCGAAGATGTCGACAGAACGGGAGGCTTGACCCCGCCGAGATCGGAACTTGGGTAGATAGCTCACCATGGTATTTCTCAGCTTTGTGGCCCAGTCCCGATTCGTTTCCTGATCGAGACCGGTACTCGCGAGATGGTCGATCTCGGTGACTGATGCGCTGGGTGACGTTGTCGCAGGATCAAGAAGTGACCTATCAGGTGATTTGAGCCGAAGGTGCGCAGAGGGCAAAGATGGTGGTGGATCGAAAGGGATGTATGGTGAAGTGGGACGTGGAGGGATTGGCGGAGTCTCGGGAGGTACCGAGAGCGATGACAAATTGAGCCTGGAAGCGTGCCGAATGGGAAGCGAAGGGAAAGGGTCTGTGATCAGATGCGGGATTTTGGCTGGGATGATGAGATGCCATGCTGTCGGCTTCGTGTATTGGTCGTACGCAGAAAGGTGGTAGCCAGCGGTACAAATCGTGTTCGAGGGACAAATCGTGTTCGAGGACGAGTGATACCTACCAGAGCAACGAAATTTTGTCCGACGCATCTGAACGAACCAGAAATGCAATAATCAGGTGATGTGACGGGTCAGTGACCGATCACGACCAAAGGGAGTGATCGGCGTTCGAGCGTATCTTACGGTCTCGAGCTGCACACGAGAGGCGAAGCCGAGTCGATCGATAACATGATGTCTGGATGCGTGAAGACTGGGATGGCGGAATGCAGTATCTGGAGACCGAACGACGGCGTGATGGTTTCATACACCTTTATTTCGAATTCCCTCGGTGTCGCCACGCCGTTGGCAGGAGCGGATAATAAATTCCGTTCCACCTAGAGTGATGCCTGTAACAGCAGAGAAATCTCGTCTCTTTCAGACATCAACGTAGACGAGATGATCGACTCGCTTGACAGGCTGGCAATGTCAAGTCGAACGCAGATCCGGCGTACCTTCCGCTCTCCACGGATAAATCCTGCTTCAACGACCAGTGAAATTCCAAGGAAGCTGGCTCGGTCATCCTCAGCTATAGCTTCGAGACGGAATGCCACGGCGATCATCGTAGCGAGGATCGATCGACGGGTAAAATCAGACTGCCTCTGCGAAAAGGCCTGTGCTCGTTACGCTAGAACTTTCTCAGGTAACATCACGGCCATCACGGCTCCACACAAGCGGTCCGAGCGAGGTACTGATGTCCCCACGGCTCGATCTTCCAACAAGTCTTGCTTATCCTGATGATCTGCTCCATCCTCCAGAATTCTCCAGTTGCTCTAGTATGAGGCCATCCGCTCCTCGTTCGATCGCGCGCGGTGCCAAGCGATCAAGTAATGAGATGTCGCCCGACGTCCCAGTCAAACGCCGACACCGCAAGAAAGATCCCTTTCCAACCCCTTCGGTCTCACTTCCTCGGACTCCCCGAACGAATCCCGGCTCCACGTCAATGCGATCACGCAATGGGCGACCGACCTGATCAGGAAGCAAGCCACGCTTCGGACCGAGCTTGGTAATGCATGGAAGAGTGAAGGAGATCGAGGGGTTGGAGGAGTCGATCAAGGAGCTCAGGGACGAGCTGGAATCCACATACCCAAAGTTGGCCGAGCGGGATGAGCTGGAAGCGGAAGTACCTCAGCTTCGATGACAGCTCGACGCTCTGCTGAGCGATGCGCTGGATGCTGCTGAGGTGGAGGTGAAGTTGAAGGAAGCCGTTTCGAGGCTTGAGGAGGAGAAGGCCCGATTCTATCATCGTAAAGGACGCGTGGATTAGATTGGCGAATCTGGACAAGGCGAAAATAGACGAAGAGAGGGCCAGGTGGAGGGCAGACGAGGAGGCATTGAAGGAGTCGGCAAGGATGGAGAAGACCAAGATGGATGAGGAGAAGGCCGAATGGAATACGGATGTCGAGCGATTGAAGGAGTCAGCGAGGAAGGAGAAGACTAAGATGGACGAGGAGAAGGCTAAGCTCAAAGCCGACGACGAGATATGGAAGGAATCGTCGAAACACGCGAAGACTAAGATGGACGAAGCGGTAGCCGACAAGCTAGCGCTGAAGGGCAGATTGGACCCGGTATATGAGCATCGACTGCAGCTTGTGGAGGGGAATGAAAAGATCAGAGAACAAGGCGAAGAACGGGGCGCCACCCTTGACAAAAGGCTGCACAGATGTCGAGCACCAATTCGGAGCTGGAGAAGGTATCAGGTGAACGGCTACGGTTTCCTCCAGGGCTTGAGACGGCAACGGCCACGTCAAAGAGCATTACCGTAGAGCGGGACCAGCTACGCGAAGACGCGGCGATATTGAAGGAGTTACTGCGGAAATTGGAGCTCGAGGCTGAGGAACGGCAGGACGATGCGACGGAGTCCAACAAGGAGGTCATCATGGCCAAGCATGAGATCTCGGAACCGAGCGCCGAGGTCGAGACTCTTAAGCCCATGAAGGGTAGTCATGAATAAGGCTACTTTGGACGTGAGTGCAATTTCAGCATCGGGACCGGAGCGTATGACCACTGAGTCAGACACTCTAAGCGAGAATAGGGCGTTGAACCTTGCGCGGAGGGAAATTCGAACAGCTCGTCAAATTTTTGCTGACGCCGAGAAGCGAGCTCGGGAATCGAATGAGGAACTTGCCAGAGCTCGACATGGCATCACCAACTCCGCTAAGATCCTTGGAGAGAAGACCGAGGAGCTCCGCCTCGCTCAAGAGAACTTCAAGAAGGCCGACAAGCGGTCACAAGACTTGGCGGGCCAGATGAACAACCTCGTGGAGGACAACAGCAAACTCCGCTTTCGTGTCCATTGTCTCGAGATGCGCGCGTCGCGAAGCAATGGAGTGAGTCACCGACCTCAGCCGTCGGTCGCGGAATAAAAATTTGCGGAGGAGCTCAAAACTGCCCAAGAGAAGCTCGAGGAAACCCAAAAGGCGCTGGAGAGCACTGTGGTGGAGCTGGCTAGGCAGCACCAGCAGGAGCTGGAGGATCGGGATGCCGAGGAGCAGCAATTGCAGCAGCAGGTCGACGAGGGCGTGTCGAAAGCGGGAGACGACCCAAAGAGGATTCACGAGCTTGAAGCGGTGAGGCTGCAGCTTTCCTCGACGATGGAGGGGTACAAGCGGGAAAATTACGAAAATGAGGCGTATGAGCAAGGACAGCTCGACGAGTGAGTAAGCCATTTCATGAGTCACTCATATGCACAACAAGGCATACCTCCAGTCACAGCTAGTCAGAAGCCTCCATCCGACGACAAGACGAAGCTTGAGAACGGTACATGACTGTAAGAGGTGTCATCCTTCCTCGGCTGTTCTTTGACACTGAGCAAGGATCGAAGCTGCCCCTCCACAATTCCATGACTTGGTGGCGATCATGTCGCCTCGTCCATCACGATGCCACTGTACAGGGACTACGTTGACCTCCGTATTATCTTTGATGCTCGATGTATATCGTACTTGACCACAGACCTCAGGAGAGGCCAAAGCCGGGTTATATCCGGGAACTCTCGAAATTGCTCCCGCCCGAGCCAAAAGCAAAACCCCTCACGTTTCGTACCGGCTCTTGATCTCTGTACTTTTTGTCCAGCAACATGAACTTCCAAAACGGCTTCCCCGGCGGTCCGTCCTTTGGTGGGATACCGCCAAATCCCTATGGCGGGGGTTACGGTGGTGGCGGTGGGGGAGGTCGAGGGCGTAATGGCGTGGGACGCAGAGGTACGGTCCTCCTCCCTTCCTCTCTCGGCTCAAGCTAATTCAAGGACATGAGCAGATGACAACAGACGCGGAGGCTTTCGTGGACGAGGTAGCGGAGTTTGGACGAGTAATGGCGGAGGAGGCGGGGGACATGGAGGAAGACAAGCTTCACCGCCCGGAAGCGGAGTTGCGAGGTTGAGGAAGATGGTGATCAAGATTGGCGAGGAGGAGGTGAGTCAGGCTCCCCAATTACTCAGAGCCGCCTTTGGCTATGACATGGGGTGGTCGTTTGACTGACTGCTCTGCGTCTCTTTCCAGGACTTCATGCCTGTCGAGGATCCGCCGAGGCTAGCAAAGGTTCTACGGAAAGGATGGAAGGAGGGTTCAACCGGCGTTCTCGACGGCTTCCGGTTAGGGTGCGCTGCGTCATCTCACCCTTTCTCAAGCTGACATGCTGGTGTCAGAGTGACGCAAGAGCCCCACAAACATCCACATTACGTCTCTCTCCTCCTGCATCTCTCGCGAGGACCACCACGTTCGAACCCTGAAGACGGCATCGAACCCCAAACTGGGGAGAAGCGAAAAGCGGTGGACGGCCTTGAGGATGACGCAAACTGTGGACGGGAGGTGCTAGAGGATCTCAATCGGGCGTTCCGAGATTGGGTCGAGGCCAGACAATGGCTCAATGCCCGATTATGTGTAGGTCATCCTCAAATGGATGGAAGGGTGAATCGAGCTAACGGTCTTGGACAGCTGCAGTTCTTCTCACTGCTAGTACCAGCGGGACTGGTCTCAGCAGTCTCTCTGCTTGAGGTGTACAAATCACTGTTATCGGTGCTGAATGAGGTTGGAGGTGGAGGAGAAAGGGCGGAAAGAGTGACCCGAGCGGTGGGTGAAGGACTTATTCGGGTAAGTCATCTCGCCATGAGCTGCAGATTACGCTGATGCCACGTACGTGCAGTCCGGAAAAATAGTGTTTGAGCTGTTCCCAGAGGACGTCGAAACAATGGTGGGCAGTATTGAGATGGCCATCATGGGACGGAGAGGGGATCGGGCGCTGGAGAATCCCTTCGCACCTATTCTACCGTACGGAGAGGAAAGTGGGGCGTATCAAGATGTACAATGAAATTTCTCCCGTTCAGGACGATAGCTGATGTTCGCTCCTCAGACGCTCAATCAACTCCTGGCCGCCCTGCACGCCCTTCGAGATAATGCATACTCCCCTCCCGACTGTCTGCCGCGGTATTGGGAGTCCGCACCTCTGCAAGAAGGATTGGTCCAGTCCGAGCCGCATGACCTCGTGACAGTCAGCATACCGCCGGAAATGTACGATGTTGACCAGGGAAGTCGGGAGTCGAGGGAAGGCCGCACTGGCAGCATCACCTTCTTCGCAGACGACGTGGGTGCCATCCGAAAGCGAGTTGTCTCGGATCTGACCTTGATCCCAGGTCGTTCCACCACCCGATACGCTTGAAGGGTGGACGCTTCGCAGCCTCGTACTGGATGTTATCCACATCTTCGAAGTCAACCGGAAAGAATGCGCTTCTATACTACTCGATCTACGCCGCGACCTCGTCCCGGGTACCTTCAAGGCCGCCAATCCCGCGGAAGACACCCCGACATCCGACATCTCTCTCGAGTCCCTTGTCGTCTCGTGCCTCCTCAGCACTATGCTTGCTCTCCCGTCATCTCCAGAACCGCTCATTTATTATGGTTCCGTGATGACCGAGCTGTGCAAGCTCAGTCCAAATACCGTCGCGCCGCCTGTAGGTCGTGCGGTGCGCAGGCTGTTCAGCATGCTCGGAAGCGACGGGTTGGATGTGGAGGTCGCCAAGCGGGCGAGCGAGTGGTTCGCGGTGCACTTGAGCAATTTTGGCTTCCAGTGGATGTGGAAGGAGTGGTGGGTACCATCAAAAGATTAGCTCCCTTCAGCTGATCATCCTTAGGATACCCGAGCTCGAGCTCTCAGTAGCACACCCCCGACGCGCCTTCATGCGTCGCGTTGTGGAATCCGAAATTAGACTGGCTTATCATGATCGCATCATGCAAACGCTCCCTGATGCCATGCTGGCAGAAGGCGCTGGCGTCATCTCTTCTGAGCCACCTGAACCTGTCTGGCCTTATGAGAAAAGCTGTGGGTCCAATCTTTCGGTCCAATGCCTAAGAGCTGACGAAACCTAGATCATCCTCTCCACGCCGAAGCCGACGAGCTGCTCAAGCTGTTCCGGCAAAGGACCACATCCGTGGAGATTCGTACCCGGCTTTCTACCATGGGCGATATATCTGGAGACACGGACGTGCCTTTAGCGACCCGACAAATGGCATCGGAGACATTGCTCCAGCTAGGTTCACGATCATTCTCCCACTTCCTCAACGCCACCGAGCGATACCTCGAGGTTCTACGATATCTCACACCAGACCCGCCATCTCGCCGGAACCTTCTTGACGGTGTTAGCAGCTATTGGCGGCAATCGAGCCAGATGCGACTCGTCACTGTGGACAAATACCTTCAATATGGTGTGCTCGAAGGTCTGGACGTCGTGGACTGGGTGTTCAGCGAGCAAACAGGCGGTTCGGGCGGCGATGATGGGGATGGATGGACCGACGGGGACAATTGGGAGATGCTGAGAATGTGCCTGGAGAAGCATGTCGGCAAAGTCGCGGGTGTCAGGAGAAGGGTGAGGATGGTGGAGAAGCAAGATGAGGCGGCAAGAGCTAGGAGGGCGGCGGAGAAGCTTGAGAGTGGCGAGGGAGTGGGAGAGGATGGGGACGTTGAGCCAGAAGGTACGCTCAATCACCTATGGTGAATCATCATTGACCTCCATCTACAGAGATTCAGCTCGAGCAATCAAATGAAGCTCGTGATGCCCAAACGTTGTTGGACATCAACGTCACAAAGCTAGAAAAGGTCCTCGTTGCGTCGACAAAACACTTCGTTGCGGACCTATTGCCATGGTGCTCCGACGCAGCATCACCGGGTCAGGGACTGGAGGCGGTATTGATCCTGCTGGATAGTGGAGAGGAGGGGTGGTGGGGTGTCAGGGCGAGGTACGGATGGTGGAGAGAGTTCTGCCGACGGGTGAGTCGCTTCATAGGGATGGACTCGGCTATTCACGAGCTCTTTCTACGTCCTCGAAGACTGGTGCTGATGAGTTTGCAGTTTCAAACTCATCTGAGACCGCTGGCTGAAATCATCGGAAAGACGGTATTTGGATCACTACCCGAGCGAGGAATTGCAGACGAGGCGATGGTCGAAGCCAGAGCTGAAGCGATGGTCAGGGGTGTCTGGCGAGCGGTAGTCGGTGGAGAAGAGTAAGATGGTCGTATATCCGTCGGTACGATTTGATCACATCGATCGATTGGTGGTCATCGCTCATCAGGGCAGATGTTCTGCGGTATGCAGTATGACGCACAGACCAAACGGATGTAAAGAAGCATCAAAAACGACATGTTGATGATCGCCTGATCCCGACCGGTCCGAGCGGACCGTCCCTTTGATTGTACCTCAAAGCTCGAGCGAGTACGACGATCATCAAGAAAGACTTCAACACCTCGTCAAGCCCTCCTCGCGCAGACAAAAGCTCTAGCTGTCCGCAAATGACGGCGGAAGGCCAGGATCCGAGCCCCAACTTCGGCTTGACGTCCGAGGCTGGAGTTCAGCTGCCGCCGCTTCTGAGGCCTTCAGCTTTCAAGCTCGTTGACCGCTCTCCAAGCTCAAGCAGCTCCTCAGAGGCCACAACAAAAGACCTATCAGACCGATCATCAAAAGCATACATCATCCTTTTCCGCATGAAGACACAGTTTCGATGCTTTTTTGGCCGTCAGGACCTCGTCAATCCGAGCACCGATTCGTGGCAGTCCTTTGCCGCCTTCAACAGCTCCTCACTGATTCCCTTCCTTTGTTGATGGCAATCGTCGCGGATCTTGACGAGGGCTTGAAGTCGTGGAGATACATAAGGTAACTCATGATAATGTGGGAAAGAATCGCATCCCCTTTCTTCGCGAAGTTGAGACATATTTGACAGGAACAAAAAAGGTTCGCTCAATATTTCTACGAGTGGCGAGTGGCAGAAGTTCAGTCAACGTGAGTACCTGTTGAAGTGTCGAAAATCAACTTTCCGTCTCCGTCCTTTCCTCCCTTTATCACTTCACCTTCTCATACAAACTACCGGAAATACTGATCTTACAATGCAGTCTATCACACCCAATCCCGCTCGATCCCGACCTCACACAGTTCACCCTAAAAACCTCTCACCACCCACCAAGCTGTTGCACTCCAATCGGCCAACAGACTCGATGTCGATCTCTCAAACCCGCTTCCTATCCGACAAAGAGAACTCCACTACCCCATCATCGCAGTCATCATCTCCCTCGAAGCTCCGGATCTCAGGTATCGGTCGAGCACCCAAACGCAACTCCCCCCATTCGATGAAGCCATACTCCCGCGCTCGGACCACCTCGGTCCAACGAGCTAAGCTACATGCGGCCAAGCAAAGCAAGATCAAGCACAAGCCTACACCACTTAACCTCCCCGCGTTGAAATCCGGTATTAGCACTATGCCTGCGGTCCGACGTCGACATCGTCAGCCGGATAGGATCTTGCATATCCCGCTGCAATTGCCTAAACCCGCCATTCCGCCCGTCGTGCTGGACGGTCCGCTGGTTGGAGTGGTGAGTTTATTCTCATATTCAAAAGCAAGGAGCTGATGAGATGTAGCCCGCGGAATACATCCTTGCGCGATTGAATCCATTCCTCGCCGCCCTCTTCGCCGTCTCCCAACTCTATCACCCTCGCCTCCATCTGACTCCCTGCCCCAATCATCCTACTGCTCGCCAGACCATGGCGTTCGCGATACCTGAATCGATGAGGAGTAAAGCCTTGGAGGAGAAGACGAGGGGGATGGAGCCGGACTTGTGCTTAGCTGTGACGAGACGGGGTGGTAAGGCCGGGGAGCTGCATAGGATATACGCGGTCAAGTGAGTGGAAATTCGTCTGGATTGACATCTCAGCGCTGATGATAGCAGTGAGGTGGTGCTCAGGGCGACTTGCGTGTACTGGCCCAAGATCACCTCTTCTTCCGACCGGACCAACCCAGAGGGCCACCGTCATCGTCTATCATTATCGCCCGTCCCCGAGGATGCCGACTCTGATCAAGAGTCTAATACTTCCTCCGACACCATCATCCACTCCGACACTACTGCGAACTCCCTCGACTCCAATGCCACCCTTCAAGAACAGGCCGATGTCCTTCACCTGCCCATCGTGCACCTCCCCCTCCCCTCGCCAGAGACCTTCCCCCTCCTCCTGATAGCCCTGCACACCCCAGCCCGACCACTCGCTCCAAGACTCCTCGGCTTATCATCGAAATTCTCATCACGAGCCGACATTCTCGCCGAGCTAGAGAGATGTTCAATGCCCGACTTGATGGCGAAGTTGGGTCACATCCATGGGGTCTGGAAGAATGTCTGTGTGCTGAGTATCAGCGATGCTCGGATCTGGGGCGGGATGGCGATGGCGTGGAGCTGCGTGATCAGTGTGATGGCGGGAATAGGTGGGGGATGGGCTTGCGCGGAGGAGATGAGTGGTAAGGGCGGATGAACGCGGCAGCCAAGGCCGGGTGAGGGAGTTTGCAGGGGTCGAGAGGTTTCGACAAGGGCTGTAAATGTAGTGATCGACGTCTTGGCTATATTAACCTGGTCGAGGGATTCCAAAATGTATATCTAGGTCGTATCTCGACAATTTTACACCGAAGAGTTCCAGTACATCAGTGGCTTAAGATGCCGCCATTTCTCGGCCGAGATGTGTTTGAGAGCGAGTGTAGCGTGTGATCTTGTTTTTGTAACTGTTTGTAAAAGCACTTGGTGAGTCAAATCTACGACGCACCTATATTGACTGACCATGTCCTAGCGGTGCATATGATCTTTACCCCTCGGCTGATCACCAGCGCTTCACTCCGCCATATCCGAACTTGCCGCTTTCATCCCATCATCCGAACGAGTTTTCCGAGCTGTCGCATCATGTCGTCAAGCAGTAACATTCCCAAGACGATGCGTGCCATCCAGGTGGGGTTCACTCTCAGCTTCTCATCTACGTGTGCACCCTCTTCTTTCACGGCCGAATGTATGTCGAGGGTGAAGCTGAAGATTGACTCGATCAGGTGAAGAAGACGGGTGGACCGGAGCAAAACGAGTTGGTGGAGATACCCGTGCCGATAGCCAAGGACGACGAGGTGCTCATCAAAGTGGAGTGGACGTGGGTCTCTCTCTCTCCTCTTCATCCTCATACAAGCCGACGGCTGCTCGTCTTCTCGTCTTAGGGGAGTCAACTTTATCGATAACTGTACGTCCACCCCATCCTTCCTCTTCGCAAGCTCATGTGGGGCAGACCAGAGATCCGGCCTGTACAACCGAGCCCTACCCTATACAGTGGGCCAAGACGCAGTCGGAAGTCTAGTCCACCTCCCATCCCCATCCATCATGTCTTCCTCCGACACCACTACCTCGCTCGCCCTCGGCCACAAAGTCTTCACCCCCATCGCCAACGCATTTGCAGAATACCTCGTCGCGCCGTGGTGGAAGGTGGCCGTCATCCCCCCGGGTGTGGAGGATCGGGATGGGGTGATGATGGCCACTACGGGCTTGACGGCGATGACGCTTGTCAAGGAGAGTTATGGGGTTAAGGAGGGGGATTGGGCGTTGGTCAGGGCGGCTGCGGGAGGGGTGGGATTGATACTCTGTCAAGTACGTAACTCACTCCACCTTGATCTCCCTCTTTCTCAATCTGTCTGACCGTACGCGAGGTCCGAGAAGCTGATGATGGTGCACCAGTTCTGCAAGTACCTCGGCGCCCACGTGATCGGCACCACCTCCAACCCCGAGAAAGCCGAGCTGGTCAAAGCACACGGGGCAGACCACGTCCTCCTGACCACTTCCTCGTCCGAGGAGAATGTCAAGAAGCTACTCGAGCTGACCGGCGGGAAGGGCGTTCAAGTGGTGTACGACGGGGTTGGGAAGGATACGTGGGAAGAGGACTTTGAGGTCGTCAGGTCTTTGGGGACGATCGTGACGTTCGGTAACGCCTCGGTACGTCCCACCGCGATTCAGGTTTGGGGGCGTGGACTGATGGGGTGGACAGGGCGCGGTACCGGCTTTTGCACCGCTTAAGCTCATGCCGAAGTGTTTGAAGGTCACGAGACCGACTTTGGCGCCGTTTATCAATACTCCAGAGGACTTTGCTTGGTATGCGAATGAGGTGTTGGAGATTGTCAAAGCTGGGAAGGTCAAGGTGGGTCTCATTTCCGTACCAAGGAGTTGTCGGGTTAGGCTGATCGGATGCTAGTTTGCCGTGCACAAGGTGTACGAGTTTACTGCTGAGGATGTTGCCCAGGCGCAGAGGGATATCACGTCGAGAGGGACCGCGGGGAAGCTGTTGATACGCGTGTCGTAATTGGGCCGCGCGGGTCTGCACAAGAATCTCCATATCGTGTGAGAGCAGATGATATCGCTGAAAGTAGGGCGCAATTCGTGGAAGCCAGATGACATGTCAAATCTAGGGGTCAGGCTGAGCGTTCTCTTCCTTCCGTCTTGCTCTTCTACCTTTTTTCTCGCTCGTCGAGCTCCTAGACCAAGTCAGCCGCTCCCAATGCTAGCGATTCTTCCTCAACTCCGGGGTACCCACGATTTCAATCTCGAAGATGACCCCGTTCACCGAAGCCGACTCGACGGCAAACCGGCCGTCACCGTTCCTCGGCATGTCATCGCGTACAGCATGACCGGGGAATTCGCTCACATACGTGGCCGGACAACGCGTCTCCCGTTGGCATGGCGGAGCATGTGTACCCTGCTTTCCTGTACACGTCTGTACGATCCCCTTATTCGTGCGACGATGCTGATACTTGATTGCAGGCACCCGCAAATGAACTGTGACAGCTGCATCTCTAGGGATCAAGCGTGTTTGCATTGGCTATGAGAAGAGCCCGGCCAGACGGGGCAATGTTCTGCTCCATCCGCTGCGCTATCCCTTGCCATCGAATGCTGGTGTTGTCGAGTTCTCGGAAAGTCAGAACATTGTACCACTCGAGGGGTGAATGTACTGGACCCAACGGCACCCAAGGTGAATATTATGTCCAACCTGGGCGCACGCCCAAGGAGATTAAGAAGCGTTTGAAGGCTGTACGTCGATCATTACCCACAGGGTGTGAGTGTCGGTCCAGCGAGACTGGGCTTGTCATCCGGATTTGTCGGATACGTGCCTGTCATAGACCGTCAGACCGCTGAGCTTGGGTCAGTATTGAAAAGGTTCTCTGATACCCCCTGGCGAAGAGCAGTGACACTGTACACCAAGACCTCGGGAATCTCTTCGACGACTGCAAATTCCAAGCGCCGCATCAGATCACCTTCACTCGATTCGGACTCGTTTGGCTTGTTTTCCACCGCTTCCCCGACTGCGGATCGCTTCTATAGCGCAGTCTCCGGACCACGACGACAACGACTACATCTCCGGCCAGCAATCAGCAGGACGAGCATATTGTAGCCAAGGAGGAAGAGGAGAAGAAGACAAGATCAGAGATGAGGGGTTTGAGGAAGACGATCATCGAACAGCAACCACAGATCAAG
>JAABUH010002724.1_pt1 | contig 16453 bp, 16 predicted proteins | sample 5559121 | NCBI WGS metagenome assembly JAABUH01 (sample SAMN10711871, study PRJNA513364) | rock metagenome | isolation source: Antarctica rocks | place: Antarctica: Victoria Land, Battleship Promontory nord | collected 2015-12-28
AGCAGCCCTAGGGCTGGTGCACGTACTGGCCCTGGAGGTGTCCAAAGCGCAGAACTCATTTGCCAATCCTGTGAATGTCGACCTGGTCAGGATACAGCTGGTGAAATACACACCAGTTCTGGATGCTATTTTGTCCATGCTGCTTGCGCCAGGCAAGCCAGAATTCTCACAATACTGCCTCAAACTTACACACTTCAAATTCTGCGTGCATTAGACACCTGCTGTGCGCTGTCTCACGCTCACATTTGCCTGCAACGCCTAGAGGACACTCACTGACAGCTATAAATTCATTGTCAAGTGCACTCAAAACAGAAACAGCACACAACACATATGCTGCTTGTGCCTGTCAGAAGCCTTTGTGGAGTTTTGCTTGACCGTGATATTAGTTGCTGTTCGGCTCAGAACTGTCTGTTTGAACTGCAGATGCATCAGGAGAGGTTGCCGCAGCAAATGCAGCCACCAACCTAGCAGCGTTCAGGTCTGGCGTGTGCAATGAGTGTGACAAATCATCCCCCAGCTTCAAACAGCAGCCCAGCCGCAAGCGAGATTTCTTTCGGTTTGGCAAGTTACTTGATGAGTCTGACCCCTCAAGCCCTATGGGTGGGTGCCGGCATACCCCTAGGGGCCTCATGGCTGGGAACGGCATCATAGGCAGGCTATACACACTTTTGGAAAGCGGGGATGCAGCTGTCGTCTCTGCAGTACTGACTGCGTTGTACAACATCAGTGCCACCGAGAATCTAGCTGATGGGGTTTTGCAAAATAAGCTGCTGCAGCTGCTAGGTTGGAAGGCATTGTCTCCAAAAAGCAAAGAGGCTGCGCGCATGCTTCTGCAGCGACTTGACATCAGGGATGGACGGGATGGCATGAGCTTCACGTTTTTGAGTGCTTTCTCTTTGCCACCAGCTCGCTCACCAGTCTATCTTGATCCCTGAGGTATTCGGGCAACAGCAAAATCTTTGTTGTAAATGAAAAGTAGTTATTTAATTGATGTGCACCTTCATGACGATTTTCAATGGTTTTGCTATGCCTGCAGCTTGCTTTCCCAATACAGTAAAAGCTCCCTACAACGACGCTTACACTGACAATCGCGTAACAACGACCAAAATGGCGAAAACGGTTGGTTTGCACTGCAAATTCCCTCCCACGACGCCCGATACTATGACCAGCCAAATTGGCAAAGAGTCGCTGTATAGCAATCTGCCATTGGCGGCAAAATGCGCTTGTAGGCCGTTTCTGCTGCGCTTAGGTGCATCAAACTGCGTCCAATCAGCCACACAAGAGCACAGTCATTTCTTGCAGCCCGTGCCGACGCTAGAGTGTCCTGAAAACGTGTGCAGCTGAGTGATAACAGATCTGTCATCTAGCTGTTGAGCATAAATGCCTGTCACAGGACAAGCTGACTGCACCGCTGCAACCGCAACTAAACAAGCCTGAACAACCCCGTAGTACTGTGACCGGCATGTTGAAAGAGCGTACCAAATGGCTTGCTTTATTTGTTGAGGAGACTATCAAAGCCCCATCATTGCGTGATGCAAGGCAGCAGCTCAAAGGCCTGGCGGTGTTCTTGGCTGACAACTCTCGGTTTTCAGCTCAGATGAAACGCTATTGCAAATGCTGGCAATCAAATTGTCAAAAATGACAGTCTCCAGGATCAACCAAAGCCGTCAGCAAAATATTGCAGCGTTCTTTTCTTCAAGTTGAACAGTCATCTCATGAGCTTCATTTGTAGACAAACCAGCTGTGCAAGTGAATGCCTTGTCCATGACTGGTGTCAAAATTAAATTTGGGTGAATCCTTAATGACTTATGGCCATCTTTCTATATAGTGACATTTGACAGTCATATGTCGTTATATTGCTTCAACAACAATGCGCTACAGTGACCAAACTGCTGCAGACCCGTGTGGTTGTGGTAAGGATCTTCCACTGTATGTGTTACCAACTGTCATGCAAAAGCACACTATTTGTCATGGGCTTCTTGTTCTGATGCACACCGCCCTTCGTGACATCCTGTGCGCCAGGCAACCTGAGACCCTTTGTTCAAAAGGTGTTTGTACTGCTTCCTCTCATGATCCGCTTCAGTGCAAACTGCTTTCATATGCATCAGTGCTAAGCGACTCCTGTGCAAAGAGCTCAAGCTCAATCAACCACCTTCGATGATGATGTGGCGAGAGAGCAATTACAGTACATGCATTTGACAGTTGCAGTCAGTTGCTTGGTGCTGCCACTGACACATATATATAATGCCATGTTCATTGTGTATTGGCAAGCGCTCTACATTACTTGTATTGTGTGCCCGCTGTCAAAGCTGCTACAGAGGAAAGACCGCAGAGGCTTGCATTCAGCTCATCCTGATGTCAGGGCAGCACTTCAGGAATGTCTGCCTAAGGCTTGAGAGTGCACGCCACTGGCGGACAGATGCTGACAGAGCTGTTTCCAAGATGTCATGCAACCCAGCTAAGCGCCTTTGCATGCTAGCACGGCTGGCCTCCGCTAGCAGTATTGACACAGCTTGCCTTTCCCGGGCTAAGCAATGCAGAGATCCAGTTGGCGAGCAATACAGATTGGATGCATCCAGATCTGTGGTTGCCACAGCGACATAGAATCATGAATACGCTGAGCTCATATTCAGCAGCTCATGCAGGAGTGGCCAGAGAGAGAGAGACGGTGAGATGCTTGCTGAATATTCTCGTGTCATGGCTTCTCATGCTACCTCTGCTCGTATTGACCTTTCCTGCGCTTGTGACGGTCTCACACGTCCGTATATGTGCATGTGCTTGCTGCCATGCACTTGCTGCCAAATGCTTGCTTGGTATACTTTGTCTGATGTCTGACATGTTGACCGGCGTAAGTCAAGTGCACAATGCCATGTGCGTTATGCCTGCAGCACCCAGACCCGGCCAGCAACGTCCATGCATGTTCTCTGCATCATGTTGTCTCATCCGAAAATGGTGTGTGTTCCAGGTTGTCCTTGGTAAGCAGATGAGCACCAGTTCCTCAGAGGTTGCAAAAGTTTGCAGCCTCATTTCCTGTACTTATAACACCAATCCTGGTGAAACACTTCACCACAGGCAGAAGGATGGACTATGTTCATCAAGCCGATGAGGCCACATGCTGATGCTTGCATGCCATTGCAAGGGTGTTTGCTCATAGCTCATCATGACGAAGGCTGCAGCACCTGTTGTGTATGACAAGAGTCTTTTGCGTGCAAGCGGCTGGACGTATTGTGTACATGTTAATGCGAGCTTTGTGAACAACATTGTGTGTTGCATCATCTGTACATCACCTGCAACAAAGTTGCGCTGTCATGCACAGGGGCAAACCTGGCACAGCACCACAGGCTTTGGGCTGAATCTCGCTGAGGCATGCAATTTGTGGTAGCCGCAAGGCACCAATGTTGACACTTCCCAAACCTGGGAAGCCTTGCAGACAGAATACTGCACGCTGGCACATGCAGCAAAACAAGCTGTAAACAGCAGGGAGAAAGACCTACCACATAAGCCCTTGAATAGACGGGTCGATGATTGCAATGCTCAAGATGCGCTGCTCCTCTGGCAAAGGCAGCCGCTCACTAGTGCAGTGTTTTTCGATTTCAGCAGCCTGCATATGCTGCTGCTGCTGACTGCCGAGCAAATGATCTCCTTACCACTCAGTGATGCTGCTGTTGACATGCTTTGACATATGCATGGAGTTGCAGCAACAGACACAGCAGGCTTGGTGCCACTGGTGTACTCAGATGCTTCTGCTTGCATGTAATGCTAGTCACGGGAACATGGCAGGACTGCCTGTTGTGCAGCAAAGCTGATACTGCAGTGTGTTGCCAACTGTCAGCTGAGCATGCACTAGTGAGACAAATGCTCATGTTGCGCACTTGTTATTGATGTCAGCTGCATGGGAATGAGTATGTATGACGATGGTGGTCACTGAGGGCCGTAACATAGTCACAACATGTTGTGCCAAGGTCTGCTAAGTAGCACAAACAACACTCAGAACCAAAATAACAGAACATGTGAGGTAGGTCATGCTGATACTAGGTTCAAGTGCGTCAATGCTAGACGAGTGACAGCCTTGTTATGCACGATTGAAATGCTGCTTGCTTTTTGGACAAAGCAGTGCATTTGCAGCTGTTCAAATGCTGTCCTGGATGTATTCCTTCATTGCCACAACAGAATATTCTTCTATACTACTTAAAAGCTTCTTATTATTTAGGGTCATATAGGGTCATAGGAAGTGGTTGGGAAGGAAGAAACTTGAGAAGTCTAAAACGTATACAAATGCCACAAGAAAAAAATCTGTACAATGCTTTAGCCGAGATAGATTGCCTCTAAGGCTGATTGGTGGTCTGTTTCTGCCATCTTGCCCATGACATCGTCATCACCTACTATGCTGCTGCATGTCTGACCCCTGTTTCTATTGCGCCTTGGGATGGGTTGACACTGGATGTTGCTCTCACAGGTGGCTGCTGCAATCAGATGCATCCTGTCAGTGTGCATTTCTGCTGATTGCATGCATGCATTGGAAAATGGTGAGCAGCGCGCAAGTGATTAAGCAGCAGACACAGAGCAATTGTGCAATAGGAATGTTGTTATGACATACAAGTAGCCCAACTTATGTTCCCAAGTAAGCACAACATGGCTATAAGGGCCTTGAGAAGTTGGGCAATGCAGACAGCACCAAGCACATTCAATAGAATGTATTGCTACTCACAGCTTAAGCATTATAAAGGGCACCTTGGTCATCCTGAGGATGGCTGTGGGGCTGCTCAGTACCCTGGACTCAGCTTTGGTTTGTCAAAACCATCATTGCTACATAAATGGACAGTGCCTTGCAAGCCTGGCACAGACAAACATAATGCTGACATGCATATGCCATGAGTAAATGGATGTTTGCAGGTCTGCAGCACGAGACTCTCATTGCAGGTAAGCTAGATGTTGGCAGCTGAATGAGGTACAATGTTGCCATACATACACAGGTTGTGCATGCATTGAAAGACAAGGCATCGGTGCAGCATGGCTTGCTTTGTAGATACAGAGCATGAAACACTCGCCTTGGAGCATCACATGCATAGATGAACTGGCTGGATCAGCAAACCACCAGTCAGACACAAGCTCTCCTGCCTGCCCAGCAATCCTCCACTGGAGGAGCAGCACCGTTGAAGTCATCCTTGAATGGTAATTAACTCTTGTTGGCTGCGGATGCCAACCTGAGGCAAACACACACACGCTTTTCAACTTTTGGGCCAATCTGTCACAAACCATGAAATCTGTAATTGTGACGTTCCTTGGGCAAAGGCAATGCTATGCCAATTCAAAGGCAGAACTTTGCTGGCACAGCAGATGCATATATGGACTGCTATGGTGTGCACAAGTTCTGGCCAAATGCACATCGTCACAGAATACGCATCCTCCATGGCAGACATCTGAATTGGCTGACACGCAACAGGAGTTGCAGTTGTGAGAGCATCACGCAGAGGTGTTGTCGGTTAAAAAAAGAATAAACAGAGATGCTTCTAGAAAGCAGGCACTCACCGGCAAGTAATATTTCCCATTGCTTGTGCGGGGAACCTGGCGCTTGAGGAAGGTCCTGCACATTCTGTGCCCGTTTGGATCTCTGCTTTGTCGCTGTCCCGCTCCGGATGTTGGCACGAGAGGTCGCTGTTTTTAGTCACAACGCAGCTGATTTGATGGGGTCTAGCGGGACGACCAACACACAAAGAGGTGGCATGGTGAGCGGCTCAAGCGCTGATGTGCTTTGAATAGTTGCCTTCCAAAAATGAGCGGGCAAACCACAGTGTGGGTTTACGGTGCGCAGTTACACTGCAGTAATTGGTACAGCGACCCACGAAACTACGGTTCGTAGTGACAGTATCTCTTTGGCGAACCGGTTCGCCCAGGCTTGTAATCATCTTCCTCTTCTTCAATAAGCAGATGCTTCTGCGAAGGTGAAAGGCTGTCACATTCACATTAGCTTGTGAGTGTGCATGCGAGACAACACATTCCTACAAGCATGCCCTGCTACAGAAATTAAGTTATAATTGCTTTGCAAAGCAATCACAGAATGTCACAGTTGTGCTTGCAGATAGTTACATGATAAACACATTGTCACTGCTCCAAGCACTGAACTGGAAAGTTGTTAACATATTGCAAAACTCCAAGGCTATTTAAGACAATCCATATATGTAATATGGTTTATACTCTGAGTACTAGTACTACTTCTTTACTTTGTCCTGTAACCTATAGGTTAGCTAGCAAAGTCTGGAGAGGTTTTGAAATGACAGAAATTTTTGCTGACTGACTGACTGTTTGTGCTGACACCACATAACATTGCCAAACATCAGATTTACAACATACCATGCAACCCCAAGAACGTCTTGCTTGGCACCAGCCTGCCTTTGCATTTGAAGCCAGCCAAGACCAGTATGAGGTGCTTCTCGTGTTTGTCCCACCTTTTGAACAAACTAATTTTCTCCTTGCTGGGGGGGGGATCAAGCAAATGATGCTGACTGTCCTCATCAGCACCTGCAACAGGCCTGCAAGCAGCAATGATGAGCTCGGCCATAGCATATATATATATCTCAGATATACATACTGTTGTACAGTTTATTTGCCAAGGACGCATATGCATGTCACGAGAGAAGTACAAGGGCAAACCCTGCTTGACTGCAACTGTTGCCCAATTTATTAGCATCAATGGCACAGTCATTGTCAGCATCCAGCTTGGCTGCCGCATCCAATGACAAAGCACACTAAGAGCTGAATCCTGTTGGAGAGAGATACACATGTACAATTGCCTTGAACTTTGCTAACCAACTGGGCCACTCAACTGATTTGCACTTGATCAAGGCAGGGGAGACATGGCACTCTAAATCACATACTGTGCATCATCAAACAGCAGTTGCCAGAGTTACATGCAGGGTTACACCATTCCTGATGACCTGCATGTGCAGTTGCTGCAAGTCTTTGAGACCAACAACCAAAGGACTTCAATGAAAATTGGCAAAGTCATGTGCTTGATGATGGTGAGCTGACTTCATTCAGCTCCAGAGCATTTTGTGCCCGCAATTGTCAAAAATGCTCTGCTGAGGACAACCCATGGCCTTGCAAGCAAAAGCAGAGCTGCTGTACATAGCCCATGAGTGACACAGGTAGTGGCATATGTGTGACTAGATGAAAGCTATGGCCAGCTTCACGAGCAGCACCCGCAATGTCCAATTTCTTAATGGCTGTAAGCAGTGCTCACCTGTCTGTCCAATCACATGCTGGCTTGAGAGAAGTATGGTTGCAGTCAGCATGCCTTGTGTAGGACATCTCATTCTGAACCCGTGTCCCAACATTCTGTATGACCATGTCTCTGCTTAAATTCTGCAGACGGCACATGTTGCATAAGAGCGTTTGTCAGGCAGAGGTAAGCACCTAGGTTGGAAAACGCAGGTCATGCATCTGCAACTACCTTGATAATGTGGCAAGACCCGCACAAAGAGTCAAGGTATGTAATGGAGCAACCTGTCATGTTGAGCATGGCACAGACCAGATGCCATTTAAGACTGTTTATGCAGCCACACATGGTCAGCAATCACATTCAAACAGGGTCATTTGACGCTTTGTAATGCTGTGCAGCGTGAAACAAGAATGCAGAGCCTTGCAGCATATACCTGACAGACTGTGCTGTCTGGCTGACTCATCATGTTGCCCCACAGAGTCATGGCTCCCGCTCTCTACATCTGCAGTCAAGTCCAGCCTGCACAGGCAGCACATGCTCATGTTAGAAGCCTTGACATTGCCAAGCTGTTGTGCTAGACCAAAAAGCTGCAGCAGGTCATACATATGTCAGTGCCTGGAAGCAAGCTTGTCAGCATGTGCACAAATCAACTGCTTGAACGGCCCTGAATTAACTTGCAAAGCGGAAGGGGCTGCCAGTTCTGTATCACCCGGAGGCGCCACTAAATCTCGTCCTGCGTTGACGTTTCGTGCTAGGCATACAGTCAGATGCGCCGCAAGAGCTGATTCGTTTATGTACCTTGAGTTGCAGGTTGTGATGGCTCTTGACCAACCCTTTGTTTTTCTAGGTGGCCATTTTCCGGTCCACGAACCCGTCCTGCGGGCACGTTTGTCTTCTGATGTAACTAATCGCTACTGGAGTTCCACATCGAGGGCATATTTGCCGCTTGGGAGCTCCTTCTCGTGGATCAAGCCTGTCAACTTCCATACACGTCAAGAGCAAAACAATACAGAATGCTGTGAGCAGTGAGCCTATGCACACGATCTTGCAGCGCATCACATCTCCTCAGCCTGTGAGTGCTGGCGCCTGCAAACCAGCGCCTACAGCCCTAAGCTTGCATGGGATCAATATAGGATCACTCCCATGACATAATTAGGAAGCCCAGCCAAGCTTTTTCTATGTTGCTTAAGAACAGGTGCCACCATAAAGGAAACATGGCAGTGTTCCCATAGTGTTGAGATTTATTTGAGAAGGTCATAGGAGCTTTCTCAAATATAGGAACTTCCAGCCCAAGATTTGAGAAGACCGCTAAAGCTTTGAGAACAAGGGAACAGTATAAGATGTTCCTAAGCGGTTAGGAACATTATAGCACTCATGGCTTCTGGCAGTGCTTGCACTGTAGTGTCAGCCTAGAAGGGTTGCTGAAACTGATGTTGCTGTGTTGTGCAAATAAACAGGTGTCAGAGCCTTCACACGGCTGGAGCTTCTGCATGAACACATCTTGCAGTGTACAAGAAAGGTCAGTGCCGCCTGTCTGCATCGGAAGGAGACCGCGTGACACCCCTCTAGTGCTAAGTGCATAAATCAATCAATCATCCAAGAATTTTACAGTCGTCTGGGCCAGCTAGCCCATTTGACGAAATTGCAGTTTTTCATCCGAAGACGAAATAGGCAAAGGGTGATGCAGACAAACACAATCATCATCAAAAAATTGTCACCTTATGTCCGGATTGTGCTGCCACCAGGGTGTTCCTATATTCAAAATACTCCCTCACAAACCTAGCTATCACTTTGGGATCATGTACAATGAAAAAAGAAGACAGTGCAGGGGTTGGGCCCCAAAATATGTTTGTGAATCTGTTGTTGATGGCACAATATGCAGGGCAATCAAACACAACATATTGTCCAGCTGAACCAGTTCTGCTGAACCAGAAGCGCAGAAAACACAATGGCGTTGCGCTGTAGCTAGGCACCTGCTGTGCTTAAAGGCTACCAGTATCTACATGAAGACCATGGCATCCACATCTAAATCTGCTGATGAGTTTTTGGCTGCAAGCCTGTAGGGCTTCAGCCTATTACGGGTTTTGTCTGTCAACTAGGCTATACACAGAGCTGCCACGGCAAGGCAGGCCACAAATGACTCCTCTCATTTCCCAGTGCACCCCAGGCACCGTGCTGAGTGGCTGGGAACTGCTGGCATGTTCCTGGGTCTTCTCACCTCTCCTTGTGTGCATAGCCAGCCTTTGTGGCAAGACCACCTCCATGTGTCCCAGTCTGAGGCACAGCCATTTGCCCCTGGCTTCAGCTCCCCAACACCTGAGCAGGCAAACATCACCTCAGCCAGCTTTGTCACCCCTGGCAATCAGTCCACCAACGGTCATCTGCCTGCCCCCATCGAACCCGCGTATCAGCCCATTGTGGAGCTGACAAACCAATATCTTCACTTCTGCGCAGAGATGATGGTCACCTGAAGAGCTGCATGCTCATGCTCTTGATCAGCCTGGTGCAGATGCTCCACAGAGCTGCAGACTTGGCTATGTGGGTTCGGCAGCTTACAGCTGATGATCAGCCAAGACTTCAGCAGCAGCCACAGGCTTAGCAAGAGCCACAGTCACAGTCACAGTCACAGCATCAACAACAGCGACAGGTACAGCGTCAACAGTGGTCCTCGCATGATCCTTGGCCGGCTCCTGCAGGGTTCAGTTATCAGCCTGTTGGATTTCTCAAATTCCAGATGCTAGAACTTGCTCTTTGGCAACACCCAGATTACGCGGCTATAGAGTTGCACTGCCTTGCTGATGCAGCTGCTTTAGGCCAGCAACATGACTTGGATTGTTGGATTCACCAGCTGACAGAAGTAGAGGACACAGCAGTTCAGCACATGTCACGCTCTGAGGAGCAATTAGATCCCCAGTCACACTCCCGGTCTGACCCCCAGCCGCCCCCCCAGTCTGACCCCCAGTCTGACCCCCAGCCACACCCCCAGTCTGACCCTCAGCCACACCCCCACCCACCCCCCCAATCTGGTCCTCAGCCTCAGGCTGGGCCACAACCCCAGTCTAGGCCCCAATCTGCTCCCCAGCCCCATCCTCACCCTGCAACTGCTGCCCTGGCAAGGATGGCCGTCATCAGTTTGAAAGGTATCAGTACCCATTAGTATAAGCTTGGGCAGTAACCATATATAAGGTGCAGGGCATCAGTTTAGACAAGGTTGTCATTGATCTTGGGAGTGACATCTTTGATCATGATCAGGCTTATGTGGCATTGAGTAGAGTTTGGAGGTTGGAGGGTGTCTTGCTGATTGGCTTGATTAGAGCGTCCTTTGACAAGAACAAGAGCTATGTGCATGATGAATATGCACGCTTGGCTGGTTGTCCTATTTCTTGACAATTGTACACTAGCAATAGACAAAGATTGTATCTGATACTTCTGTGTGTTCCAATGTGCCTCTGCAATCATCGTGTACAACCATTATGGTCTGTGAAATGTCTTTCAGAACAAAACAGCCTGCGTGTTGTATGCATTCATTTGTAAACGAACGGTCTGTATTTAAGGCAATCCTGAACAGAAGGCGAGCTTGCAGCCGTTTTTTTGGCCCGCAGGGCCGTTCCTTGTCGGCTCTTGAAGCCCTTGAAGCCCTTGAAGCCCTTGACTGCTGAAAGATAAGGTGCTAGGACATATTCTGGCTGCAAGGGTTGGTACCTAGCAACACTCCTGACAGTCAGGGATTTTACAGTCGTGAGACTATCCATTCATTCATTCATTACCATTGGACCAATCCGCTCTCCGGGTGGAGTCCTTTGCTTCTTCTTCAATATCAACCTAAAATCGTCACCTGCAGTGACATTCAGCGCTTTTGCGCTTGCACGGATCAGCCGCTTCGCCGTTATCCTCGTCCTGATTTCTGTAACAGTTTCTGCGCCTCGTTGCCCGGCGACTTTTACGGCACTGTGGGTACGACTTTTGGTTCTGGCTCGACTGTTGGTCGTGCTTGAGCAGCAGTGCTCACCAGTGACTATGCGCTTTTCAAGGCAGTGGATGTTCGAGGGCAAGCTGATGTGTTACTGGCCCCTTCTGTGCTCTCGCAGTTTTGATCCTGTTGTCTTCAGCTCCTGTGGGAGCGCTCGGCAGCATAGTCCGAACCGTTTAGGGCTCCCCTTACTGTGGTGAGCACTGTCAAGCCCCGGATTTACGCCTTCTTATCGTCTCCTTGTCTGCTGAATTGCAATTGGTCGCATGCAGACTGCTGTCGATACCTCGTGAACGTACAGAGCACGCTGACATCTTTTAGTCAGATCTTCACCGAAACGCCATCCGCAGCTTTTATTCTCCTCGGACACAAGCATGGCTTGGCAACTGGTAAGAGCCTGTCTCTGGCAGTATGTATTACATGCAGGCATGCGGCTTGCCTGTTGGTCTGCACTAACTAAACCCTGTCTGCAGAAAAAATGTCCTGCTGACGTTCGCCTGGCAGATGCCGATAACGACAGCGGGGTACAAGCTCTGTTGAGCCGAGGCGTATACGAGCAACACACTCACCTGTGGGGCATAGAAACGCCACATTCGTACCTTGATTCCATGTACAGTCCAATAACAGAAGGTCAAAATAACAGGCTGCAGGCAGCTGCTGAGTCGGCCTTCCAGGCCCTTCAAGAGCACTACTTCTTGTACCAGGGAGTCTATGCCCAAGGCAGCGCACCTGAAGGACTATTTGCATTGGTCAGATGGATGCGAGAGGCAAACACAGGCACTGAGCGTGCTGCAAGGGTTCAGCATGCTTTGGCATCTTGCCAAGATTCACAGCGCCCTGTCAATTGGGACTGGGCATATACGCTGCGCAGCGTCATACGAGATGCCTCTTTTGCACAGATGCACACCAGTCAAGGGCTTTATGAGCAGGTCCCTGTGCAACTGTGGACGCACGGCGGCGCATCCGCTGAGTGGCTTGAGAGCAATGAGCTGGCTGCTGTCACTGTGCCTTGGGTGTTGAACATTGACCCTGTGGAGGCACTTCCACTCCCTCAGCGAGTGGTTGCCCTTCGCAACATCAATAGCCTTGTTACAAGCTGCAGCAATGTCAGCAACAAAGCAAGAGTGGCTCTTTACCTGACAAGCAACACTGCCAGATACCTCTACATCTGCCGTGTACAAGACTCTCAAAAAGCAAACAGAGTTGTACGGTGTGAAATTAATGGCAAGCATGAGCTGTCACAAAGCATCATGGAGGCACTTGCAGAAATGAGTGATGTCAAGCTGCGATTCCTATATGGCTTGGACACCCAGCTGCTGTCAAAAGGTCTGTCTTCGGATTGCCCGCTCCCTCAAGCTGCAATCACAAGCAATTTGCAGAAGCCATATGTCATGGGAACTGATTTTCGTGGGCCTGAAGCAGTTTTTCAGGCGCCTGCATGTAGTCAAGTCATTCGAGAGTTGTATGACTTACTAGTTTCATTGAGTGAGCAGTTCTCGAGGACTTGTGTTTTGAGGACGCATGTTGGGGAGTCGAACATGTTCAACAATGTGCATGATCCACGTTTGGAACAGATTGGGCGTCAGAACCTGTCCATCATCATAGGCATACTAGTACAAATGCATGCTGATGATGTCTTTAAGCAGTCAAAAGTGCTGATGAGATTGGGTCATGTCACTGCCATTACTACTGGGCAGGCTTATCAGTTGCGGCAGCTTCCTCACAAAGTTTGCATGTTGGAATTGAACTCTCGTAGCAACTTGCAAACTTTTGCCAGTCCTGACCTGGGTCATTTGCCCATTTTGAAAGTACTGATTGCTGATGCTTTGTACCGTTTTGATTATAGGCAAAACAAAACCACATCATATACATTCTTAGATCTCACATGCAACACTGATGGTGCTGGCATCATGCACAGCTCCATGGAAGAAGAGTATTACCTGGCCAGCAATGTGTTGACACACTACAAGGACAACACAGTCATGGAGGATGGATCAATGGCACATGTTCCTGTTTTCCCAGAGGATCTCCAGTATCTTCGGGGCCGTCTTGAGCCTGGTTCAGAGCAGCTGGTGCAAGGCAGAGGTTTGCTGTGTAGCGACCTGCGCCTTGAAGTCAGGAACCTGCTGCGATTCAAAAATTTCATAGGTGGGGCGCAGCCCTTCCCTCCCAGGAGTCCCAGGAAGAAGCAGAGACTTCTGTAACATGTTTGGCTTCAGGTAAAACTGGTCTGCTGTTTCCTTGCTCATGAACAATGTCCAGAATTTCTGTTGTGCACCTAACATTTAGCATATTGTGACCTAGTCCACTCCATGAGATTGTAAGGGCAGGCAACGCTGTGAGTATGTCACTGGACTTAGGCTGCCCTTTGTTCATGCTGTGCACAGCACGTGCTTTGCTTGTGCCCAATCCTGAAATCAAGGCTGAATGCAGTCTTTGTCTCATGCACAGAAAGGTCTGCGTGTAACAGCAGATTGACTTTCACATGTACAATACTCCAGCTGTCACCGCTCAAGGATTTTATTGTCATCTGTTCAAGCCGTTTTCTCAGCATTGTTTTGCTTGTCATCATGACTCTATCTGCAGGTCACTTGCAACCAGACTGGAGAGTTTGTAAGCAGGTAGTACAATAGATAGAGGCAGAGCCTTGTGTATACCGTCCTTAGACACTTCCCAACAGTCACACTGGTATGCCAGCAACATTCGGTACTTTTCATTTGATCTGTCTGTGCCATATACTGTCAGTGTTTGTGTGTGTTTGTTTTGTGTCTTCTCTGAATGGCGTGACAGGAGCATTGTTGACTTCTGCACAACAGCATTGTCAATATGCGTTTTCCGGACTAAGTTGATGCATGCACCACCTTGAGACATAAATATGCTGCCATCTTGTTCTCCCCTTTTTGCAGCGCATCTGTCTTGTAGTGTCACTCAAAAGCATTGTTGTGATAGAATAACGAGGCTTGCTCCGCCAACAGTCTGCTTTGCTGGGCAAGCAATAGTACCTGTGATGGCTATTCTATGTTGGCAGCAATAATTGACATCTCCTGCCGTTGCAGGCCACACCTCAATCCAGTGCCTGGGGGTATGAGATATCCAGTTGCATGAGAAATAGCATCAAGGTAACTTGCTCAACTCCATGGTCGTTACCTGTGCGTATTCTGGTTGTCGTAGTGCAATGCTGTCATGCTTACTCAATGGTGCTGGGGTTCATACCTTTCATGAGCAGGCAGTCGTTTAGCTGCATGCAACAGCGCCCATCAGTACCATAAGAGTTGACTGTCTGACTGTAAGATTTGCCAAAATTGCATGTCGGCTGAACGTGCACAGCGTATCAGTGTGCAATCTCACATAAACTATGATGATGCAGATTTTGGCATGGCGCTCATCCCAGCAACTCTGGATTCCCACCTGTTCATTGTAGGGTCACATGCTTCCTTTGTGATCAAATTCACCAGCGTAGTGTTGCGGCTCCAGGCGGGCATAGCCTTTACCTGCAGCAGGCATCTTCTTGCTGCCTCCCGGCTAGTAGCTCCCAGCTAGGTGCTGTTGATGTCAGGTGAGCGTTTGTTCCTAATGCTGCTGACCATTGGAGCATCTCACGCAGGCAGAAGACTGCACTATTGTTACTCATCAATCCATTCAGCTAAAGTGCAACAATTTGCAAGGCGGTTGTTATGTCTTGGTGTAGTGTACTGGGTCGCCGAGACAGCCTAAAAGCAGAAACTTGGACTGCTGTTTATGATAAATTGCCATAAATACCCAGATCCACTAGTCATCCGAATGCTTGTTTCAACGACTTCAGCTGCACAACAAATGCAAACGGCTGGAAGGCGTCACTGATGACAATGACATTTTGCAGGCTCATTGCCAGGACGCATGCTACCTCGATGCCTTGTCCAGGTTGCCAGGACGCATGCTACCTCGATGCCTTGTCCACAAGCAGTGCCTCAACGCCAGTTATGTCACTCGGCACCACTGACTTCACTTGGACACAGTGGTGCCTCAGTACAACTCACGCTGCATTCTGGCAACACAATGTACTGGTCAGCAGTTGATTGAAATGCTGAGTATGTGCCAAGCTTCGAGAGGTTGTCCTCAGTTTTGGTATTCCCAAACACATTTGCTGGCAAGACATATACGCCATGTTGGTGGAACAGTTTCTCCAGCATTTGCAGATTATCGTCCCGCCAGGCGTTGTCTGTTTCATTAATGTTTTTTGTTTTTCGTTTCAAGTAGTCTGCACTAGCGTACTGTCTGATATACACTCACTTGCAGTCCTGTGCACGTTAGCCTTCACCAAGACTGGCACGCTACAGGTATGGCCTGTCGTAGTGCACAAGGCGGCTTGCCCGCCAAATGTTGTATTCAACATTGCTCTCAAACAGTTTCTGCATGCACGGCGCTTGCTCACAGAACAAGAAATATCTCTCTGTACTCTGTATGCGTGTGTGAGTGTGTCTGTGCCTGGATGCAACAGGACCGGCAAGCTTTGACAGAGACACACAGCAAACGCTATCAAAAGACCGCGCATCACTTGCTACAAGACCGCGCATCACCTGCTACAAGACTGGTTGCCAACTGAAACGCTGATTTGAGAGTCCGCATCAACACCGTTGAAGGCTTGTCACTTGCTGCTGCGGCAGCTTGAAGAGATTTCGCACCCGTTTGTGTGAGATGTCAACAGGTGCCATAGATGTACGTGCACTCGAGTGTGACATGCATTGCTTGCCTCATTCGGTCTGATCCTCAACGCTGATTGTTAACGACACTATGCAGAGCGGTCCTATCACCGTCAAAGCAGCAGGTTCACAGCACCGACACGCAAAGTATGTCGTTGGCAACTTCCCTTTGGTATGTCCGACTGCACTGCACTCGTTGCTGGCAACTTATCCTGCATCCATATTTCCTTTGAACTGCCTGCGTCGGACGCATACCTGCTGTCCGGGAGCAGCGTATATCACAAGATTGCTTCGCACCACACAGGGTGCACCAGCCATTCTCAAAGAGGCAAGCTCGAACTGGAAGCTTCACAAAGACAAGCCAGAGGCAATCCCCCCTAGGCGCAGACAGCCAGTACCACAGCAAGATGGAACCCCTTGGCTTTTGGAGGATGCTGCCGGCAATGTGACTCATAAAGGCCATCTAGAAGGAGGCCTTGCTGCCAGCAACTACTTCCTTCTTGTCAAGGAGCATGGAGCTTTCACTGCCTTGCCCCTGACTGCATGGTATAACTTCAAACCACCACCCAGGCGGGTTGCCATGAG
>JAABUH010002725.1_pt1 | contig 16443 bp, 13 predicted proteins | sample 5559121 | NCBI WGS metagenome assembly JAABUH01 (sample SAMN10711871, study PRJNA513364) | rock metagenome | isolation source: Antarctica rocks | place: Antarctica: Victoria Land, Battleship Promontory nord | collected 2015-12-28
GCCTGGCTGGCGGCCGCCCTGCGCGAGCTGCCGCCCGGCGCGCTGCGGCCGGGGGAGGCAGAGAGCCTCCTGAGCGAGCTGGCCCCGCCGCTGACCGAGGTGGCGGCGGCGGCTGCGGAGGCTGCGGCGGCGGCGGCCGAGGCCGGGGCCGCAGGCATGGCCGGCGCGCCTGACGCCGAGGCGGCAGCGCTGCCCGTGGATGCCATGCCTGGCGCGGCGCGGGCTGTGAAGCGCATACTGCGCGCCTTTGCCGAGCGCCACCAACGGGCTCCATGACGATGCAAGGGCATGCCGCTCGGCATGTGCGCTGTAAGCAGAGGCAGCTGAGCGCGCCATGCAGTGAGAGCAGGGGCCTGTAATGTAGTGCGAATACACTAGGAGGAGTGGTATCGGGTGCGGACCCTATTGCGGGGCCGGGCAGACCGTGAGCGGCTCCAGCGCGCATCCGTTAGCGTCACCTGCAAATCGCATGACGCACCCCGTGTTGGCTACCGGCGCTGAGCAGCGGGCGCTAGGTGCACAGCTCCATGCGGGCCTGCGCACTGCGCTTCAGAGGTCAGGCTGCTTCTGGTGAAGAGGCGTCTCGGGGTGTGGAGGGATAAGGTTCATGATGCGAGTGCGGTTTACTATGTCGTTGTGCATGTACACTTTATGCATGTACACTGCTGAGTGGAGGAGACAAGCCGGCACACAAATGCTGTTACTACACATGAGGTGAAGAGCATGTCTTTGGCAGGATGATTCGTTGCAGACTTATGCCGAGCACCATGAGAGGCCTTGCTTGTTACCTGCAAGCCGGTGCGGTGCTGCACCTGAGGAAGGTGAGGCGGGCTTTGCGTCACAAGAAAGAGTTACACATACGCACTTCTACCTACCCCCGTATGACCTGACCGCTGCCAGTGTAAGACGCCGATCACAGCGCAAGATGCGAGGCTGGGTGTGCCATGGGCCCCTGGGCCGGCATGCTTGCTCCCTGCTGTACCTACCCCACCTCCTAAGGCCCGAGCAATGACACGTGCAGTGCGCATGGGGCAGAAGCGCGCAGGCGCTTATTGCAGCACATGGTGAGTCCGTACAGGGCGCTGTGCGGGTCAAAATGCCTGCCATCGCTCGGCTGCCCCTTGCGTTATTGCCCCCATCTGGCGCTCAGAATAATGCCAGGCGCTATGGGCGCGCTTGCCATGAGGCTGTGTGCGGTGGCATCGCCAGCAGCATACACTTCTCTGGGTTCCCCACACCATCGCACTCCCCTGAAGCGGTGCGTTTCTGTGCTCTGGGCAGCGTCGCTATTGCCGCGCAAGTGCAGCTGTCTTGATCATTATTCTTGTTTTATCCCAAACAGCTGCGCGCCCCGGCGCAGCCCCACAGAGAGCCAGCAACCCGTGCAAATTATGAGCGACCAGCTGTGCGCAAGCGGCCAGCCGGGTGCAATGCGAGGGCGGTGCACGGAAAGTGCGCACTGGCGGCAGGGCGGCTACGGGACAGTTCTTGGATGGCGCTGCAGGTGGCGCCCTAAAAGCAAAGTGCATCCAGTGGAACGCTTGCTATGCAGGAGCAGCCTGGCGCACAGGCGCGCGCAGGGAGCAAGACCTTGCTCGCCAGCCTGCTCCCCAACCAAACCAGCCCCCCCTGCCAGGGTACGCATACGCCAGCAGCTCATGCCGTGAGGGGGGGGCAGCTGGGATATAAAAGGTGCTCTTCTTCAGACACCACGCACGTACAGCACCGCGCCATGCAGCCCCCGCCAGAGTCCCCGCTTCTAGCGCGGGGACCCCTCTGTCCTCATGTGAGCGCCTTGTGCTGGGAAGGCAGTGCGCCAGCCTGCGCACCGCCCTGACCCCCCTCCATCCCCCGTAACCACAGTGTACGCGCTTCCCACCACAGCACCAAAGAGAAGGCACTCCTGGAACCCAGGTCAACATGTCAAGCTCCGCATGCGCGCGCCTGCAAGCTCTTTCGCTCGGCGGCGCGCCAGGCTGGAACTTTGCAGGGGCTGCCGTCTCATTCAAAACCAAAGTCCCCCCCTTCTCAACGCATAGCTGCGCAGTATCTATTCGGGGCGTGGGACTGCCCCCTGCACATGTGCCCCTCTGCTGCAAGTTCAAACGCTGCGCAATACCTAGCGGGGTCGCATGCAACCGCCCCAGACCAGCCACACCAGAATATGTGATATGTACAGGCAAGCAACAGCAGCCCGCGGAGCTCGCGGCAATCAGTGGGTCACAGAGGCTTGGGTGGTGTGCCCGGCGCAGCGCCCCGCCCCCGCACGCCGGGCACACGACACAGGCAGCGCGCAGTGCGCGTTTCAGCAACGGCCTGTCGGAAGGCCCAGGAGGCGAGCATCACACAGCGCAAAGCACGGGTGTGCATTCATTGTCATTGTCCGGGGAGGGGGGCGCGGCTGGGCTGCAGCCGGCCAAGAATCAGAAGAAAACACCGCCGAGCGACGGCTTGGAGCACTCAGTACGTCCATGCATCCGGGAGGGCCGGCCTGTCTATGGCGCACGCCGTGTCGCCTGCGCGCCACCGAGCGCAAGTCAGGCGGCGGCCTTCAGCTGGATGGACACGCCCTCTGCGCTCCGCAGGAGTCAAGGCGCAGGGTGCGCAGGCTGGCCTCGCATTGTGCGCTCAGGCTGCCTGGCAGGTATGCGCTCAGCAGCAACAAGCTGCCGCACAGGGATCCTGCGGCCGCCTGTGTCCTGAAAGAAGTGTCGGCGGCTGACGAGCCAGCCTTGCACCACAACAAACTGGGCTATGCACTGGGCACTGCTGCAGCGGCGCGGCGCGGCAGGGTAGGATAGGACAAACCTGCGAGGTGGCCGCCCTGCGGCATGCGGAAGAACTTGGCCACCAGCGCATCAAGAGCCTCGCTGCTGCCCCCGGCGCACTGCCCGGCGTAGCCCAGCACGCCCGCGCCCGCCGCCGCGGGCCCCGCGTCATGCGGTGGCAGACAGCCCAGCGGCGCCAGGGCGTCCATGCCGGGGGACCCCGCGAGCGACGCCGCGGGCGAGCCGCGGCCCAGCGAGAAGAGCGACGACGCGCTGCTGGCCGGGCTGCCGTGCAGCGCGCCCTTGGGAGCGCCCGCGCCGGCCAGCAGCGCAGCCGGGCCGCCTCCGCCGTGCGTGCCGCCGCCGCGCCGGGTCGGCGGCGCCGCGCACGGGAGGAATACGCCGGTGCCGCCAGAGGCAGCCGCGCCCTCGGCGCGCGCCGAGGGCAGCAGCCAGGGGGCGCCCAGGGCGGCGTCGTGTGCCAAGGGGCACGGCTTCGTCGGGAGCACGCGCGCATGGGGTGCGCCATTGCGGCCGCCGCGCGCCGCCCGTGCCCGTGCGCCGCTCGGGCGCGAGCTGCACGCACAGAAACAGGACTTGGTTGCTGGAGAGCGGACTCAGCAAGGCCAAGTGCCTAGCACTCAGGCTCTGGGAAGGTGCCCTGTTGAGTGCAGGCAGCTGTGCCCATGGCAAGGCACACTTAGTCCCGAGGACTTGCTGAGTAGCTCGGGTGGCAAACGGGCACGCTCATGAACGCGGCCAGCACAGGCAGGCCTCCACGCCACAGGGGCCTGCCGGGCCGGGCTGTCGCATGGCAAACCGAATTTTGGTTGCGCCCGTGCCTGGGGGGGATGCCAACAGGCGGTGCCGGCGCGAAGAAAGCCTCCTGGCTTGCCGGCGGCATGAAGGCTGCAGATAGGGCGGCCTGCTCCGTCTTCGGGCACGGCATCAGCAGCCCGCCCGCGGCGGGCGGGGCGTAGGCAGGCTGCTGGAGCTCGCCGCTCCTGATCAGGTTGGCAACTGCCTGCTGGGCGGCCGCACGCTGCACCTCCCGCGCCAGCGTGGCCAGCTGCTCGTGAGTTAGGCCCTGCAAATGCCAAGCTCCGACTCAGCTCCCGGGCGCCCCAAACGCGACGCCAGCTTGCCCTTGACGGCGCCCGACAGGCCCAGAACAGGAGCATGAGACAGCAAGCAAGCCAGCCTGGCTGTGTCGGAAAATGTGCATGGCCAATGCATAACCCTAGGCATGGAGCACCATGCAGACGTCCCTCACCTTGGCTGGCAGGAATACGCCGTCGGGCGTAAAGACGGCGCCGCAGTCAAAGGCGCCCTCGAAATGCTCCCCGCCCTGCAGCGGCGCCTGGCTCGAGAGGTAGGCGGTGCTTAGCAGCTGCGCCGGCTGTGCGCTCAGGGGCAGCTGCGGCGCCAGCGCGCTCGCCGCCACGTCCATGCTCCTGACCGCTCAGAAGGCGGCTGCCAACGGGCGCACAAACGCCGCGAGCGCCTGCTGTTTGCGGTACACGAGGCGGGCTGGCGGAGCGCGCGTGGGCTGACCAATTGCAGCGGCCTGCTGCGCTGACAGAGGGGATGAGTGAAAGTTGGAGCACTTTCCTGCCGCTATTCAAAACGTGCCCTAACACCTACAAATGGCTACTTGACGTCTCCCCGCGCACCAAAGGAGACGATCTGACAAGTACAGCGACAAATATAGCGAGTCGCCACCGTGTTGTGTGGTATGTAAGCTACTAGCGTGGGTGCAGCGCTTGTCTATGTGTGCAGGCAGGGACGTGCTGTTTGGCCACGAGATTCCCTTTCCCTTGGGCGACCTGGTGTTTGCGGTCGCGACTGTTGCGCTCTTCCTGCCGGCCGTGTGCGTGGTGCACTGGACGCTCGCCGGCGCGCTGCGGCTGTGCGCGGGCAAGGCGCGGGCGCCGTGAGCGCGCGGCCGCGGCCGCGGCGATGATCTCGCAGTTCTTCATCCTGTCGCCGCGCGGCGACACCATCATCACCCGCGACTACCTGGGCAACGTGCCCAAGGTGAGCGCGCAAGTGATGCGCGTCCTCTCTTGCCGCCACCGGCCAAGAGGCGTCCTTGTGCGATGCTTGCTGGGACCAGGGGACTGAGCAGTGCGTTATGCAACCGGGCAGGGCAGCACAGAGGTGTTCTTCCGCAAGGTCAAGTTCTGGGACGGCGGCGGGCGCGACGCGCCGCCGGTCTTCCACGTGGACGGCGTCAGCTACCTGCACGTCAAGGCGTGCTCCCAGTGAGGGCGGCGAGCGCTTCCGCACCAGCAGCACTGTTCGGCAAGCGCGCGTGCCGTGGCAGTGACTCCCGACACCTGCCCCACACGTGCGCATGGAGCCTGACGCCCGGGACGCTTGGGGCGGGCGGTGTGCAGCAGCTGCAACAGACGTGCAGTTACTCTGCGCACTAGCATGGCTGCGTCACTGCGCACGCAGGACGGCGACGTGCTGCTGGTGGCGACCACGCGCGAGAACGTGTCGCCGTCGCTGGTGCTGGAGCTGCTGCGGCGCGTGGGCGGGATCATAAAGGCGCGCGCCGCGGGGACCGCCGCATGTGGACGCTTGGGCGCACGCGAGCGGCGTGCGATACGCACCCGCAAGCGCGCGCAGCGGGGGGGCGCCGTGCGGAGTTGCTTGGGAGCATGCGAGCGGCGTGCGCCGCGCGCCCGCAGGGGCGCGTGCACTGGGGTTCAGGACTGCGGGGCCATGTGCTGTCCGGCCTGTGAGGCTGCGCAGCTCGTGCGGCTCAGCCTTGGCTGTTCGGCCCTCACCCAGCCTGGCGCCTCGGATGCGCTGCCTGGCAGGCAGGCGCACTCCAAACAGCAGGGGGAGCCGTGTGCGCGCTTGCGTCGCGTGGTTCCGATGCGGCGGCGCTCGCGCGCGAGCAGCCTGTGCAGGAGCTCCAGTCGGACTGGTCTGCCAGGCAGCGGGCGGGGGGGCACGGTGTACGCCATACAGAGGGCGTGCCCCGAGCCATGTCAGGTTGCTCTTCGAGGGCTGCCGCGCGAGGGGCGACCGCGCGGCGCGGCGGCGCGTCAGGACTACTGCGGGCTGCTGAGCGAGGAGGCGGTGCGCAAGAACGGCGTGCTGCTGTACGAGGTGCTGGACGAGGTCATCGACTATGGCTTCCCGCAGAACAGCAGCTCGGCCGCGCTGCGCGAGTTCGTGCTCAACGAGCCCACCGTCCTGCACTCTGCGGCGCGATGACCCTACCCTGTCTCCCCATGTGGTACCCTGGGCGCGCCTCCTGGCCCGCCCGGCTGAGCGCCTGGGCGCGCGCGCTGGGAGCAGGCCGCGAGCTGCTTGCGCGCGTCCGCAACGTGCCCACACTGCCGCGCCGCGGGCTGTGGGGTCCCCGCTGCCATGCGCTTTCGAGTGCTTGTGCACAGTTCTCGAATCGCCGGTGCCTGCTCTGTAGGCATGCAACCGCCAGCGCGCTGGCCACCCCGCCGCCGCCCTGCGGGCCCGCCCGGCGTTGACGCGCGGCGCGCGCGCGCGCAGAAGGGCAAGGCCGCGGCCGCGTCCGCGGCGGGCGTTGGCCGCGGGCCGACCGGCGTGATCAAGTCGGTGCTGGACACGTCGCGCGCGGGCGGCAAGGCGCGCGACGAGATCTTCGTCGACATCGTCGAGAAGGTCTCCTGCACCTTCTCCTCCAGCGGCTACGTGCAGACCAGCCAGATCGACGGCGCAATCCAGGCGCGCCGCCCTAACCCTACCCTGCACCCGCCCGCGCCGACCGCGCCCCGCTCTTGCAGCTCCTCACCCTGCTGCGGCCCCTGCTGTGCAGCGCGGCGCACGCCCTGCGTCCAGCCATGGCTGCCTCGCTCTGCGCCCTCCTGCGAGTTGCACAGTGCGCTCCCATGCCGGCGCCCCTGCACGCGGCGCGCGCGCAGGTACGCTGGGAGGCAGGGCGCCCGCGTTTGTCTCCCCGGCCGCGCAGGCAGCCCTGCCCCTGCATGAGCAGGCTCGGCGGCCGCGCTGCTCGGCCCGCACTCTCGCTCCCTGGCCCCGAGGCAGCACACTTCTAGCGCAGCGGGCGGTCCGGGCGCTCACCGGACCGGGCGGCCGCGCAGGTGAAGAGCTACCTCACCGGCAACCCGCCCATCGCGATCGCGCTCAACGACGGCCTGGTCATCGGCCGGCGCGAGGGCGGCGGCGCGGACTTCGGCTACGGGCGCGCGTCGGACCTGGTGCAGCTGGACGACTGCAATTTCCATGAGGCGCGCGCCCGCTGGGGTTGGCGCCGCGCGCTGCGCGGGCCGCCCGCGCCCTGCTGGAGCCCGGGCCGGCGGCGGACAGGGTTGTGGGCCGGTGGGCGGGTGTCGAGACACGTCCGCGCTGCTGCACGTTGCTGCCGCGGGGCAGCTGGCGGGCCCGGCCCCTGCTCCTGTGAAATGTGTGGCCGGTGTGTTGGGGCCTCCGCCGCTGCGCGCCCCCGGGCGGCGGCTCTGTTAGCGGCGCGGGCCATGCGCAGGAGCCGAGAGGTGCGGCGCGCCCGGTGGCGCGAGCGCACGCGCGCGACGAGCAGCGCGCTGCTGCGCGGCCCCCGCACTCTCCGACTGGACTCATTGCGCCCGCCCGAGCAAGGCTGTTACAGCGGCGACGCGCGCGGCGCGCAGAGCGTGTCGCTGGAGCGCTTCGAGACGGAGCGCACGCTGGAGCTGGTGCCGCCGGACGGCGAGTTTGCGGTCATGAACTACCGCTCCACGCACCCGTTCAAGCCGCCGTTCCGCGTGACCTGCAGCGTCGAGGAGGACGCGCACTCGGCCTTCAAGGCGCGCGCCCCGGCGCCGCGCCGGGGGCACGGGTGCCCGGCGCGTCAGGGCGCCCGGCGGGGCCATGGCGCCCCGGGCCTTGCAGCGCGGCGGGCCGCGCGCGCCTAGCCTACAGAGCGCGCGCGCGCACGTGGCAATGGGACCAGGAAGCTCGAAGAGCCCCTCTGGCGTTTTGGTGGCGGGGCTGCATCTGTTGTCAGCGCGTGCAGGCGGGGTGCAGCCAGGCAGACATCTTTGGTGCTTTCCGCATTGCAGACGAGCCTGCATGCAGGGCAGCCCCGCAGGCTGCGAGCAAGATGTCAACGGTCTGTGGTGTGTGGTTTGGTATATTGTGTGCGGACGCAGAGCACCAAGTGAAGAGGAGGGGGTGAGCGCCACCACGCCGCAGGCCCTATTGCGCGGCACCTGCTGGCGGCGGCTTGCCAGGCGGTTCTGGTAGGGTAGGGTAGGGTGGTAAGGTAGGATGTGACCCTCAACCCTGGCGCCCCGCCAGCCAGCAGCGTGCGGACGGCAGGCCGTGGTCGTGCTGACGGTGCGCGCGGACTACGCGGCGGACAAGGCGGCGAGCGCGCTGGAGGTGACCGTGCCCTTCCCGCGCGCGGTGCAGCGCGTCTCCTGCGAGCCGGAGCGCGAGCCTAAGCCGGCCGGCTCGCAGGTGCCGCGCCGCGCCCCCCGCCTCCGCGTGCTGCCCGCGCCGGCTCGAGCTGGGCTTCGTGTGGCGGCGGGCGCTCTCGCTCGGGGCTCAGGCCCTCTGCGCAGCACCCTGCGCCCGTGCTCGGCAACAAAGCCGCCTGACCCGGCCGAGTCTGCGACGAGGGTCAGACAGTCGGATGTGTGTGGCGCGGTGCCACGCGGGTCGCGTGCTGTCACACCGAGGAACGGGCACCTACCAGGCGCCAAAACGTCAAGCGCCAGCATAGAGCGAAGCTGGGCGCCTCCCCATGAAAGCGTGCCTGTACAGGGTGCTGGTACTTTTAGGGGGGTGCGGTGAGGTGCGAAAACGTGCGGCGCGCGCGCGCAGAGCTGGGACTGGCAGGAGCGCGCGCGGAAGCTGGTGTGGAAGCTGCGCAAGGTGGCCGGCGGCAGCGAGGCCGCGCTGCGCGTGCGCGCCACGCTGGACGACGGCCTGGGCGCCGCAGGCGTGCGCCGCGGCGTGGGGCCCGTGTCGCTGCAGTTCACCATCCCCATGCTCTGCGCGTCGCGCCTGCAGGTGCCGGCCCGGCCCCAGCCCGCTCCCATGAGCGGTAGTGCCGCGCTTCGCAGGCCTGGCGCAGCTGATGCAGCGGCTGCAGCGCCCAGAACCGGCGTGTCTCTGTTCTTGCTGCGCGCGAGTTGCCGCGCCGGCCACCGCCGGGCATGCGCGTGCGAGGAGCGCTGGTGGTAGCGCCGCACGCTGCCAAGGGCGCCAGGCGCCCAGTGCCTGCATCCTCTGGATGGCGCTGTCGGTCGTCACGCGCTTGTGTGGGGCGCGCGCGCAGGTGCGGTATCTGCAGATTCCCAAGCGCGACAGGAGCTACCAGCCGTACCGCTGGGTACGCTACGTCACGCTGTCCAGCTCGTACGTGGTGCGGACGTAGGGTGTAGGGTTAGCGCCGGGCGGGCGCCATGTGCGACGTCGTCTGGTCTGCTGGGTTCAGCGTCGTCGAGTCGCACGCGGCGCGCATGTCCCTGCCTGCAGTGCATTGCCATGCATGGCCCGGCGTGTCTGCTCGCGACGGGCCTCCTGGCCCTGCCTAGAGCCGGGCGGCAGTTGGTTGCTGCTTAGGAAGGTGCCAGGGCCTGCCCGCGACCAAGCGGGCTGGCTGCCGGCTCAGGGAGGGCGCCATGCGTCACTCAGGAGGCGAGGTGCTGGAGGCTAGGCTGTTGCAGGCATGCATGCAAGCGCACTTACAAAAGCGCACCCGGCCGATGACCGCTCCCGGCCATGCTGATCAGGCCCTGCCTCCGCATGGCTAGCATGCAGTTAGTCAGGTCTCCCAAAGCGCTGTAATGAAAGAGGCCAGAGGACAATTGATGACTCCAAGGTCATGTCACACCGCGTGCGCTCCAGCTTGTGTTGCTGCACCTTCAATGCGGTGCTTGACATTGTCCATCATGCTCTGGCTTGCATGTCGCACCCACAAGCTAAGCAGCAGTGTACCCCCCACACCCCCCCTCCCAGCAGACAGCAGCACCGTGTTTATAGGCTGTCTGCACATGCATGAGGATATGGTCAATGAAACACCCGCCAGCAGTGCGCAAGGACGATATGGCAATGGTAGCGCCAACAACCCTACCTGTGCAGTGGGTGCTTCCCATGCGCTCCATTCATCTTTCATTTCTGCTAACAAGTGCGCCGCTACGCCACCCGTATCTGCCACAGTAAATGGGGACTTTTCCGTTGGACTGTCACCTTAGTGTACAAGCTTGCAAATTACCACCTCACAGGACGTGTAAACACATAAGGCTTCAGCAAAGCATGTCCAACATGTGTGTGCTAAGTATGCGCTAATGCTATAACCCGTTTGGGCTGTTCATGCTGCGCATGTGCTGCTGATGGCAACTGCCTTGGGAGTAATTACTCCGTAACTATTTAAGGAGCCCGGGGGCTTTAGGATAGGCGCCACATCAGATTGGCCCGAGTGGGGCGCTTTTTTTAGTTAGACAGCCCGGGCGGGTCATCCATCACAGAGCCAGCCATGCTGCGCGGGCGAGCGCGCGCCCCGGTGTTCGGGCGGTCGCTGCACGTGCGCGCGCGCCAGACCCAAGCGCATGCGCGCTGCCCACGCCAGCTCCTTATGGTGCGGCTCACGAAGGACACTGCGCGCAGGAGTTCCCGGGCCAGCCGCAGCTGGTCAAGGACATCCTCCTGCGGCTGAAGGGCAGCCTGTGCCACAAGGACCTGTTCCTGGTGGTGCCCTCCGCACGCACGCTGGAGAAGATTTCGCTAATGCGCAAGGTAGGCTCCTCCCGGGCACACCCGCGCACGCACGCGCGCTGCGATACCTGCGCATGCGCCGGCCCGCCGCGCGCCACCTTACTGTTGGTATCGCGCTGCAGGCCTGGGACTCAGGGACGTGCCCGCTGCGGCTGGCGGGAGTGCAGGATGCTGACGCGGTGCGTGCTCCCCCGGCCTTGCTAGGGCCGCCGCGCACAGTGGCCGCGCTGACCGGGCACTTTGGCGGGACCTGTTTCACGTCAAGGCTGCGGCTTGTGGGCCTCTGAGAGTCGTGTAGAGTCGTGTGCACTGTGGCCTTCTGCAGCCAGTGTGCTGCTCCTCAAGTGCCGGCAGCGGAGGGACCGGCAAGCGCTGCGGGTGTCGTGCTGGGACGACAGCCACCAGTCACTGGTGATGGCGCGCAGATCGCCGGCGCGCTGATCCTGTGGCTGGAGTGCCTGCCGGAGCCGCTGTGGCCGCAGCAGCTGTTCTATCCGCTGCTGCAGGCGGTGGCGGAGTCCGACGGGGACGCGCGGCGGGCCAGGCTGCAGCTGCTGCTGCGCCAGGTGCGGCTGATCCAGTTTAGGAGTTTCAAAACAGCTTGAGTCGACCCCCTCGTTCCCCTGCACGTGATCTCTTTGCACGTGGTCTCATAGCAGTAACCCCCACCTATCAGCCCGTGCTTTGCTGCCTTCTGCGTCCGGGGCTGCGTCCGGGGCAGGTGCAGCGCGCCCGTGCCGCTCAGTGACTGGGCGATGCGGCGCCCAGGTCGGGTCCACGGCGCTGGTGGTGCTGTACGGCCTGCTGGAGCTGTGCCACCATCTGGCGCGCCCCCCCTCCCAGGCCCTGCGCTGACCTGTGCTGGCCCCTCGAGTTCTCCAAGTTTTTCCGCGCCTGCGTGCTCCTTCTCAACCGTTCTTTGCTCAGCCAGCGGCGTGTGGCGACAGCTGTCGCAGCGCGCTCCTGAACTGCTCGAGCTGCTCGCGCAGGTCGTCAACCACGCGCGGGCTGACGCGCTGGGCGCGCGCCTCGCGCCGCTGCTGCTGCGGCCGCCGCCGTCGCCGCCGCCGCCGGAGCAGGCGCTCGCCGACGGCGGCCGCGCAGCGTCGGCGGTTACGCTGCTCATCCGCGATTACCGCAGCCTGTTCCTGACGGCGGCCGCGCCGCCGCTGGCGCCGCCGCGGCCCGAGGGCGCAGCGGCGCTGCCGCTGCGCCCGGAGTCGCCCCGCGGCTCCCCAGGGCGCGCGCCCATCGCCGGCCTCGCCGCGCAGATGGCCGGCCGCCTCAGCGCGCAGCTCGCGCTGCGCGACAGCGGCGGCAGCGGCGCATCCGCGTCAGAGTGCCCGGCAGGGGCGCCGCGCAGCCCAGGGCCCCGCCACGAAGGCGCCTGGGACGGGGGAGCCTGCGCGGGAGGCCAGCTCGCGCGCGGACCGGCGCCGCTGGCGACAGGCGCCGTCGCGGGCGGGAGCGACGCGGGGGCGCGCGGCGCGGGCGAGCTGACCCAGCGCGGCCGCACGCGCGCCGAGGCCGACGAGATATGGGCGGCCGCGGCGGCAGCGGAGGCCGCGCGGTCGGCCGGCGCCTGCGGCGGGTGCGGGGGCGCCGGCGCTGCCGCAGACCCTGGCGCCGCTGACGCCGCAGCGGAAGCGGAGGCCGAGATCGACAGCCTGCTCAGCGGCAGCCTGGAGGCCGTGCTGTTCGAGCCGGACGACGCGGCGTTCCGGGCCGCGATCAACCCCAACCCTAACCCACCGCCCTCGGCCACCTGCAGCGCCGAGCCCGGGCCGGGCAGCCCCGAGTCGTCGGCGGGCTCCGGCTCGTCGTGGAGCGGCGCGCTGTGCGCGTCGTTCCCGCCGGGCGCGTCGCTCATCGTGTCCCCGCGCGGGGTCGCGCCGGGCAGCCTGGAGGGGGCCGAGGGCGCCGCAGCAGCAGCGGCCGCGCTCTGCGGGCTGCCCAGCCCTCCGCCCCGTCTGACGCTGAGGCAGGGCATCACGGCGGCCATGCTGGTCTGCGGCGGCGCCCGCGGCGCGCCGAATGCGGACGCGGCTGCGGCGGCGGCGGCGGCGGCCGCGGCCCAGCCGGCGGCCTGGGCCTTGGGCTCTGCGTCGCCCAAGCGCCGGCTGAGCGACGAGGCCAAGGTGCGGCTGGCAGCACCGCTCAGCCGAGGGATGCGTCAGCTGAGGGGCGCATACATCCAGCGGGTCTGTGTGGGGTGGAGCGGCAAGCGTGTTCCCTCGATTGACGGGATTGTGTCTGCCCTGCAGAGCTCTGCTCCACGCGCCTGCGCTGGGTCTGCTCCGACTGCGCCGGGTCTGGTCTGATGAAGGCGTCTGGTGGGCTCACTGTCGCCCTGTCCAGGGAGTGCACATGGAGCCTGGGTCAGAGCTGTGCCAGCCGTGCAAGCGCGTCATGCCGTGGCGCGGCGCAGGCGCTGCTGGGAGAGAAGCAGACCGTGGCGCTCGCGCGCGCGCTCGCCGATGCAGACGCGTCCAATGCATGGTGCGCCCGCTGCCTGTCTGAAAAATGTCAGTGCAGTGCGCGCCGAGCATGCGTCAGTCCTTGCTGTGCATGAGATTGCTGTGCCTGAGAGGATGAGGCGTGGCACCTGTCATGTGTCGGGTGCCCGACCCTGCTGGCCTGCCTTGCTCTGTCATGACCCCTCCACAACATCGCTTATGGAATGTGTGCCAGACAGCGAGTGGCAGCGGGTGAGTGACAAGCAACACAACCCTCATTGCACTGTTGAGGAACGGTGCTGATGTTGAGGAACGGTGCTGATACACGGTGCTGACACACGGGATCATTGCGCTGACATGCGGGTCGGCACCGCGGGCGTGCAGCCCCGGCAAGGACCCGCTGCGGCCGCTGTTCGTGCGGTACAAGCGCGCGCTGCGGGGCCAGGGCAAGCAGGGGTGAGGCCGGGGCCGGGCCGTGGCCAGTCTTCCTCGAGTGCGCCCGAGTCCCATGCTGCCCGACAAAGCATTGGGCCCACTTCAGGCGCTAGCTTTGCGAGGCAGCGTCTGGGCCATGTGGCAGCTGGCAGGCGCCAGAGTAGCTTGGCGCGGCAGGCAGGCGCCGGCCCGCAAAAAAGGCAGGCAGCTTGCTGGCTGCAGGCAAGCTCGAGCCGGCTCGCGCCCCAGCTCTCCCTCTTGTGCTTGCCTTGAAGTACACCAGCAGCCTGCGCTTGCAGGGTCCCAGGCCGCCTGCGCCCCATTTTTTGGCGCGCGTCGAGTCGTAGGCTTACATTTTTGGGACGCGTGTGCGAGCTGCATGTATGCTGCGGCGGACTGGCTACCTGCGAACACAGCTTTTGGGCTGGGGGTATGGCAGTGATAGTGAAGACCTTTGTGCTAGTGAAGACCTTTGTGCAGGCTCAGGAGACTGCGGCATGCTGATGGCAGTCGCTTCTCTTTCGTATGTCCACGCGCCGCAGCAGCCAGCGTATGTCAACGGGCCGCAGCAGGCAGCGGGGCCCGGAGTATTTGCATAGGCACGGGCAGGGATGCGTCACCAGCGCGCGTAGAGCGATGCTAGTGTGCTGGATTTCCGGCAGTATCCGCATAGCTCTGCGCCTGCGAACAGTAAGGGGCGATATGGTTTGGGGTGTGGCGTGAGATGTGTGCGGCAGGGAGCCATGCTTGAGGGTTGAGAGAATGCGTATTGTGGATTTTGTGGAGGCACCGGCACTGAGTGTGGGTTTGCAAGCGTTGCCATGTCAGTGGCCTGTGGCAGCTGGTGTGCATAGAATTTGCGTACCGAACTTGGATAGTGTGTACATGGATGAACTGTGTGGCTGGGCAAAGGCGGGCCGTGTACCCAGCTTTGAGGTGTGGGAACGTGGGTCAGCAGCGTTTTGTGTGTGACAGCGCGGGACGGCCCTGTTGCTTGACCAGTGCGGTCGTTGCCTGTGTGCGTATGCAGCTGGTCACCGAGGGCACGCGAGCTGTGCTCTGCGTTGCTGGCTGGCCGGCTTCGGGTCTTGGAATTGTAGGCGGCGAGCAGATTGTGAGTTTGTCAACGTGGTCAAGTCATCCCCGCACGACTTTGGGCGTGCTCTCTTGTAAGTTGGCTGGCAGTAAAAGCTAGAGCCAGTGTCAACATGAGATATGGCTTATGCATGGGTGGCGCGCCCGCACATGCGGGTGTGAGTTTACACCTCACCCCTTCAGTACTTCAGCTGACGCCTATACTATACTCAAATACATATATCATATAATATCAAGCAGGCTTGCTGGAGCTCCACAAGCAGCGACATGGAGACCCCAACCCGCAAGCGACGGCAAAGGGGGTCCTCCCTGCTGGGACATGCAACAAGCGTCGTGGTGTTAAGCAGGTCACAGCACAAGCGGAGTGTCAGGCAGGTGAAGACGTGGAGGAGCTCAGCGCAACTAGGCCGCCTGGTGGATCACCGTTCACACGCATACATTCCTCAGCTAGGCCACTGGTCCATGCACCCTTGGGGTTGCTCTGGGACCCTGCAAGAAGGCCCGTGGGGCGCTGCGCGCGCAGCCAGCGCGCCCCGCAGGCTACTGCTACCCAAAGCGAACCAAAACCAATCCCATAATAGCGAGGAGGCGCCTCAGCAGACTCCTGGTGGCCATCTGGAGCGCTCTCTCTGCTCCGTCCGGCATCGGCATCATGCAACCCAGCGCAAAAGCACTGCCGCATCACAAAAGGGCCTCCGACAAACCTCGGGGGCGGGCGTCATATGGCTTGTCACACGCGTCAGCGTTCTGAATACTGGGGACGCTCGCTGCGGCCCGCTGCGCCCGTGCAGCCCCGCGGTGCAAGGGTCCCTTGAACATGAAGCCACATGCGACCCCACTGGGTGCTCAAGCCTGGCCTGGCTTCCGCCATGGCTTGCATGGCTTCATGCCCTGACCATGCATGAGTCGTGCGTTGCTCGCGCCCGTGCCGCATCCAACGTGCGCCGTGAAGGGCCTCAGCTTCAGATCCAGGCCCAGGCGTCGGCCTGTCAGATCAGGCAGGGCAGGGTGTCAGTCGGCCAGCATGCTGTGTGCACTGCAGGCGCGAGGAACGGTGCAGCAGGAGGCCTGCCCGATAAAAGCATGGCGGAGCACGCGCATGCAGCACGCCACTGCGCAAGCAGGCCAGCAGTGTGCAGGCTCGCTGTGCACGCTGACTGCTGCGAGCGCGCACGCGTGGCCCGAAGCACAGCACACGCAAGCATTTCCTGGCGACGTGCCGGGCGCGGCGGCGGCCGACTGCCCAAGGACAGCCCGCAAAGATGCACAGGGCGCGCGCGCGCCTGGAGCTCGTGGCTGCCCGCGCGGACGAGCTGCGTGGATGAGCGGGCGCTCGCGCACGGCGCGCCGCCGCCGCCGCCGCCGCCGCCGCTGCCGCCGCCGTCCACGCCGTGCGCCAGGATCAGCTGGTGGCACAGCTCGTCGAACGAGTGCGCGTCTAGGCCGCCCCCGGCGTCGTGCGCGTGCGCGTCCAGCGCGGCCCAGTCCAGCGCGGCCGGCCGGTCCGGGGCCGGCTGCGGCGGGGACCGGCGCTCGACGCCCGGCGAGCCGCCCGGCGAGTCGCCCGGCGCGTAGCCGGCCGTGGCGGCCGAGTCCAGCGACCCGAGCGACTCCAGGTGCGAAGCGGCGGCGGGCTTCAGGTGCAGTACTACGGCTGTTGGCGCCGCGGGTCCGGCGCCCGCGCCGCAGCCGGCAGGGTTAGGGTACGGCGGCGGCGCGTCGCCCGCGCCCTCCAGGTCCAGCGGCGGCAGCACGCACAGGAAATCCTCCAGCAGCGACCCGGCGCTGCCCGGCCGCCCCGCGCCAGGCAGCGCCAGCGCGTCCAGGGCCTGGCCCGGGCCCAGGGCGTGCGTCGCGCCGTGCGCCGCGCCGATGCACGGCGCGGCCGCAGCGGCAGCCACAAACGCTTCCCAGTCCGGAGGCGCGACTGCGGTGGGCTCCAGCAAGCCGCTCGGGCTTGAGGGCAGTGCCGG
>JAABUH010002731.1_pt1 | contig 16416 bp, 31 predicted proteins | sample 5559121 | NCBI WGS metagenome assembly JAABUH01 (sample SAMN10711871, study PRJNA513364) | rock metagenome | isolation source: Antarctica rocks | place: Antarctica: Victoria Land, Battleship Promontory nord | collected 2015-12-28
AGGTGGTTGCATAAGAAAAGGTATCGCGCCGCAGGTACGGCGGGCGGCCACGCCTTTGAGAAGGAGGAGGAGGTGCAGCTGACGAGCCTGGCCGCCATGGCCAAGGAGCTGCTGGCGGGCGCCAGCCCGCTGGTGCCCGGCACGCGGCTGAAGCAGATCGTGGAGTGGCTGCGCGGCGGCGACGGCGACCCGCTCATCGTCTTTGATGTGCGCCCTGCGCCCCCGCCGTTAGTGTAACACAATGCAAACAAGATGTGAGCTTGTGCATGCCCAGACAGGCAGATGTGACTGCTAGTGCTGCCTGACGTCTGTCCATGCAGCCCCGCGGCTGACAACGTGTGCATGGTGCGGCAGGAGTGCCACAAGGCCAAGAACCTCATCCCCACGAAAGGTGTGCCTGCGAAGCACCCATGTGCAGTGCATATCAGAGGGTGTTGTCGTGTGCAGCAAGAGTATGGCTGCTGCGTGCAGGGCAAACCACGCAGACCGGCAAGGCCGTGCTGCAGCTGCAGCAGCACCTGCCGCAGGCCAAGATCCTGTACAGCTCCGCGACGGTGCGCACTCGCGCGCACGCTCACGCATGCGCTGTGCATCACCAAGGTAGGCCGCTTGCGCTCCCTGCACAGCATGATGTGCTCACGGCTGTGATGACGCAGGGGGCATCCGTGCCGTCCAACATGGCCTACATGGTCAGGCTCGGCTCCTTCGGGTACAGCAACCTGCCGGAGATGCTCCAGCGGATGCACAGTGCGCTCCGCCTCCTGCACCGCCTGGTCTGTGCCATGTCGATTGCCTGGGTCCGTTGTAGAAACTCCTGGTATGCCCCAAACCGTGCCGAGGTGAGCCCTGTGTGCTGAGTGATCCAACAGCCCTCAGCGCGTCGCCCTACTTGCGGCCGCAGTCCCCACATGCCCGGGTCCCTACCGAGCCAGGCAGCAGCGCAGGACGCGGCGTCTGCGCAGTCAGAGAGAGGTGTGAAGGCATGTGGTTGTACAAAAAAAGTTCCTGATCAGATGTGACGCGCCACAACCCTGCGTGCAGACCTGGGCCTGGGCGCGCTGGAGCTGTTTGCCCTGGGGCTGAAGTCCACCGGCGTCTACCTGAGCCGCAGCCTGAGCTTTGCGGGCGCGGAGTTCAACATCGCGCGGTGTGCCTCGCCCAGGGCCTCCGGCCATCTGTCGCTCACATGATGATGTTGAATGTTGCGTCCGTGTGGCTAGAAGGAGTGCCGCATATGCACAGCGCTAAAGCCCTCATTTAGACGCGCAGTGCGAATGCAGCTTGACACAAACCCAAGGCCACGCAGTCTTGCGCAAGGTGCCTGAGGCTTTCCCGACATGCAGCGTGGAGGTCGCGCCCGCCATGCGCATCATCTACGACCGCGTCGCCAGCTACTTCAGCCTCCTGTACAGGGTCCTGGGGGGCAGCGGGCTGCTGTCGCGCCAGGGCAGGTGCGACGCGGCGCTCAGACGCGCCTCTGCACATCGTGTGCGCGCGTTGCAGGGCGGGATTGCATGCGCTACCTATGTACATGTGCAGAACAATAACAAGGAAAGCTGACAAATCCGTGAAGCGCTCTGCGCATGCAGCCTAACGTGCATACAGAGGAATATGGGCAATCAGCAATTCAATTTCCGCGCTTGCCTCTGGCGCGCAGCATGCTCTTCTGGGCCACGCAGCAGCGGCTCTTCCGGCAGATGCTGCTCGCAGCCAAGGTGCCCACGTGCCTGCCTCGACCCGGCCGCTGCTGCCGACCCTCCATATCAACCCTTGTTGCAGTGCTGGGGCGCGTGCTGCAGTAGGCAACGCACGCTGGCAAATGGTGTCATGCATGCACGACTTACACCACACATCACATCTTTGTTGATGCAGGCATTGGGGTACCCTGCAGTGCGTAGACGAGGACGCTTTGCAGACTCACCAGGCTGGCCTCTGGTGCAGGTGCCTGAGACCGCGCGGCTCGCCATCGAGGCTGTGCAGGACGGCTACGCTGTGGTGATCGGGCTGCAGTCGACCGGGGAGGCGCGCCCTGCTTCTGGCGCGCTGTGCTTGGCCAAGTTGTGCCACTCACTCATTACAGGAAGTAGCCACTCAGCTGAGGGTACCCCGCTTTTGTAAGCACATGCAGCCTGCGAGTGACCATGGCGGCAGTGACCAGATGTTGCAGATGTTGAGCAAGAGATGTTGAGCAAGGCTTGGGTCAAAGAGATAGAGTGCAGGGGTGTCCAGCAAAAAGGCCAAGCCGTGGACATTGCGCGGTTGCTTGGAGCGAAATGCGCAGGACGCAAGCTGGAACGCGCACGCCTTCACCTTGTTGTCAGCAGGGCCAAGTGCCTGTAACACGCGCGCAGTCCAACAGCATGAGCAAGCGGGAGGAGAGCGGCAACCAGCTTGACGACCTGGTGTCAACGCCCAAGATGATCGTCTCGGAGTACCTGACGAAGCACTTCCCGCTGCAGTCCACCAAGCTGAGCAACCGCGACGTCGACGCCCTCATCCACCTGGTGCCCCTCCGCATGTGTCATGGCTCAGCGCTCGCAGCCTGCTCGCTAGAGCAAGCATGCCTGCCAGGCCAAGCATGGCTCGTCTCTGGGAAGTTTCTGTGCGCCGGCAACTGGTTATCACCTGTAAGCACTGCAACTTTGCTGGTACTTGCAGCTATCCTGCAGGCACCTGGAGGCCGCGGCATGCCGCATGCATCACGACGCACATGAACAGAAAGGACAGTGGTCCACTTCAGGCAGCCATGTGTGCCTTGCGGTTCCTATGCATGGAGCATGTTCGCCTGACTTGGCGTGCGGGTAAACTGACCTAGCACCTGAAATTTCCTGAAGATAAGAGGTGGGAGAGTGCGTTGGGCCTGGACTTGCATAAAACATATTGCTAAAGATTGAACGCAGCGCAGCGTGTTTCCAAACGCTGCTCGACTTGTGGGCAATGCACCTTGCATACTCGCATGGAAGCACTTGTCTTGCCTAGGCAGGAATATTGACAAGGCCCTTGTCGACCTGCGAATGCAGGTGTGGAGCGTGCTGAAGGCCAGCAACGTGCGCCCTGCGCACGCGGAGGCGGCCGCCATGCTGGCGGCGCGCGAGGCTGGTACCGGCGCTTTTGGCGGCGCGGCCAACGCGCCCGCCGGCGCGCCTGAGCGCGGCGGCCCCGCTGCTGTGGCGCACGCCGCCGGCGCCGCGTCCACCGACAGCGACAGCGACGTCGTGTTCATGTCCGCGTCGCTGCCCGGTAACCCCCCGCGGCTGGCAGCTGACGCTGTCGCGCGCGTCACCGCGCAACCCGCTGCCCTGCCAGTCGCCAAGGCTGAGGACGGCCGGCCGGCTGTCAAGGTCGAGGGCGAGAAGGGCGCCGGGACTGCGAGCCTGCGCATCACCACCCTGCCCACGCCGGCAAGCCTGGGACGCCGTGCGCGGGAGGCCACGCAGCTGCCGGGCATGGGCGCGGGGTGTGAGCCGCCCGATGAGCGCGCGGTGGCCGTCACAATTGCTGAAATCAAGGGCGAGGAGGCCGCTGCAGCCGAGAAGAAGTGGGCGACGGCGCTCGCGGCCGCGCGCGCGCGCCAGGCGCGTCTTGTGGGGCTCAAAGTGCTGCAGGGTGGAGATGAATTTACCGTTCTGGCTGGCGTTGGGGTTTATGCACCTTCTCGTGCAATTGCATCTGTGTAGGCGTTCATGCAGCACTCAGGGATCGCCCACACGGGCCAAGCACTTTTGCTAGGCAGCAGGGGCGAATGTTCTGAGTGCCCTGAGTGACTGATGAACTGCTATGCCTTGCGTGCTCGCCTCACGCCTAAAAGCGTGCACAGGACGCCGCGGAGGCTGCGGTGGAGCAGGCGCACGCTGCGGTCGACGCAGCGGCGGCGGCGCCGCCGGCCGCGCCTGCGTCGGCGCCCGGCCGGCCGCGGCTGCGCAAGGGCGCGCCCGCACCATGCGCAGGGTCCCGCGCGCCGACGCCGCCCACGTCCAGCCCAGTGCCGGGCGGCCGCAAACGTGCGCGCTGCACGCTGGGCGACAGCAGCGCGGACGAGGCGGACGCGAGCGGCGGCGAGAGGAGCGGCGGCGATGCCCACGAGGTCGGCGGCGGCAGCAGCGACGAGGGCGTCCAGTGCCGCGCCTGCGGCAGCGGCCGCGCCAAGGCGCGCCGTCCTGCTGTCACTAAAGGCAGTGATGCATGCGTGGAGTGTGCCTCACACTTCGCACACGCAGAGGGACGCGTTGGCATGCTAGCAAGCAAGCGCACGCACACTGTCTTGATACACGGCGCACGCGGTATGTGACGTTGTGCGTGTAGACACACTCGCAGTTGCTTCCTGCACTCCTTGGCCGTCAGCAGTCAACATGCCTATGACGTGAAATGCGTGCGCGCAGGACCTGCTGCTGTGCGACGGCCACGCGTGCGAGCAGGCCTACCACACACATTGCCTCGACCCTCCACTCACCGACGTGCCGGCTGGCAAGTGGCTGTGTCCGGCGTGCGCGCCGGCGGCAATCGCGGCAGACACGCTCGATGACATGCCCGGCGATGCGGAGGAGGCCGCTGGCGGCGCGCCAGCGCGCATCCCGCGCCGCCGCAGCGCGCCCGTCATCGTCGTCATCTCTGACAGCGACAGTGGTGCCGAGGAGCCGCGCGGCGCGGCACAAGGCGCTGCCGTGAGCAGCGCCCCGCTGCGCGCGCCGGCGCGGCGCCGCTGCCTGGGCACGCCGGCGCGTCCTGCATCGGCAAGCAGCGACTACGACGAGGAGATGGCGTCAGCGTCGTCCGACAGCGAGGTGCGCGCCTGCACTGCAGCCTCAATAAATTCTTATGCTTCCCGCTGTGGCGCAGTAAGTTCTGGCACAGCACCCTGTTATGCTGGGAGGCCTGCGAGCATGTATGACGCCCCAAAGCCGACATGCACGACCATGCAGTAAAGACGCACATGTTCAATTTGTTGTGCATGCGGGGCATGACCGACCCTGCCCGCCCACGTCTGCAGGCAGGCGACAACGAGGCAGGCGACAACGAGAGCGGCCTTAGCTCGCTGGCAGGGTCGGCACCGCGCCCGTCCCTGCGCCGGCGCCGGCAGCCCCTGCGTGCGGCGCACACCGCGCCTGCGCTGGCCGCGGGGGCCGGCGGCGCGGGCGGCGGCCCGGCCGCGCTGGCCGCGCGGCGCAAGCTGGCGGCGCTGGAGGCGGAGCTGCTGGACGCGCAGGATACCGTCAAGCGCGCGCTGCGCCGCTCCGAGTCGCCCGAGCGTCCGTGCAGCCACGCTGCTGAGGTCCGGGCCGCCTGCTACAGGACAGGGTATGAGGGTGGGTATCATAGGCCTGAGCGCCCGCTCAGCGGCGCTGCTGGGGATTGCCCTTTGCTTGGCTGTGCTGCTGATGAGATCTGTGCAAGCTCTTTCTTCTGTCCACACCAGTGAGCCTGAACAGCAGAGTCACGGTCGCTGTCTTGCAGGTATTGGCATGCTCCCAGCAATGCTACTAGTCGTATTTGTGTAGGGTAGGTATGGAGAAGAACCACATAATTAAGTACTGTGCACCCGGCGCTGTGCAGGGCGACAACACAGACTTCATGGGGAGCGAGGCTGAATGTGACACTGACGACGATCTGGCACATGCGCCGCGCGCCCGCAACAACGCCGTGCATGTACGCACTTTGCTATACCGTGATCATGATATCAAATGCATGCCTGCTGTGCTTGGCTTGCGCCTGTTAACTGCCCGAGCTGTTTGGCTGCATGTGATGCCTCACTGCCGACGAAAAGATACAAGCATCACTGAAGACCCATGAATGCCGGGGAATGACTTGGCACATGGGCGGGGCACGTTGTGGAGCCAGGACGTGGTGGAGCATATGGCTCAGATTGTTTCAAATTGACGTGAACCTGCGGGGGACGCGGCAGGTGGTCGGGCGGCGGCCACTGGGCGAGGACGCGGCGGAGCAGGCGGCCGAGCCTGCTTACCAGGTGGGCGCGACCGACCTGGACAACCGGAAGCTGGTGCTGCTTCGCTCGCTGCTGCTGCGCCTCTGGGACTCCTACGAGCTGCCGCCCAACCCGCTCGACCGTGCGCGCCGCTGCCCTTGCAGACACAGTCAAGCCAGAGGAGTGCCCCTGGATATTGTGTTGCGCTTGACCGGCGCTCTCGTGTCTCTATTTTGTCCATAGTCAAATGACCTGCGGCATGTCCATGAAGAAAGTCCGCCATGCTCCCTCTCACGCACACGCATTGTCCTCCGTGCTTCTGCTCACAACATGCCGAGTGTGGCACAGGCTGACAGGCGAGTCCTGATGCGGTGCAGAGCTGAAGCAGCTGCTGGGCGGTGCGAGCCAAGTCGCTGAGATGACTGGGCGTAAGGAGGAGTCTGTGGCGCGCCTGCGCGGCGGCATCGAGTTTGTCAAGCGCGGCCACGTCGACGGCAGCGAGGCGCGGGCTTGGCTTGTTCAACTCCTGGTGTGCATGCAAGTTGGGTGGCATGTGCGGATTGCGTTGGCGCTCCACCATCCTCTGCACAACCATGGGCAACCAACAACCCTGGCTGCAAAGTATCCACGCCAGGGTTGGTTGCAATGTCTTGACAGATTGCACGCTACATCTGGCTCATGCTTTCCAGGCACAGCAGTCTGCGTGGTACTGCGCTCTGCCAGGCAGCCCAGTCGAGGCTGATAGCCTTTGGTATACACAGAAATCACGACCTTCTTCTATCATTTGCAACCAGTGGCAGGCAGCTTGGCAAGGTAAGCCGGGCCCTGATCACCCAAGGTTGCAGGAAGGGCCACACCAGCAGTGTCAACCGCAGTACGGGGTGGCACGCAGATTGCCGCCAAGGACGTGAACCGGCACGAGAAGGCAGCCTTCATGGACGGCCAGAAGCTCATCGCCATCATCTCCGAGGCTGCATCCACCGGCATCTCTCTGCAGGCCTGCCGCCGGTGCGCTGCCACCTTTTGCTTTAGGCACGGCGTGCTTCTCTTACAGGACGTGACCGCACCTGCATCCCCCCATCACTTGACACTGCATTTAGCCCTACGCTTGTGTGTCCTTTGACAGCTGCATGCATCACTCAAGCCAGATGTGGTGCACCCACTTCCCTGGCCCTCCTCATGTACGGCATGCGACGGGCTTGTAAACAAGTCACAAATAAGTACTGCTGCTGATCACAAGCCATGCATGGCACACAATTGGCAGCCGGTGAGTAATGACACAGCATCTAGTGTTTTCATCCTCGTACGCAAATGTGACAGCTGGGCAAGGTCCTGCACAGGGCGCTCAACCAGCGGCGCCGGATGCACTTCACCATCGAGCTGCCGTGGTCCGCCGACAAGGTGGGGCCGTCCAGTCTGTGTATGCAGCATATCCTCCCTGCATCATCCAAGCCTGCACTTTCGTAGCACGGTGACCTGAGAGCAGATGCCATGGCTGGAAGTGCCAGTTGCATGCGCATTCATCGTGAGTGCTGCGCTGTGCTGGCACCCACTTCCGCCACGGCCCACACTCAGGCTGTGCGGTATGACGTGCAGGCCATCCAGCAGTTTGGCCGCAGCCACCGCTCCAACCAGGACTCGGCGCCCATCTACCGCCTGGTTGTCACGGTGCACACTTTCCCAGTCCCTGCCTCCTGCCAGCGTGCTCTTGTGAGCGTTTGTCACATGCGCATCCTCTCTATGTGCGTATCACACACAGAACGAGTAGTGAAGATTCTGCAGGACCAGCACGCAATCCGCCTCTGGTTGGGTACGAGCGCTGGGTCTGAACGCATAGCACGGCTTTGCTCCTTGAATTTAGACTCACTGCCTGGTCAGGGTCATGAACAGACTCTGTGCAGGACGTGTGCGGAGGCACTGATCTGCTGCAAGCGCCGCCAGTGCTTGTAGTTGACAGTACCCCCATGGAGCGCCTGCGCAAGTGCAAGTGGCTGAATGCAGGACGCGGGCGGCGAGTTCCGCTTTGCGGCCAGCGCGGCCAAGCGCCTGCAGTCGCTGGGCGCGCTGCTCACGGGGGACCGCCGGTGCGGCGACCCGTGCTGTGTCTGGTTGCTGACGTTCAAGCGTATGCTCCTGCACATGCAGGGCACGATGGGCCTTCTGGCATGGTGGAAAGGAGCGTTGGGGTGCCTGTCCCGACGCCCTGTTTGCTGGTCTCGCGAGTGTGCTATATATGCCAGACCAATTACGAGGACTTGCATAGAGCTAATGCAACCGCAGGCACTCTGCATGCCAGTCTGGCCCGAAGCCAAGCTGTTTGGCACAATCACCCTATCACGCCCCGCCTGACCTCCGCCCCGCATGACACAGGACTGCACGCTGCATGCAAACGGAGCGCACGCCCTGACAGGATGTGCTATGCATGCGCCAGGGCCATGGGCGCGGGCGCCGACCTGAAGTCCTTTGATGTCGACAACAAGTACGGCAAGAAGGTAGGGAGCTGCGCTGCGAGCGCATGCGGTTTGCCAGGCTGCCAGTAAGGCGTGCAAGCAAGCATGGTAGCTGCTGGACTGGCTGCTTTGTTCTTTGCCCTTTCTCCAGCTCATCAGGCCAGCATATTGGCTCGGCAACACCAGGCAAGCTCCTGGCTGGCCGCTTGCTGCTTGCTTGAACAGGTAGTATCCTGTTTGGCAGCATGAGGGACTGCCCCTTGCTCCCATCAGCTGGTGAGCGCGCGCAGGCCCTGACGCGCATCCTCGACGACATGACGAAGGACACCGAGCCCATGCCGGGCGTCACGGTGCGCGCATGCCCCAAACCTGAGCTGCCTCATCCAGGCTCTCAAGCCCCAATACGTGTGCTGGGGGATGTTGTGTTAAAATAAATCCAGGTGTTTATACGTTTCTGTGACTTGTGCCCACCTGTGCAGACGCCCAAGCCATGCCCTTGGGCGGCTGACGCCCCGTGCTGCTCAGGTGTCTGTCAGCCGCTTCACTCGTGCTGCCAAGGCAGTCCGGGGCGCAGGTTCGGAGCCAAGCTTCAAGACTGCTTACTGAATCATCAGTTGGCCTGAGTGCGCAGGCGCCCAAGCTCACGCCAGAGCTGCTGAGCGGCCTGCCGGCCGCAGCGGACAGTGGCGCGGCAGCGGCCGCGCCGCAGGACGGCGCATATGAGAGCCGCGCAGACTACAACGCCTACATGCTGTGCCGCCTGGCCGATGTCGGCATCGTCGAGGCCAGCCCGTGCGTGCCCATGCCCTGCTGGCGGCTGCCTGCACTGCTTTTGTTGGTTTAGCTGCTTCCAGTATGGGCAATGGGTTGTTCTACCCTCACCCTGCGCTACAAAGCTGTGCCGCGATGTCTCAACACGCTGGCCTGGATGGCAAGGCATAGTTGGCCCTCAGCATGGGTCACGGCGCAGTCGACCCGGCGTCCGCCCTGCATGCTAGACACGCTGCCTGCTATTCGTTTGTGCAGTGTATCGGTGCTGTGGTGCTCATGCCTGCCAGCGCATAACAAGGTCAGAAATTTTTACACAGTGGTATGTGAGCCCTGTGCGGCACAGGCGCACCCGCAGCGGCTACAGGCCCGTGAAGAACGTCGCCGCCAAGGTGTCGACCTTCCTCAACCGCCTGCTGGCGCTGCGCATGGCCGACCAGGTCAGGCCGACCCTCGCTGCCTTATACCTGCATGAAACTGTGTGATGTGCAATCCCTCAAACTGCGCACTTGCAGCATTGCTTCTTGTGGCATGTTGATGCAGTGCAGTGCCTGCGCGCCCTGCGCCGCTCCCACCGCTGCTCCTCCTGCTCCGTTGCAGCAGGCGCGCTGGGCCGGCGCCTCATGTGCGCGTGGGCTGCGCCCGCGCAGGCCAGCATCTTTGGCTACTTCTCGGAGACGCTGGATGCGGAGGTGCGGCACGCCAAGTCAATGCGGGACCACGACGACGGCATCCTGAGCCTGCGCGCCGAGGGCGTCGAGCTCGCGCGCGAGCCGGTGCTCGTCCACAAGGAGGCTGGCACAGGTTCTGCGCCGCCCCACGTACACCCTGCTTTCCCTGTGTGCTCTGGTATGTTTCTGCTATGTCTGCACAGACAGCATGCGCTTGGTTATGGGAGCAGCGTGGTCTTCGCAGTCGCGGCCCCCAACACCTAAGCCAGACATTTCTCTATCACTAGGGAGTCCACTTGGGCATGCCAGCAACGCTTGCCGTTGCATGCCAGCACGCCCCGCGAGCTGCGCATCCCGCTGCAGCCCCGCGACGCCGCCGCGCGCGCCGCAGGCGCGTCCACGTTCCTGACCACGCTGCGCATCAACCGCGGCATGAGCTGGGCGGCGGCGGTCGCCTTCCGCGACAAGGTGCAGGCCGACCGCGCCGCGGCCGGGCTGCCGCTCAGCCGCACCAGCGGCTTCTACGTCAGCAAGACCGTCAAGGACCAGGGCCAGACGGGCGCGCGCGCCCGGGCACACGCTGCTTTCGCGCGACGTGACGTGCTTGCGTGCGCGCGGGCGGGCCCGACCTGAGCGGCGCTGTGATTGGATGTGCAGCAGTTTGTGGCAAGGGCAGACGTGCGAGAGCGCGATGTGGGGCCCCGTGATGTCTGTGCGTCTCTGTTCGGCTGCACCACAGCTCGGCTGCGTGACGAGCTCCGGCGCTGCCGCAGGCCACACATTCGTGCTGCTGGCGACCGAGGTCAACAAGCTGTACCGGCGCAGCGGCGCGTGGATGCTCATCCAGAAGCCGAACAACGTGTTCAACCTGCACAAGCCCCACAGCGCGCTGTACGACTACCGCCAGGTACACTCACTCATGACAAACTTGTTCGGCCATGCAGAGGCTGCATGTGCAGGTCGTGCGACATCTTCAGCTTGTGCCGTTAAGTGGATGCCTGTGTAGCCACTCTCAATCCCAGTAGATGTGTGAACGAGTCAGAGCCAGTCTGTGCGGCAGTGCAGAGCTGCATGGGGCCCTGACGCGCATGCGGTGCCCCTCCAAGTTGTTGAGTGGAGGTGGTGAGATGGGCGTGGGATCCAGCAGTATACGTATGTATGATGCATGCCAAGGTGAAGGGTTGCAACTGCCTTACATGGTGCTGTTGAAGTGGGCACACGCTGCACAAGCCTGACGCTGTGGACGTGACCGTTGAGTCACAGCTTTTTGCAGTGCGTGACAGCCTGCGCCCGTGCGGTGCAGGTCTCCGACGAGGTGGCCAAGAAGCAGTGGACCTTCTGGTCCGCCTCGCACTCTGCCTGTGCCCTAGCGTGTGTTTATTGGCACAAGCGCATGCACCAGCGCTGCCAAGGCCTGTATGTCTGGCAGTGTACGCATGTACACATTCTGCTGACACTCAGCTGGCGCACTGTCGCCTTGGATCTGACCAAGTTTTCAGCAGATTGTGACACACAGAGGTTGCATGTACACAATGAACTGTTGAGCACAGGCGCTGCATGCCCAGCGGTGCATGCAATCTTATAATGTAGACCTCGATTTTGACAATTGCTGAGCGAGGTGTCTGCAGTGCCCATGCACACATTCCTACTGTGTGTACAAACAGCAATTGAGCACTGCCGCAAATGTGCACTGCAGGTACGCGTTCACCGAGGACAACTGCATCCACGGCAAGAGCTGCCTGAAGAAGAAGCGCGGCGAGGAGTGCGGCTTCGGCGTGCGCGTCCGCGAGGAGACCCTGGTCACCGGTGCGGCCTTGCTCCGTGCGCGTGGGATCGGGCCGTGCCCGGGGCACGCAGCGCACCTGTCCGCGGCAGGCTGTGAGAGCACTGCTGATGAGCAAGCCCGCCTACGCAGAGGCATACTCTGGGCATGCACCTCTGCGGCAAAACCAGGTCGCGGCATGCTAGCCAGAACAGTGACCCTTTGGATGTGCTTGTTTGAGAGCAAATGGCGTCTACAATCAGCTGTCCTCACAGTTCCTTGAGCATGATCAGCGCACAGATGTGCGGTTTGCTTTGATGCGCTGTTTACTCCAGTCTTCTGGGACTTTGCACACAAGCTCTATGCTGCCCATCACCGCGTGCCTTCAATGTCTAAAGCACCCCGTGTATGCAAAGACCTGAAGATCGTCTTCCGTCTTGGAGGCTCAGGACCAGACGAATGTGCTGCATACCCACTGTAAAACCAGCGCCTGCGCTGCGCGCAGGTTCTGTGCTGCCCATCTGGCGCACGCTGTTTGACGTGGTGGACCGCAGCCCCGCCGGCCGCGACAGCAAGGGTAACAAGGCGCGTGCCCCAGGCGCATGCTGCACGGCGCTGCTGATGCAAAGTGGCGCTTTACATGGCGTGCTGCAAGCGCTTCACGAGTGTGCCCACTGTCGTGCAGGTAAATGTCTGGGCCACTAGGAATAGCACTGTTTGCAGCATTTGCAGAGGTGCACAGAGCTTGCAAAGCAACGCAAACAGCTCTCCTGCCAGCGCTGTGTGTCGGCGCGCGCTTGTGCTCTTTGCACCAGGCTGCGCCTTACTACATGGGTGCGTGCAGCCAGTTATCATGACGACGCCCAACACGTTGGACTGACATGGGCCCTCGCTGCACCCCAACACCAGCGCCTGAACACAGCACCTGAACACAGCAGGTCAACAGATAGCACAAGCGTCTTGCACCTGAGCAGGTGCTGACCCGGACGGGTGCGCGCGCGCAGCACACGCGGGTCGTGCGGACGACGCTGACCAGCACGGGCCAGGCTGTGGTCGGCATGCACATCCCAGCCGAGGACGCGCGGCGCCTCCAGGCGGTGCGCCGCGCAGGGCCTCTTTGCCTGCGGGGCATTTGCAATGTGCACCTCATTGCAGCCATGTCCTGTGCGCGGTGCGCATCTTTACAACCCGCTCCCTACGTCCCTTCACTGTAGCGCCTGAGCATGACTTTCACGCACTATGCATGGCTGGGGCGCTGAGTGAGGCACACGTGTTTGAGCGCGCGTGTTTTAGCTTGTGACCAGCCTCCTCAACTTCGTTATTTTAAGGGTGGTGTGGGCTTGGGGAAATGCAGGCCTTCACGGCTGGCTGTCAGTATGTATGCAAAGAGTTTGTGCACTGAGAGTATAAATGCATGAAAACAACGCAAAGGTCAGGGACACTCCAAAGCTGTCCAGATCACGCAGGGACTGCAATCAAGCTGGCTGCAGTGTAACGAGGAGGGCTGAGCCGGTTGCATGCGCATGGCAGGTGCTGCAGCAGCGCGACGTGGAGGAGGCGGAGATGGGGCTGTCTGGCTAGGACGCGCGCGTCGCTGCTGCGCACTGGTCTGCGCAGGCGCGGCGCTGTGCCTCTGGCAAGGCCGTAAGTGAGGAGCAGGGCGCTGGCTGGCTGCTATGCATGGCGGCGCGCCGCTGCGCACTAGTCTGCGCACGCGTGGCGCTGGTGCCTCTGGCAAGTCTGCGGGGGTGGCGCATCGCGCTGGCTGGCTGCGGTGCATCGCGCCGCTACGCACGAGGCTGTGGGCCAGGCACTGGTGTGCAGCTGAGTTCTTTCAGGATGGATGGGATGGACGGGCTGCTGGTCAGCAGAGCCCTGTGGCGGAAGTATCCAGGCTGGTCATGACTGCGCGCGTGAGCGTGCGCATGTCTGGCAGCGCATGGCCTGGGCGCCTGCACGAGGAGCAACTGCTGGCAGAGGCATCAACATGCTGGGTTTTGAGCAGCCGTGTCCCTGGCCTGCCCAGCCTTAGCCACTGCAGTTCCGGGTGACAGCATGCCACCAGCACTTGGTCAAGAAGCAACACGTATCAATGAGTCTGAAGCGGCCGTGCTGCAGCTTATGTGGAGCAGCATTACCTGGGGTCCTGTCACATGCAGTGTAGCCAGGTAAGTGCTCACAGCAGGGCATGTAGGGCTGTGAGCAAAGAAACTTGCAGGAACCTGGTAGGTTCAGGAGGTGTGCTTTGTGTATGTAGGGGTGTGGACGTGCCAGCCGGTATCCAGCATGTTTGCATTGTACCTGTCATGTAGCCATGTCGCATCTGGGCAGTGTGCATATGCTGCTGAGTAAGATCACTTGGAATGGGTCACAGCCATAGTGCTGCGCATGTCTGGCAAACACACTTTGGGAAGTGCATGCTCCGTAAGTGCGTGCTCTCACTGGTAGCCATGCATGTACTGGCCCATAGAGGCACACTGCAGACAGGCTTGCACGCCCCTTGCAATACAATCTGCAGTACAAGCTGCGTGCTGCATGCAGCATGATGAGAGGCAGAAAGGTCTGTCGTGTATGAGTAAACCTTTAGAATGTGTATCAATAACCGTATGGTATCAACATGGTATGGACAGGCACAGTGCACCGTCCAACCAACACGACCTTTGCTCACCTGCGCACGTCCGGATGCAGGGGGTGGTGCAATGCACCCACGTTTGCCAGACAAGGCGCTGGTAGCCCTGCATTCCGGACAATGGGCCGGATGCACTGCACACTGCGCTGGAGATGCCCTAAGCCACATCAGGGTTCGCACAACATTCAAACTCGCAACTGAACTTCGCGACAGGTCGTCATCACGCGGTCGCCCTCCAACCCGTGTATATACTGTGCAGGACTACAACAATCCCTGCGATTGCCATGTTGGTAGCCTGGAACTGGCCACAATGAGACTTCCCAGGGCCGCCGCGGCCATCTCAGTGCTTTGTTTCCTGAGCAGCACACCAGGCACGGTTGCTGCACTATGCCGCTACTGCTGCCTACCTGCTACGCACTCACCTCTCTGCTCGCTAGCACCACCACGTTCAACCTGCGCTGCATTGCATCGCTTTTCCCACACGGCTTGCCTAGTGTGCATTGGCTGCAGGCCATGCGCGGGTGCTCTTACAAGGAGAGGAGGGAGCGCTAGATTTCCTATCCCCAGAGAGCCCAGTTTGCCGCACGCCCTGGCAGGTCATCAGCAACAATCCGCAGCTGTCCTTCCTGACAACAGTCGCCCTGCATGCTGGGTTGTCAAGTGCGCGGCCCCCTTGCGACACACTCTGCTAAATAAGCTGCAGCAGCTGGCATGGGTAGTGCAGGACGCCACAGCCAGGGCACTGCATAGCAGCAAGATGGTAGGCCCTGCAAGAAAGTAGCAAGCAATATTGCTGCTCCCAAGCGCCACCAGCAGCTCGCTGCAGAACACCCATCTCTGTGATGAGGCTCTGCGCAGCAACCCACTCTGCTATACATGGACGTGCGTACTTACTAGTTTGCTATGCTCCGATCAGCCCTGTCTTCTTGTCACAGGACTGCCCTTGCTTGTTGCTTGAGACCCGCTGAACCACATACGTTGTGACCTGCAGGCAAGCTGGACGACACGTTTGTGAATGCAACAATCTTTGCGCCGGTCAACGCGGGCTGGGCGGACCTGCTGAGCGCGCTGAACAAGACGTCCGCGCAGCTGCTGGCCGACCCCACGCTGTGCGCACTCTCCTGTGTCTGTTACTGAGCCTGACAGCTCTGAGCTCTGTCTGCGGCAACGTCGAGGGCCGAGCTGACGCACAGTTGTGGCCGCACAGGCTACCGATCACGATGTACCATGTCGTACCTGGCGCCCGCAAGGTGCGATCCACGCCGCTTGTAGACATGGCCATTTGCACTCAACAGGCAGCTAGGGCCGTGCCACCAGGCTGATGCAGGTACATGCACACAAGGTATGAAGACAAGGCCAGGTCATCGCGCATGGCTTCGTCCTGCTGTTGCGAGGTTAGTCCTGGATGCTGGGCAGCGAGCCGCCCAGCATCCAGCTGCAAGAGTCAGATACAGAGCCATGGACAGGCTTGGGCATGCCAAAGGTGGCAGCCTACCACTCACAGCCTGTGATGTTTCATGGCGGCGGGCTGCGCATGCTGACTGCAGACCGGCGCGCTGCGGGCGCCAGGCCGTGGACCTGCTGAACGGGACGCAGCTCGCGACCGTGCTGCTGCAGAGCCTCACGCCCGACCTGCGCCTGAATCCCAACAACACCACCCGCCTGCAGGCGCGCGCAAGCGCTCCCGGCACACATGGCTCCCTGCCACGGCATCGCTCAGCTCCAGTCCTGCGCCTCTATGCGCCCGAGCAGCGGCCAGGCACATGCTTATCTTGTGCTGACGGCTACAGGGCTGGCCCTGAGGGGCTTAGCATGCAGCGCAGATCGAGGGCGCGCAGTCGCTGGCCAATGTGGTGCAGTTCGACCTGCTCGCATGCCAGGCGCGCCCGCGCGTTCCATCAAGAGCTGCTGCACAGCGAGCTGGCTCAGGTTGTCAAAAAATGTCACAGCCTCGTAGTCTGTTTCCAGCAGATGGCCAGCTGGCCTGCTCTGCCAACCACGCCAGGATCTGTATGGCCTCCCGTGTGTCTGTGCTGCCACCTTGGTGTGGTGCACCGGCAGCATGCCAGGCAGCATGCGAACCAGGGAGACAGGCCATTGCGTGCCTGCCGCTCCAGCAGCATGCCAGGCAGTATCCCAAGGACAGCGAATTCGCAGCCGCGCGGGCGGCAAGCACCTGATCAGGTCGGGTAGATGACCTGCCTTTGACCCATGCT
>JAABUH010002733.1_pt1 | contig 16409 bp, 15 predicted proteins | sample 5559121 | NCBI WGS metagenome assembly JAABUH01 (sample SAMN10711871, study PRJNA513364) | rock metagenome | isolation source: Antarctica rocks | place: Antarctica: Victoria Land, Battleship Promontory nord | collected 2015-12-28
GTCCTTGCCGTAGGTGATGCCCGACGCCGCCAGCGCGTCGCCGACGGTCTGCGCGTTGGTGTCCAGCGTCCGGGCCGCCTGGGTGCCGTCGAGGATGGTGACAGTGAGCGTATGGGTCAAAAGCGCATCGGAAATAGGGGAAGGAGAATTCGTGCCGACCCCGGCGTTGGGAACGAACGGGCTGGAAGTGCGCGCGTTCTGCGCCGAGACCGCAAAGGGGAAAGAAAGCGCTGTCGCTGAGAAAAGGGAAGCAATGGACAGATAGCCGATCGTGCGGGCTGTCTTCGAGTTTCGCAAATGGTCTCCTCCTGGAGGTTTTGGGTTGTACGCGCGAAGTTCAATTCTATTTGACGCGCGCCATGCCGGGACGCCTTTGGGCGAGCCGACCTTTGCTTTTTCGAGGCTGGGTCAGTATAACAGAAACTCTGCGCTCTGTCAAGGCGCCCTCTGACGGAATGATGTGTCGTTGCTAATTGTTGGCATGAAAGGCCCCTAAAATTAGGGGGAAATTTGTTGACTTCCCGCCTTGAATATGGTATATTAGAGTGATTTACGAACACATGTTTGACGTAACGGTGTAGGGAGGAATCGACAATGGACAAAGAAAAAGCACTGGAACTAGCGCTGGCGCAGATCGACAAGCAGTTCGGCAAGGGCGCGATCATGCGACTGGGGCAGGCCGAGAAGCTGGTGACGGAGGCTGTCTCCACCGGCTCCATTGCCCTGGATATTGCGCTGGGTGTTGGGGGCATCCCCAAGGGGCGCATCACCGAGGTCTATGGCCCCGAGTCTTCGGGCAAAACGACATTGGCGTTACACCTAGTCGCCGAATCGCAGAAGACGGGCGGCATCTGCGCGTATGTAGACGCCGAGCACGCCCTGGACCCCGAGTACGCCCGCAAGCTGGGCGTGGACATTGACAGCCTGCTCGTCTCGCAGCCCTCCACGGGCGAGGAGGCGCTGGAGATCACGGACGGGTTGGTCCGGTCGGGTGCCGTTGCCATGATCGTCATTGATTCGGTCGCTGCCCTCGTGCCCAAGGCAGAGATCGAGGGCGAGATGGGCGACAGCCACATGGGTTTGCAGGCCCGCATGATGTCCCAGGCCATGCGGAAGCTGTCCGGCAGCGTCAGCAAGACGGGATGCGTGATCATCTTCATCAACCAGCTCCGCGAAAAGATCGGCGTCATGTTCGGCAACCCCGAAACCACGCCCGGCGGAAAAGCCCTGAAGTTCTATGCGTCCGTGCGGCTGGACATCCGGCGCGTCGAGACGCTCAAGCAGGGAACGGACATGGTGGGCAACCGCGTCAAAGTCAAGGTGGTCAAGAACAAGGTTGCCCCACCCTTCCGCCAGGCCGAGTTCGACATCATGTTCGGCACGGGGATCAGCCGCTCAGGAGGAATTCTGGACATGGCGATTGAACTAGGACTGGCGAACAAGTCCGGCTCCTGGTTCACCTATGGCGACCAGCGCATCGGCCAGGGCCGGGAGAACGCCAAGCAGTACCTGGAAGAGCACGCCGAGATCATGGCGGAGATGGAGTCGCGCATCCGCGAGATCGCTGTCGGCCCCGTCGAGAGCCTGCCGGCGACGCTGGAGGCCGACGATGCCGCAGAGTTGGCGCTGGCGGTGTAAATACGACCCCAGCCCTGGAAGCTGAGGGGCTTCTCTTTCTGATTAACTGACCTGGTTTAAGGAGAACTGTGATGGCCTTCGATTTTAAACGTCATCTTATTAAAGTTCAGGGGGGTCGGACCTACCTGCCGGTCTCGGCGCGCATTGTCTGGTTCCGGGAGGAACACCCCGACTGGAGCATCGAGACGGAAGCCGTCGAAATCAACCACGAGAAGCAGTACGCCATCTTCCGCGCCCGCATCTGCGACGGCGACGGCAAGCTGATGGCGACGGGGACCAAAAAAGAGGACGTCAAGGGCTTCGGCGACTACATTGAAAAAAGCGAGACAGGCGCCGTTGGTCGCGCCCTTGCCCTGTGCGGCTTCGGGACGCAGTTCGCGCCCGAATTGGATGAGGCCGGCGGGGGCCGCTTCGCGGATAGCCCGCAGCCGATGGGCGGCGGGCGCTTCGGGGGTGGGGGCGGTGGAGGAAACTACAATGGGGGCAGCAACGGAGGCGGCTCCAATCGCTACGGCGGCCCGCCGTCCGGCGGAAACGGCGACAGCGTCCGCTTCACCCCGCCGCGCGAAGCCAGCTCTCCGCGTGAGACGAGCGCGCTTCCCGTCGAGCGCCCGGCTTCTGGCCGCGACGGCAGTGCAGGGCAGGCCCGCCCAGAGGCGGCACGGAACGATGCACCACGCAACAACGACGCACCGCGCAGCGAGGCCGCGCGGCCTTCTCCTGTGGACGATGCGGGCGAGGATGATTTCGAGGCGCTGATCGGCGGCGAGGGCCTGCTGGACGCGACCGAGGATGACCCGTTCGGCGACGGCGCGGAGGCCGCGCCCAAACCCTCGACCCCTGCGGTCAGATCCGCCCCCCCCGTGAAACCCGAAGCGACAAACGGGACTCCCGCCTGCGTCGGCTGCGGCAAGGCCCTGACCAAAGCGCAGCAGGAGCTTTCGATCCGCAACTATGGCGAAGCGCTCTGTCCCGGCTGCCAGCGGGACAAGACACGGCGGCCCGCCCTGGCCGAGCGGGCGTAGACGAGTCCGGGCAGCGGATGACTCAAAAAGCCCCCGTCTCTTTTCAGAGATGGGGGCTTTTTTGTGCCGTCAGCAGATCGCCTAGCGCTGCGCGACAAGGCTTCGGTGATAACGGTGTTCGATCTGGGAGATAACGGCGGGGTTTGTGACGGGGATGCGGAGGTGCTGGCCGGGAACAAGGGGGGCGGTTCCCGCAAGATGATTGGCGCGCGCGATCTGTTCCTCACGCGCGAGAATATAGGTACTTGGGTCACCATAACGCCTGGCGAGTTTGGTCAGCGTGTCTCCGCGAACCACCGTTTTGGAGATCACTACAACAGAGGGCAGAGCCGGAGTAGCATAGCTCTGCTGGACCGAGTGGACCAGCGACAGGGTGAAGGTAAAGAAAAAGTACAGGAGGGCAGCCGCAGCCGCCGCCGCCAGCAGGATATTTTCCAGGCGGTGGAAAGAGCTGCTCCGGGAAGGAGCGGAGGGGTTTTGAGAGGGCCGCTCCGCCGTCAAATCCTTTAGGACGAGCTGAGGCCGGGAGCGGACACCCACCGAGCGCGAACGATCATCACACACATCAAGTCTCAACGGAACCATGGTCTATTCTCCTCACTTGACACGATACGGAAGGCAAACAATTGTTTGCATTCCCTGCATTATACACAAGATGTAGCAGAGTGTCAACGAGATTCTGCCCATACACAGAAAAAAACAAACAAAAGTTTGACTAAGTTCCCCATTTGCGTGGTATAATCCTCAAGACAGCACTTATTCACTATTATTGGCTTTTATTCCATTTTCATCACAGGGGAATCATCATGCAATCACTCACTGAGAAGCAGCGGCAGATTCTTGAAGTCATTCGCACTCATATCGAGCAGCGCGGCCACGCGCCCACAATCCGAGAGATCGGCACACAGGTCAGCCTCAGTTCCTCCTGCACCGTCAAGAAGCACCTGGACAGCCTGGAAGCCAAAGGATTCCTGCGGCGCGACCGCTACAAACGGTCGCTGGACCTGATGGAAGGCGGTGAGCGGCTAACGATGGGCCGGTCTGTCTGCGTCCCGCTCGTGGGCCGAGTCGCGGGCGGCGTCCCCATCCTGGCCGAGCAGTCGCACAGCCCCGAAATGCTTCCGATCCCAGTCTCGCTCCTGCGGCGCGGCGACCAGGGCGGGCGCAACCTGTTCGCCCTGGAAGTTTACGGGAACTCGATGCGGGACGCAGGGATTGGAGACGGCGACATTGTCATTGCCCGTCGGCAAAACACGGCGGGAGACGGCGACATAGTCGTGGCCTTGCTGGGCGACGAGGCGACGGTGAAGACGTTCTACCGCGAGGCAGACGGTGTCCGGTTACAGCCGGAGAACTCGGACTACGAGCCGATCTTCGCCGCCGACGTGACAATCATGGGCAAGGTGGCGATGGCGATCAAGCGATTTTAGGAAATCTAACCCCCCGGCCCCCTTCGCTGTCAAGGAAGGAGGAGCCAGAGGGAAGCCCTTGTCCTTGTCTTTACCCTTTTCTAACAGGGAGGGGTGGCGAAGCCCTAGCGAGCCGGGGTAGGTTTCTGCCGCCGCCGTAGGATCGTCAGCGCGACGGCATAGGAAACCAGCCCGATGGCGAGGTAGACCAATCCGGTCCCCATCCAGAGCGGCCAGTTGCCGTAGCCGACCATGCCGACGACGGCGTTGGCACTATCGAGGCCAAACCTTCGATGCGGGTCGAGCATGACAGTGAGCTGCCAGATCGGAATGAAGGGAGACAGGTAGAGCGAATTGACGGCGGGGCTGCGCGCCGCCGCATTGGCATCCGTTCCGCTCAACAGCGCATACGAGAAGAACGGCAGCGCAACGGCGAGGATGACCGTCAGGTACAGAAGTGTCAGCGAGGACCAGCGGTTTCCCAGCAGGACCGAGAGCAAAAATCCCAGTCCCGCGATCCCAATCACGACCAGAACCAGCATGAGGGCGGCCTGGAAGAGAATGTCCGTTACCTGCGCCCCACTCACGCCGGACACCAGCGGCGCCGCCGGGCGCAGCGGCGCAGGGCCTCCGCCGAAGCGCCCCACGAGGGCAGTAGGCGCGAGGCTGCTTAAGTGTGTCGCGGCAAATGTTAGGGCCAGCACCAGAGCCGTCAGCAGCAGGGCCAGCGGCAGGCCGGACGGCATCGTGGCGTCGCCGAAGATGCGGCGCGGCGACCAGGCCCGAACCAGAGCCGGCCCAGTCCCGATCTGCTTCCCCCATCCTTCCATATCCCCCGTCGCGAGGACGGGGACGAACAGCAGCAGCAGGAAACAGGCGATCATGAGCAGCATGAGGACCTGAGCCGAAGCGCCTGCACCAAATCCAGGACTCAGTCCCAGCACGATTCCATCCCCGAAAAAGACGATCAGACACGCAAACAGCAGCGTCACCAGCCGCAGGGCAGTCGCACGCCGGGTGGGGAAGTCCTCCAGCCGGTTGATGCAGGCCAGAACGAGGACAGCGCTCAGGGTTCCATTCAGCAGAAGGGCGGGGACCCAGGCAGGCAGTGTCCAGCCGTAGTAATGCTCAGGCACGACCGCCCCCGTGACCGCGCCGACCGGATTCAAGGCGCACAAGCCGAAATCGGGCGTAAAGCCGTTACCGAATACGATGGGGGCGGCGAAGGGGGCCGTCACGACGAAAAAGACGATGAGCGTAGCATAGGAGAGCACGGTCGCCGTCGCCGTGTTCGCGGCAAAAGCCGACCAGCACAGGCCAATGGCGCCGAAGAGGAAGGCATCTCCGATCAGGAGAAGGTACGCGAAAAAGACCTCGCCCGGCGACACGCCGCCCAGAAGGAAGCAGAGAGACAGCAGCGGCAGGGAAGACGTCAGGAGAAGCGCGACAAAGGAAACGGACGAGGCCAGTTTACCCCAGACAATCGAGCGGGGCTGGAGGATGGTGCCGCGCAGCATCTCGAAGGTCCGCTGCTCGCGCTCAATGGAAATCGCCCCTGCCGTCAGCGCGGGCGTGATCAGGGCGATCATCACGGCCTGCGAGTAGAGCAAAATCTCGAAGAAGGTCCGCCCTACCGTGAAGCCCGCCGACGCCCCCCCCCGCTCCATCTCGCTGGAATGCTGGTTCCACCAGCCGAGGTAGGAAAAGAAGAGGATCAGCGAGAGCAGCAGCAGGTAGCCGAAAAGCAGCCAGTACGTCCGCGCCCCCCGCATCCGCCCGCGCAGCTCTTTGGTGATGACCGGGTTGTCTAAGGTCCAGGCTGCCATAGTCGTTTTTCCTCCACCGTCAGGTGAAAGAGTATACGACGGTCAAGCCCTCGAATCCTTTGCCGTGGCTTTTTAGCGCTCGCGGGTCAGCGCGTAGTCTGCCAGTGAATGCAGCGCATCGCGGTAAGGAGAAGCGGGAAGCGCGCCGAGGGCGTCCTGGGCCAGTGCGACATAGCGGCGCGCGGCGTCCGCTGTGCGCGCATACCCGTCGTGGCGGGCGATGGTTTCGCGGACGTGGGCGATCTCGGCGTCGGTCAGCGCCTCCGGCTCCTCCAGGATGTGCAGCAGGTCGCGCCGCTCGGCCTCGCCCACGTCTTGCAGGGTAAGGATCAGCGGCAAGGTCATCTTGCCTTCCCGCAGGTCGCCGCACTGCGGCTTGCCGGTTTTGGCCGGGTCGCCGGTGTAGTCTAGAAGGTCATCGGCGATTTGGAACGCCAGCCCGCAGTTCAGCCCGTAGGCCGTCAGCGCTGATAGGGAGGCGGGCGCAGACTGGGCCAGCATCGCGCCGACCTCGCAGCAGCCGGCGATGAAACCCGCCGTCTTCTTGTGGATGATGGTCAGGTAGGTGTCTTCCGACGTGTCCACATCGCCCTTGGCCGTGATCTGCAGGACCTCGCCTTCGCTCAGGCCGACGGTGACTTTGGAGAAGACGCAGATGACGTCAATGTTGCCCTCGCGGGCCGCTAAGTTGATGCTCTTGGCGAGGAGGTAATCGCCGACGAGGACGCTGATCTGATTGCCGAAGGCGGCATTGGCCGTGGGCCGCCCCCGCCGCTCCGCCGCCCCGTCCACCACGTCGTCGTGGATCAGGGAAGCCATGTGGATCAACTCGGCGGCGGCGGCAGAGGCGTAGATGGTCTGGGCCGGAAACTGTCCCATCGCGGCACGGGCGGCCAGAGTCACGAGGGCCGGGCGGAGGCGCTTTCCGCCCGCCGAAAGCGTGTGGCCGGAGATGGCATAGGCCGCGCGGACGTCGGAGCGAATTTCATCACCCAGCAGCGCCTCCACGGCGGCCAGGTCGTTCCCAACGCAATCCAAAAACGTGACCCGCGCGGCTTGGGCCGGGGCGGCCTGGGCAGAAAGGCCGGTCGCCTCAGAAAGAACGGTCGCACTGGCTCCCATGCTGTTGATTCCCATCTAAAAATCGGCGAGGTGCTTGGTGTCAAGGCTTGACGCCAACGTGAACGCAGACAAGTCCAAACGTGAGGTCCACCCACCGCACTTCGGCCAGCCCTGCGCCGCGCATCCGGTCCGCAAGCTGTTGCCGGGTGTCGAAGCGCGCCACCGAGGCGGGCAGATAGGCATAGGCATCCCGCCGCCCGCTGACCGTGCCGCCCACGGCGGGCATGACATAACGGGCGTGCAGATCATAGGCCGCTCGAAACGGTCCCGGCGGCGGCTGGGAGAACTCCAGGCAGATCACGCGCCCGCCCGGCTTGACGACGCGGGCCATCTCGGCGAAGCCTCGGTCCCGGTCCGCTACGTTGCGGATACCGAAAGCGACCGTCGCCGCCTCAAAGCTCTCATCGGCGAACGGGAGCCGGGCCGCATCCCCCTGGACTTCCCCCACCCCGTTCCGGGCGAACCGCTCGACCCCATGCCGGAGCATCGGCAGCGAAAAGTCTGCCGCCGCCACCACCCCGCCCGGCCCCACGGCCTGCCGCAGCCCGTCCGTCCATTCCCCCGTGCCGGAGCAAACATCCAGCACGCTGTCCCCTGCCCCTAAAGACGCGCACCGAGTCGCAAAGACGCGCCAGCCGTGGTGGATGCCTGCCGACAGCACGGTGTTCAGCAGATCGTAGCGCGGCGCGATGTCGTCAAACATCAAGCGCACATACTGCGCTTTTTCCTCCGCCGTCACAGGCCGGTCTAGAACGTCTATGCCGCTCGGCGGCTTGGTAGTTGTCACAGACATTGTGAAAAAATCCGCAAACTCGGTAGGATTATACCCACCACACGGCGAAGTGTCAATGTGGGTATGAAAATTGCTGAAACCTAGCAGGCAGGACGGCATCATAACTCCATGAGGCACAACACGATGAACATAACCATGCACGCCACGACAATCGTCGGCGTCAAGAAGGACGGCAAGGTCGCCATCGCGGGCGACGGTCAGGTGACGCTGGACAAGACCGTGATGAAGAACACGGCCAAGAAGATCCGGCGGCTGTACCAGGGCAAGGTGCTGGCCGGCTTCGCGGGCAGCGCCGCCGATGCCATGGCGCTGGCGGACCGCTTTGAGGCCAAATTGGAGGCGTCTAACGGCAACTTGCAGCGGGCCGTTATAGACTTCGCCAAAGAATGGCGCTCCGACCGCATCCTGCGCCGCTTCGAGGCGCTGATGATCGTCGCCAACCCCGAATACTTGCTGGTCGTCTCGGGCGATGGCAACGTGCTCGAAACCGATGACGGCATCGCGGCCATCGGCAGCGGCGGCCCCTACGCGCAGGCGGCGGCTAAGGCTTTGGTCGAGAACACGGACCTTTCGGCGCGAGACATCGCGGAAAAGGCGCTGCGCGTCGCCGCCGACATCTGCATCTACACCAACGCCAACATCACGGTTGACGAGCTATGAGACCCCCGAACATTCGCGCGCTCGTCTTCGGGTTCCTGCTCATGCTGCCGCCCCATGCGGCCCCGGCCAAAGACGCTCCCGCTGTGCCGGCGGAACAGTCGCGGGTTTTCGCGCTGGGCTACACCCTGCGCGCCTGTGATCTGCGCGCCCAGGACTACGTTGAGGCCGTCCAGGCGCTCAAGACCCTTGGGGATGGTGACGCCGCCACTGCGGAAACGGTCCGCCGCAGCCGCGAGACCCCCAAACTGCGCCGTACCCAGGCGGTGGCCTACGCACAGGCCGCGCGGCTTCTGAGCCGCATGGGGGCGCCGCCCGCCGTCCAGACCTGGGCGGCGCAGACGGCGGCGCGGCTGGACGCAGGGTTGGTCTATGACCGCGAAGCGCGGGACATGGCGAAAAAGGAGCCGGACGCGGGACTGGTCCTGGCCGAGCTGAATGAACTCCAGGAAATCCGGGTTTCGTCCGACGCCGAGCAGCCAGCCCTTGCGGTCTGGCTGAAATTGACCGGCGGCGGCGCTGCCATTTGGACAGCCGACGTCGGCTCTTTCACGGCCGATCTGCACCGAGCCGCCGCGATGCCGGGGCCAAGCCGCCTGCTCGGCAGAGCCGCTTTGCACCTGCTGTTGAAAGCCCCACGAGAAACGCCGTCGGGCGTGCGCGGAGAACTCTCCGAACTAGTTCCCAGCGGCGGCGGCAACCTGAAAAACCTGGCGACAGTGCTGCCGGACGCTGTTCCGCGCGAGAAGATCAGCCGTGTTTACTCAGGCTTGATGGGGATCTACGTTCCCGGCAAGCCGCCCGAGAAATGAGCCGCGCGCTTGCTTGAACGGGTGCCGTTTTAAGGATGGGAGAGTGCGAAATTGGACGGAAACAGAAGCGGCGTGTTCGCTGTCGAAGGCAGCGAAACCGGGCAGGACAACCGCAGCCAGGCGGCGAATCATTCCAGCATGATTCCCGCCAAAAACGTCCGCAGCGTCAGGCAGAGCTTGGTGGCGGGCAGCCGCTTCTTGGTCTCTCTCGCTTTGCTGTCCCTGACTTTGGTGTTCCTGCTGTTCAGTATAAGCGCTGCGTCAGCGGCACCCGATCAGGCGGAGTCCACCATCGAGCGCGATGAACTCGCATGAACAACGGGCACCAAACGTAAGTGAGGGCCTGCCAAAGTGGTTCCTCAATCTGCAACCTCTCAACGTAAAACATGCTACCTGTAGTGAATCAGTGCAAAAGAACTTTGGAATACCAACGTGGTTATTCGGCGACGTTCCAGGCGGCGGGCAAGAAGCGCTGCTTGAGCGGCTAGAGACGCAGGTCGGCAAAGTCGAGGTAATATCCCCAATCCTGTGGGGTGATCCCATGGTTCCCGGACCGGACATGATAGCCGATCGTGCTCATCACCGGCTGATTGACGGCCGGCATCTCGGTCGCTGCCAGACCCTCCCGGCCGCATAGCAGATAGACCGGCGACGCCGCCTGGGCACTCAAGAATTCGCCGCGCGGGTCGGCCCAAAGATCGTCCTCGGCGCTGGCGACGTAGACGGGGCGCGGCGCAATCAGCGAGATCAACTGGTGCTGGTCTACGGGAAGATCATCTTCCCGCCCTCCATAGTCCTTGAAGTTCTCGCAGAACCAGTGAGGGAACGCCGTGGTAATCACGGCGACGGTTTCACCAAACCGGCGGCGCGACAGGGCCGCCCCGCCGCACCCGGAGTTATTGGAGATCACCAGGCTGAACCGCTCATCCTGTGCACCGGCCCACAGTGCGGCTTTGCCCAGCCGGGAGTGGCCGGCGAGGGCAATGCGATCAGCGGCGATGTCTGGGTCAGCCTGGAGGACATCCAGTGCCCGGCTCAACCCCCAGGACCAGGCCGAGACCGCTCCCCAAGCATCACACTCTCGTAGTGCGGACGGCCCGGCGAACAGGGCATGTACGCCGTTATGGAAGCCGTCGTCGAAGTCCGGGTCCAAGTCCCCATAGTAGACAGTCGCCAGGCCGTAGCCGCGCGCGAGGATCATCTCGACCGGCCAACTGCCGGCATCCACACCGCGCTCGGACTCCGCCGCCTGACGCTCCACCACGCCGACGGCCCGGCCTCCAAAATCCCACAGGGTCGGGAGCAGGATGTCCGGGTCAGGATGAACCGTGTGGTTGCCGCCGAAGTTGAGACCGAGGACAACAGGAACAGGCGTTGGGCGGTCATTCGGAAGGTAGATCAGAAGTTCCATCCGGGCCTCGCCCGCCGGGCCGGCGAACGACACGCGAAGCTGCTTGCGCGTGGCCCGCCCACCGAGCGCCTGCGCCTCTACGGAGCGGGTGGATACAGTGGCTTCCACAGGAAGACTTGGCGCTTGACCATAGACGCTCCGCTCGAACAACTGTAGGATTTCCAGGCGTCGGCGGCGCCATGCCGCCGCATCTTGGACCGATGAGCCGTCGCCCGCAACGAGCGGGTCCGGCAGAACGTAGGACGGCACCTTCGCCTCGTCATAATTTATCGCCTTGTTCTCGTCACTCATCAGTGGCTCCACGCTTCGGGAAAGAAGTGCTGCTTGAACTTCATGGTGGCGTAGCGGTCCGTCATGCCCGCGATGAAGTCCGTGACCCGCCGGGCGCGATCTTCAGTCGTCAGGCCCTCGAACGTGCCGGGGGCGAAGTCGTCCATCGGCAGGAGCATCTGCGACGACCCCATGTAAAGGCGGAACAGCTCTTTGAGCATGAACTGCGCCTTGTGCAGCTCGACATTGCCGCGCGTGTCCATCGTGTAGACATGCGCGTACATGTAGTCTTTGAGCTTGTTGGTCGCCGCCAAGACTTCGCCGGTCATCTTGACTTCGGGCAGCCCGACGCTGCTTTCCAGCACGTTCATCACCATCGTCGCGATGCGCCCCGAGTGCGACCGGCCCAGCACGTCCAGCGTGTCCTGGGGAAGATCAGCCAGGGCCAGGACGCCCGCCCGGACGCTGTCGTCTATGTCGTGGTTGATGTAGGCGATGCGGTCAGCGATGCGGACGCACATGCCCTCCAGCGAGGTCGGCAGGTTCATCCCCTCGACGATTCCCAGGTCTTTGCTGCCTTTGGAATGGCCCAGAATACCGTCGCGGACCTCCCAGGTCAGGTTCAGCCCCTGGCCGTGCTTTTCCAGCACGTCCACAATGCGAAGACTCTGGTCGTAATGCTTGAACTCCGCGCCGGGGACGTACTCGCGCAGGACTTGGTCCAGCGCCTCCTCGCCGCCGTGCCCGAATGGGGTGTGGCCCAGGTCGTGGGCCAGGGTGATGGCCTCGGTCAAGTCTTCGTTCAGGCGCAGCGCGCGGGCCAGTGTCCGGGCGATCTGGGCAACTTCCAGCGTATGCGTCAGCCGGGTCCGGTAGTGGTCCTCTTCCGGGTCAATGAAGACCTGCGTCTTGTGCTTCAATCGCCGGAAGGCTTTGGAGTGCAGAATCCGGTCCCGGTCCCGCTGGAACTCGGTGCGGATCGGGTCCGGTTCCTCGGGCTTTGCCCGCCCGCGCGTCTGCGCCGCCTGGGCGGCATACGGAGACAAGATTTGGGCTTCGAGTGCTTCCTGATGCTCCCGGAACTGTGTGGGCATAAGAGTGTCCTGAACCATGCCCTTATTGTACCCATAAACAGGCTGGGGCGGCATTTCGGGTACAATAAGGGCATGACGATCCTAGCTGCCCCTCCCCCGGCGCACATTCCCGCCGAGATTGACGACGCCGTCAACGCCGCCATTTTGTCCGTTTCGGAAGACACTATCCAGGGCTTCACGCCCGACCCTTTGGGCGAGATCGCCGCCCGGTCCGAGGTTCCTCTGCCGGTCGTGATCGAGCGCATCCAGGCCATGCTGCGGGCGGGGACGATCCGCCGCGTCCGGCAGACTTTGATGGCGACGAACCTGGCGCAAGGGTCCCTGGTCGCCTGGCAGATCCCCGCCGACAAGCTGGACGCCGCATTCAGCTATATGTTCGAGCAGGACCCGTTTTCGGGCCACGTCGTGGTCCGCTCGACTGACGCGGCGACGCCCGGCTCGCAGTTCCGGCTGTGGACGACGCTGAAAGTCCCGCAGGGCTACTCGCTCGCCAAGCACGCGGACTTTCTGGCCGCCCAGGTCGGCGCGGAGAGCTACCGCCTGATGCCGGCGAAGCGCCTGTTTGCATTGGGCGTCGGGCACATCCGACGCAAGGGCCTCCCCATCGGCAGCAAGGCAGACGTGCCCGCCGACGTGCTGGATACCCAAATCGTCGAATTGAGCGAATTGGATTGGCAAGTGCTGACGGCCTTGAAGCGGGAGTTCGAGCCGGAAGAGATCATTCGGGACTTATGGCAAGCGCGGGCGGACGAGGCGGGCGTGGACATGGAAATGTTCCTGACCGTGGCCCAATCGCTGCACGACCGGGGCGTCATCGGGCGCTTCTCGACGTTTCTGGAGCACGTCAAGCCCACGGCGGGCGACCAGCGCGTGACCCGCTACAATGCCCTGTTTCACTGGGCGGTTCCGCAGGGCCGCGAGATCGAGGCGGGGCGCGAGGTGGGCCGGTTCCACATCATGACCCACGCCTACTGGCGCGAGGGCGGCCCCGAATTCAAAAATGTCAACATCATGGGCGTCGCGCACGGCCTGGATAAGTCCGTCCTGCTGGCCCACAAGGCCGCGATGGACGCGCACCTGGAGTCGGTTGGTATCCCCGTCGGCTACACCAACGTCTTCTGGGGCGGACGCAGCGAGATCAAGCCTTCGGAGATCGCCCCGGACGCCTACCGCGCCTGGTGCCTGAGCGTGGGCGTGGACCCGGAGGCGATGCGGGAGTAAGAACCCGGCACTGGAAGTGCCGGGCTACTCCCAGTGAAAGTCGCTCCGCGACTGAGGACAATACTAAACACAGGGCGCGATGGATCGCGCCCCTACAGGCGGATTTTCAGTGCCGAAGGCACTTTCACTCAGAGTAGCCCGGCCTTTCAAGGCCGGGCCTTTTCACATCGGCTTGAACGAGCGCGGGGGGCAGGTTTCGGCATTAGACAACGGCTGCTTCTGACGCATGATCGCCAGCAGGTGCTGGTAAAAGGCATAGGCCGGGTTGTTGGGGTCGCGCGGCAGGGTCTTCCGCTCGGCCAGGCGCGCGTCCGCCGCCTCCTGATAGCGCTGCCGCTCACGCTGCCCGCGCTCCTTGAAGTCACCCAGGTCCCGCCCCGCCCGCTCGGCCAGGAGCGGCAGCCAGCGGTGGGCGTACTGGACGTGCGTGGTCTCATCAATGATGTCGAACAGCATCATCTCCGCCGATTCGAGATCGCCCCCCGCCTTGAAGTCCGCATACGCCTCGTGCTTGACCGGAAAATGGCCCGTCTCGGCGCACATGCCGATGAAGAAGACGGCCTCGTACAAGTCGTCCGCCGACATGGATTTGGCGACATTGGGCGCTTCTTCGGGTGCGGTGCCGTAGTTCCCAAAGCCGATGTCCTGGACCGTGATGCCGAAGTCCAGCAGCCGCGAGTGGCCCGAATCACCGTGCCGGGACTCGTCCCACAGGTGCCGGGACACGTCCTGCAAAAACTCCCACGGCAAATCTGGCGCGTCCCACAGCCAGCGCATCTGGTCATCGGCCAGGTTCTGTTCCAGCAGGTAGCCGTAGCACCAGAACAAGCGCCGCGCCTCAATGCTGTCCATGAAGTCGGCTTCGAGGAACGGCATGAAGTCGTGCTTCGGCTCGCTGCCGGGGGGCCGCCCCGCCCGCGACGGCAGCCGGAAGTCTGTCCCCACCCCGACGGGCCGCGCCGACGCGCCCTGAGTGGGCAGCGTCTCCCGCAAATCACCGCAGGCCGCGAGTTGTTCCTCCACCACCGCCCGGTACGCCACGTCCGTCGTGTGCGGATGCCGCCGCCGGTAGTCGCGCAGCCACAGCCGCTGCCCCTCCTTGATCCGCACGATCTCTTGGAGCATCGCCACGGTCGGCGCGTCGTGGACCGGGTGCGCGTGCTCGACGTAATGCAGGTACGACCGCACCAGCGCCCCCGTCAGCAGTTGGTATACCCCGTCCACGGCGTCCTCGTGCGACGGCGCCCGCAGGACCGTGTTCGCCAGCGCCTCCAAACGGCCCGAAACCGGCGCATCCAGGTTCCCCGTCGTGCCCGGAAACTCCGTCAGCCGCTCCCGCAGCCGCCGGACGCACTCCGACTGCTCCCAGACGTGCCGGCAGACCGCCCGCTTGTCTTCCCAGTCCGCAAAGTCCCGCGCCCACGCCGTCACCATCCGGTGCAGGGACCGCTCCAAATACTGCCAATCGCCCATCTGCGCGACGATCTTGGGCTTCTTCCCGCTCCCCGCCTCCACTTGAAGCGCACGCAGGGAGGGGTAGGCAGGTGGTTCCAGTTCGATTGCTGTTGGCATAACCGGTATCTCCGTGTCCGAAGGCTTTGCGGTTATTGTACCACAGAAGGAACACCGGCATTGGAAATGCCGGCCTACTATTGAATGAAAGTCGCTCCGCGACTGAGAAAGGGCGGACACGAAGGAGGGCGCGGCAAGCAGCGACCCTACGGCAGATTATCTTCAGTGCCGGAGGCACTTCCACCCAGAGTAGACCGGCACTTCCAGTGCCGGGTTATTCTATGGACTTGTAGGGGGCGGCGGCCAAACATCGTCTTGTGGCTGATCTTGAATAACCTCGGCAGGCTGTTTGCCGGTCAGGTTCTTTCCTGAGCGTCAAGCCCACAAGGCAAGTGGAGGCATCTTGGACCACGAGTAGGAACCTCTCTGCCGGGTAAGGCGGTCAATCCGGCACGTTCTCCTCTAATTCCTTCAACCACACCGCCGCCTCGGAGTCGCTGGGCGCGCGCCAGTCGCCGCGCGGGGAAAGGGAGCCGCCGGAGCCGACTTTGGGGCCGTTGGGGACGGCGGAGCGCTTGAACTGGCTGGTCTGGAAGAAGCGGTAGAGGAACAGGCCGAGCCACTTCTTGATGGTGGGCAGGTCGTACTCGTTCTTCTTGTCGTCCGGGAACGGGTCGGGCCACGCGCCGCGCGCCTTGTCCGCCCAGGCGCAGTGGGCGAGGAAGGCGACTTTGGAGGGGCGGAAGCCGTAGCGAGTGGTGTAGTACAGGTGGAAGTCCTGCAACTCGTAGGGGCCGATCTTCTCCTGGGTGGACTGGAACGGCGAGGCGGCGGGGTCATCGCCGGAGTGCGGGACAAGCTCAGGGGAGATTTCGGTGTCCACGATGGCCTGGATCAGATCGCTCGCCTCGTCGCTGAACTGGCGGGTGGCGATGACCCAGCGCAGGAGGTACTGGATGAGGGTCTTGGGGACCGAGGCGTTGACGTTGTAGTGGGACATGTGATCGCCGACGCCGTAGGTCGCCCACCCCAGGGCCAGCTCGCTCAGGTCGCCCGTGCCGAGGACAAGGCCGTTCTGGAAGTTCGCCAGGCGAAACAGGTGCGAGGTGCGCTCACCGGCCTGGACGTTCTCAAACGTGATGTCATAGACCGGCTCGCCGTTCTGGGCGAACGGGTGGCCGATGTCGCGCAGCATTTGGAGGCAAGACGGGCGAATGTCTATCTCGCCCGACGTGACTCCCAGGGCGTCCATCAGGCCCAGGGCGTTGGACCGGGTGCCGCTGCTGGTCGCAAAGCCCGGCATGGTGTAGCCGAGGATGTTTTGGCGCGGCAGGCCCAGCCGGTCCATTGTCCGGGCGGCGACAATCAGGGCGTGGGTCGAGTCCAGTCCGCCCGACACGCCGATGACGATCTTCTCGATATGCGTGTTCGTAAGCCGCTTCATCAGGCCATGAACCTGAATGTTGTACGCCTCATAACACCGCTCGTCGCGCACGGCGCGGTCGTTGGGGACGTAAGGAAAGCGCTCGACGGAGCGCAGGAGAGGCCCCCACCCCCGGTACTGCATACCGACCCCTGCCCCCGCAAGCGGGAGAGGGGTTCCGAATGGAGATGGCGCG
>JAABUH010002734.1_pt1 | contig 16407 bp, 22 predicted proteins | sample 5559121 | NCBI WGS metagenome assembly JAABUH01 (sample SAMN10711871, study PRJNA513364) | rock metagenome | isolation source: Antarctica rocks | place: Antarctica: Victoria Land, Battleship Promontory nord | collected 2015-12-28
GTACAAAAGGGGATGGACGATGGTTGGAGGACCGGGTGGCGTTTCGGCGGGGATTTAGCGGTGTTTCGACGAGTGGCGCGTTTAGACGGGATTTAGCGTGGCGGTGTGGGGCATGACGGTGATATTAGCCTACGCTACTCGACTCGACTACACCCACGCGTGTCCTTAAGTTATTCAAGCTAAGTTTCAGAACGGTATAACTTCGCCGAAGCCAAGTCAACCGTCGCCGATTCCAGGAGCTGAGCGTCGGGCCATACTGCTGGTCAACGTAGCACCGTGACGCCCCCCCCCCTCGCCTCCAACGTTTATAGAACCCACCACCAATAACAATACTTTATATTACCCCCCCGCCCACCCCACATAAACTAAATAACACTAAATGGTAACGGGCCAATTTAGGTAATCCTTAGGCCTTACAAGGCGCCTGACCTTTCAAGCAAAAGGTAGCAATGACTAGGAGCTTGACTGGCGCCCCTAATCCCGGCTATGTAGACGCGCCCCAATGTGGGTTATCGGACTTCCGATTACGATCGTGACAGTAATCCCCATTAGACGTTCGTAAATATTTACGCTCCAGTGTTAATTAGTCCGGGCGCTTCCTTGCTTCATCGGTTAATATTAGACCGCAGGGGGATTGAAGTAATAGTAAGCGGAAGTAGTCGTGTACCAGAAGTCATGTTACGAGTAAAGTACCAGGAATGACACCATGAGCGCAAACAGCCCGGTGGCCTCGGCGAGGGCGAATCCAAGAATAGCGCAAGTAAGGAGATGTCCTCGTTGTGACTGCCAGAATCCTTACCTCGAATCTGCCCCTTGTCCCATATCTTGCGCTTCTCCTACTCATCCCAGCTACAACCCTCAACTCGTCGCTCGTCATTGACATCTCTGATCCCGCCAACCCAGGTTTTTGCTTACAGCCCCCTCATACGCCAAACAGAACCTGACCTTTCCGCCGATGATCCCCTCGATATTGGCCATTGCCTCTTGGCCTTTACGTGTAGCTTTTCCGCATCTATTCGTTCGATTCGAAATAGGTGAATAAACACCTTATTACCTGTAGAAAGCTTCCTTCAAGGGTGAGATTCGTGGGCTGGAATGAATGCAAGGTGTCCCGGACTCGGGTTCGGGAGAGGTCCGGAAGAAGGAAGAGGGTGGGACGATGATTCTAGTTTTAAATGAATTAAAATGACACACCCTTGATTGTCCTTGAATTGCTCGGTTTTTGAATTGCTTGGATTCGCGGAGGACCCTACGTAAAGGTTCTGAATGTTGCGAGAGAGGGATGTGAATTCGATACGGGGCAAGAGACTAAGCGCTCTAGAGAGACTAATAAGCCTGGAAAATTCCATCGCGATTTAGCAGTGTTCTGGAATCATTAGAAGTCGTGACGTACCGCCCTGTCCAGGTAAACTACAGATCATTCCTCCCTCTCCTAGTCGTCGCAGCTTTCGAACCCTTTTGCGTCGCTTGAGGCGGGACTAGTGGTGGGGCGACGTGTGCGAACACGGGAACGGGTCCGAAGGGGTCAATGGTGGGAACGAAGTCTAGGATGCGCTGGCATGATAAACTGAAACCTTGACACGGGTCGATTGGTGTGAAATCGGGATCTGGGTAAAAACGAGTGGTTTTGAGGGGGATCCCCAGGGATTTCATCGGGGAAGGAAAGGGAGCAAGCTGACTCGCTCCTGTTTACGCAACGCTGTCGTTCCCCTCGATGCACGAGCTTGATGGAGATCGCCTTTGTCTGGGATCGAGAAGAATCGGCCATTGACTTGGGGGTTGGGTTCGGAATCCCTGGAACTACCGGGGAGTATCATTTTCCGCTAAGGGACGAATGGATGGCGTTGACCTGTTCAGAAAACCCAACTTCTGATGCTTACACCCTCATTAGGAGCTCAAACAAGTGAACCCACCTTTTTCGGGCGCTTCAAGGTCCCGGACGAGGCTTCGATCGGCGATCGTTGACGTACCTGACATCCTTGTTCGGATCTTCCAAAAATCGTCACTGGCCATACGAGGCCCGCTAGACTCATCCGGCATGTGACCGAGATGCAAATGTCCTGCTCCGTGTCATCGAAGTCATTTGACCGTGCGTTCTCCCTTCACCTGGGGGATGACGCCCATCGCTGCGATCGATACCGTTGTTGTCAAGAACACCGGGGAACTCCCCCAACCAGCTCATCGAGGCCCTCAACACGATCCCCGACCGCGCTGCTATTGACCATGACCGTTGGGTTAAGAATACCGATCCAAGGCTGGCGCTCACATGTGTCTTTCGGCAATTTCGGCATGACCTAAAATGGGACCGCCTCAGCTTAGAGGCTGGACAGCGCAGATGGCTGAGAGGGGGCCGAATGAGTCACGTTAGCGTAAAAGGTGAGGGAGAAGAGCGAGCCAATAGGTACACGTACATTGTGATTTCGTACGGATCCAGGGTGGTGGCAGGAAAGAGACAAGATGAACTCGCCCGGAATATCTTTGGCCCTTCTCTTTGCCCAAGATCTCGTTTGAAGTCGAGGGCCTCTTGAGATTCTTGTTTTGGCTGTTAGTACGTGTAGTTCAATTGGGTGATGAAGGGTCGGATCGTGGTCGTCGTTGCGATTTCTCGATCGAAGACCATGAGTGGGTCAAGATGAGGCGTTGGTTGATGACACCGAAGTCGAGCAAGGTACGCGTGGTACAGGTGGTCGCAAGGAGATCAGACGTCGGAGCAGTGGAGGGGGACTGTCAGCTTTACACGACAAACCCACCTCGGGGAGGATTTTGCCATCGAAGGTAAGTAGTCATCGGAAGAGGCCGTGACTGTGCGGTCAGTGATAGCTCCGACCACAACGTATCAGTATGCCGGATGCGGCGTGGTATGCAAGGCTAGGTTATGGGACTGCCGGGTAGTGAGGAGCGAGGGGCATGGGGAGGACGGTGATCTAAGGATATCGATGTCCATGCCAGAATGTTAGAGTGTGATAGCGAGAAGATAAAGTGAGGAACTGCAGGTGGACGAGGGGTATCGAAACGTCCAGAGCAGATTCCGGAGTGATTCGGCGCGCCCCCAGAGGTTCTGATGAAGATGTTCGAGGGCTCATCGAATCGGCCAGGTCGAGTAATCCGGGTGGCGCACTGGGTGAGCAGCGAGTTAAAGATTACGAATGTGACTCAGGGTATGATAATGAGTCTCGTCATAGTCCATGCAGGAATATCCGGGTAGGAGTTGTAGGTGATGGGCAGCGAGAGGTACTTGATGGAGGTGGATCGAGCGGTAAAGGATGGTGAAGTGTACGCCAAGGAGTCTGGATGGGGTATTGTAGTGCATCTAGGGGGGGTATAAGGTATATGTTAGGCTAGGTTATCCCGTGTACTTCATGACTCCAAGTTCTCTTAGACCTGAAACAGTCTCGCCCACGATTTCAGCAACTCCAAGCTAATCCGACCCATCATTTTCTCGAAAGTCCATTCTCCGAGCTCCTTCTTCCATTTCCCGATCTCGTCCGCCGTTTCCCTCGCTACTAATCCTCCCGTACTCATCACGAAATGGGGGACGGGACGAATAGCGAGAGGATGATGCTGAGGGAAATCGAGGGGTATCATCATGTTCATGTTGAAAACGTCCGAAAGTCCGTAGCCGAAAACTCCCCCATCAATGAGCTCTCTCCATAGCCCCTCTGACGAAACACCTCTCCACCTCTGCCTTCTCCCTCTCGATCGCCCAATCCGTCGCCCCCATTTGTGCCCGATCAAAATCGATGAGTGTGACCTCCCCACTCGGCCCAGGGAAGACGTGTCGGGCTTCCACATCGCCGTGGACGACTCTACGTTCGTGTAGCATCGCGTAGATCTCGAAGATAGCTCGCCTGTGCTTTGTCAGCTACGAATGGGGAAACGATGGACGTAGGATGCGGTGCGATGACCAAGGATGACCGAGACTGAGTGACCTGGACCGCACGCGTTACCGAAGGGACGAAGCGGATCGGAATGGCCTGCGGACCGGTTGCGAGGGACTCGGAGCAGTCTGGAAAAGGACTCACGCTTCGAACGTAGACAGCTCCCTACCCGAATCCAAGGGCTTCCGATCAATCTTCTCCAGCAACAACAAACCCCAATCCCCATCCTCCGACCTCCACATCCCGAAAAACCTCGGTACCTGACGAGTGGTCCATAGAGGATGCGACACTCGGTCTCAGCTGCGTGTATGACTTGCATACCAGGGGGGAGTTGAAGTTCCTGTTGGTGGGGTGGATCACGGAGGTAGGCTAGCTTGATGATGAGTGGTTGACGTGAGGTTGTGTCGAGGGATGTGATTTGACGGTCGAGTATACCGGGAAAAAGAGCTGATGCGGAGAAGGTTTTGAAGTACTCTCCCAGCGCGATGAGCCGGTCGATATCGATCTCAACCTCCTCAGGCCCCAAGACCGAAGGGATGACGGGATAGAAAGGTGTCGAAGTAAGGAACTCGACATCCTGATTTGGGAGTGTTGGACCACCTGCCCGTTCGCAGCGGAGATGCAGGACTGGACCGAGACGAATACTAGACTTGGGATCGAATGACGGGTCGCAGAGGAGCGAGGTCGTTTTTGAGACGAAGTCGGTAGTGGGAGCAGGGGTCACGATCCTCTCGTCGTCGTCCTCCTCCGCGGAGATCGAGGTGTCGCAGAGGCTGAGGATTAATTCGTCAGATCTCCTCGGTCTATCCTTCCACCATGACGATTTTGTGTTCAGCTCCCGTCCGCCCGGGTGAGTCTCGCCCATGGCTTGATCCTCCCCTTCGACTTCCCCTGACGGAACCCCTTGGGAAGGGACCCCCTTGTCCTGCACGGTGTCGCATGATAGACGGAGGACGACGATGTACACGTCGTAATTTGTCAACAAGCCGAGCTTGCACAGGCCGGCGTTCATGTATTCAAAGGTCTAAAAGACTGTCAGGCGACACCCATATCCGAGTGAAGCAGTCCTCACTTGTGCAAGAGCGTCCGCAAACCCAGGACCCACCGCCTCGGAAGCGTAATACTACTCCCTCCCGCCATCGTCCCTCCCCTTCCGTATGTGGAGCCCCTGCTGTCTCGCAGCCTGCGTCACCCCACCCATCATGGTCTCCTTTATCCGGTGGTTCGTGAGCGTGGAACAGCGGGGATAGGCTGATCATCTCGACGATTAGAGTGGATGGTGCAAAGCAGTCCGTCCTCTCTGTGGCGTTCCAGGAAAAACCGGCGGTACTACCATCCACGACCTAGTAATGAAGCGTCTCTCCGGCTGATACCCCTTGCGACAGCCGCCCCGTCTTTATGCCTGCATGCGCCCAGACTACCTCGTACCTTTTCAGTTTGGAGTTGGCCTGAAGATCATCCCAACGTGACGTCCTTCTTATCTAAGTGAGCCTCGGTAATGCACTCTATGTTTGCCAATCCTTCATAATTTAGCTTCTGCGAATCTGGCGCAGCTCTCATATCGTGGTCATGGCGAAACATGCTGGGTACTTTCGATGGAGTATCTTTGCGGCGCCGGAACGGCGGTCATACACGCACGTCGATCGAGGCAGTGTTGCGATGCAGGCGAGTGAGGTTTGACCTGGCCATACTTTGCCGCCTCTGGTTGGCCAGCACGGTCTTTGAGCATTCGAGCTCGTTGTGAAGATCGCAAAGAGTAAGAGTGCGATGATCGGCGAACTGGATGTGGAGTGACAGCTCGGGCGATCTTTTTATGATGATGAACTTGTCGATTTTGTGCTGCTTGCGCTCCTTCTCGGGCTTACTTCGCTTGGCAAGCTCCAGTGCTTGTTGCGTACCATAATGATCCACTTCTCGATGTTTCCTATTCAGAACCGACCTCGAATCGTGGTACCTTCGCCGCCGTCGCCGCCTTCGACACCGGCTTGACCAGGTATGCCCGTAAATCCGTAGACTACAATCCGTAAAGTCGTAGACTACCGGCCCATTCATGACTGAGTATCTCCCTTTCTTCCTTCACTCGACATCCATCATCACTGGTTTCATCGCCCACCCCAATTTTGACAAGGCTGATGCGGATGTAGAAAAGGTGCCACAAGTGGCCTTCTGTTGGGAAGACAGTCTCAACTCGCTTTTAACCGACCTCGATGTTTGTTTCGGTGAACGATCCTTGGATTTTCGTTGCGGGACGATGTGATGAGTGGCGTCACTATGGGTCATGAGTCGGCTCAACGGGCTCAGGCCCGATCTTAGCCGCGGTGTGGACGGCGTGGTAGATCTGCTCGATATCAGCAAGTCGAGGGACGTCCTCCGCGGCGGTGTCGCCACAATTGCCTGTCCCCAAGTCGATATCGCTTGACATGAAGGATAGTCGCGATCTTCAAACCTACAAAATGGTCGTTGTCACGCCCGAGATGCCAGGCGAGAGAGGTTATCGGGTGGTGCGAGATCGACAGACAGCATATCCTTAGGTTGTTGTTTGGGCTAGAAGGTGTCAAGCTTGGCTCGGTCAATGTCATGGATAACAGGCGTATGTGGACGGAAACGACGGGAGTACCTAACGGCAAGGAGGACGTAATAAAGGAGCTGAGCTACTTATATAAGGACCTGTGAGAGCTATCCGCCCTCTCTGTCGAATGAACATTTCTAAGCGAAATGCTCATATCCGTTCAAAGGGGAGTGAGAGGTTGCGACGAAGGGCAGAATCCAATCACACACCGTGCTCATGAATGGCTCTCGAAATTTTAAAGCCGAAGAACTTATTGCTGGGAAGTCCAAGCCGCTACCAGTAGAGTCGGGCCGACGTAGTTCTGGTACGACACCAGGGAGAAACTCGCGCAAGAATCCGGCATTAAAGATTGTTAACGAACTACGAGCGTGCTTTGAAGCGTCCGTCCGGGTGTCAGAGACTCCCTCGTCTTTCTGTCGGCCCTTTCGGTGGTGTAAAGGAAGCCGACTTGAACGTTGTGAAGGTGACCAACTCCGTCGCTGGTGTCCCGGTTGGTCGAACTTCGACACATTTGACAAGGAGCCATTCGCTGGGTCCGCGAGGCGATAGCTAGCATGACATCACAATAGGCCGAAGCCTGCTTGTAACTAAGCGCTATCCTCCAGCGCTTTCCTTCGGCCAAGTTATGGCCCAATGAGGTTGTGACAAAGTATGTGCTTAAGCTTGTAAGGTAAGGACCTTTCTTTCATTCCACCAGGGCGACAAATGCGACCGGTCCCGTCACAGTCTTCACCACATCCGTCCCGACCGTGATGATCATACAGGCAGAGGCAAGATCAGGGTTGAAGAGGGATGAAGAAAATTATTGACGTGCTCCAAGACAACAAGCGAATATATCACACGCTCCTCATTGATTGATACCCTCCACACAAAAGAGAAGCCTCGGTCAGGACGCACAGGTGTCGCGATGGCATAGTGCCACCGCTGCGTTTCCGGGTCGCCGTTTGCCGTAATACAGACCATCACTGCCATACAACCTCCGGGGGTGAGCGCGTAGACAATCTCAAGGCGTACCCAAATACCCTCTGGAGATCTCCTTTACGTTTTACCGACCTTCACCTTCATCTTCTCTTTTTGACATTCATCCCCACAGAATAACCCCTGATCCGTGCTTTGACGGCCTGGCTGTAATGCCAAGCGACCAGTCGTGGATCTGGCGGGTCATAGAACCGCCCAAAACGATCAGGTGTGAGCGCCTTGCCATGCAGCTCGAAGTGTTCCGCCTCAGTCGGAATGAAATAATGTACGAAGAAGGCGTCGTCCTGAAACATACTGCAGGTCAGCGTAGTAGATGTATTTTCAGTGCCACAAGTCTGTTTACCTTGCGGTAAAGTGACCAATCGAGAGTATCGAAAGCCTTGTGAAGACCAGTCTCGAGGAGAAGTCCAGCCGAGGCGTCAAACATATTAGGACGTCTTTTGATATTGTAAATCTTCTGATAAAGCTACGTCGGGTCAGAATGTGTTGTCCTCGTCAACGCTTCAAGGGGCTGACGACTCACGTCCGGCCGACTTTGAGGAACAATGTGCGCCGCCACGCAATTCCTCACGTGCTTGCCAGTCAAGAGACAGACAGAGTCACGTCCGACGAGTTCGAGCTTGAATGCAGACTGCACCATATCGTTTGTAAGTAGATGTGGAGGCTGCGTACAATATTCCGCACCTGCTCTGGGCGACCCGTTGCCTGGCTTGAGGCGGATGCTGTACTTTCACCAGGAAGAAGCGTTGGAGATTTGAAACGACTGGAATATTCCGGCCCGCGTGAGAAGATTGGTTCGGCCGTCACTCCTATGGGATCGGATCAGCTAGCCTCGTAGAACACGCGTCGCTAAGGGAATTCTGCTGGTGACGGATTACATACCTTGCTGCTTGTAACGAAACAACCCGGCCGAAGGCGGCTCTTCGACGGTGACTGGCTGCTCATTCTCGCCATCCTCATCCGCCACGCAAAGGATTCCAGGATGATCAGATACTGGGTTCACAAGCTGGTGCACGACGTGGAGAATATACTGCCATGTGTTATCCCCGCATGAAGCAAGAAAGGTGATGGGGAAGTCGGCTATGTCTGTGTCCAGAATAGAAATGATTTGGACCGTGCCAGTACGCCTCCATCTAGCGGTGGCGAGCTCATACGTGACTTCCTCGCTCATGGTTGACGCATAGGACGTAGAACCGAAAGAAAGATGGAAGAGGGGAGTGAAGAAAGAGGGAGAGGACGAGGACTAAGCAGCCCTCGGTTTTGCGGAGCCTCGGAGTTTTGCCAGAGTCAAACCAAATGTGGCTTAGCGTCTGAGCCAATTTTTATTTGCATTCTTGCCTCAATGAAGCTGCAATCCTCGAGTTCGAGCGGTGAAAGCATGAGAGCCACGAGCACATTGCTAATGCACGCCCATGGTTCGCAGTGTCATAATTCGGAGGAGATGTGGTATGATCAAAGCCAAGGAGATCGAGGTGATGGTCCTCGCCTGGCGTTGTTGTGAACCTTGGGAGTGTCAACCTTGTAGACAATGATGGATCAGTCTCGTATCCTCTATGCATCACGCAACAGCTGGGTGTGTTCTGCTGCATACAGATATCCTCCAAATAGCATAGGCTCCGCAGCGGCCTGCGAGACTTTGTTGACAAGAGCCACTCTGTAGATGGACGCTCCCACCACCGATAATGTGCCATGTCGTCAGTCACGTCGTAAGGGTCATCTCACTCGCCTCGAATAAGGTACGTCTGATTGAACATTACTATGAGAACTCCCCTTACTCCCGTCCAGGCCCACTGCTCATTCGCGATATCTCGGAACACACCTCAAACTCCTTTGACTGTCTCCATCAAAACGGAACAAGGGAAATGAAAGGACAGGCTGTCTCTTGCCTTTTCTCGTCGGTCCCTGTGTTCTCCTGTTAAGGCGGGACAATAATCAGTCACCTCGTGAGTTCGGTCAAACGCGTGCCAAAATGAGGCGCAATTAGGGCTCATTTGATATCGCGATCTTAAAAAGACCATTGGCAGGCGAATTTCCGGGCCTGGTAAGATTAAATGTAAGCCCGCACAATGCCTCAACCCCCTTTGAAAACAGCGACTATAATGAAACTTGCGCTATCATTCCCTACAGGAAAGTGGCAGCTCGCTTTTGCGGCTGTGGAGATCTGACAGGATGGGACATGCAGGATTGAGCAGAGGTTGTCAGTTTTGGGACAGTCAGCGTTCTCATCGACGGCGTCAAGGAGCAAGATGTACTCGAAATTGTCAACGGTCTATCCAAGGTGAAACTGGGAGGTGGTATACTGAGATGTCAGCGTTCATTGACAAGGAAGGAGGAATGGGGTCTACTGACTTCAGATGATGCGAGAGCAAGCGGGCTGCGCTTTTGGTGAGCCTCTTCATCCTTGGGCATGTGCGAGATGCACAAGAGGCACAAGGCACTGTCTTCCCAGGGCGATTTCTGTTCCAGAGAGGATACGAGCACACAATAATAGTAAGTGAGCGAGTATGACCCAAACTGGAGAGGTGGTGGAGAGGCTAACAGCCGATCAAAGAAATAATACTGATAGGCCCGCAACTCAACTTCTGCGCCTATCATTCGTCTTCACCCGCGCGTCGTTTTCGAGACCTCCTCCTAATCCACCCACCCACCCACACCATCCTTTGTCAAAGACGAGATGTGTCTTCAGCCCGACCCAGATTCACAGCTACCCCATTCTCCCACTACCACTACCACCTACCCAGACTCTTGGACTTCAGGCGGACAAGACGATCTCGATCCAACCCCCACATCCTCCCCTTCCTCATCATCACCGAGAGCGATCACCCTCTCTCCATACGATCGAGGCGATTTACGACAGACTCTGATCCAAGCGCATCACCATGTCATCAATGGAACCACCTTGAGCGCGAAGATGTATGATGGTCTCTTCCGATACGTCGGTTTCTACACCACGCCGAAAGACCTGCGTTCTCGGCTTCATGTCATCTTGCAAGGGAGTCTGAGGGATCTCAAGGTGGACGGTGGGGTCAGCTGGGAGGAATGTGAGTTTCAGAAGGCATAGATGACCTGGTGGGAGGAAAGTAAGCGCTGGGAGAAGGAGCTCAAGGGGGAGGTGGTGGAGATTCAGAAAGAAGAGAATCCGTTCGTCTACCTTTGCGCTCTTCCTCTTTCAAATCTCGATTAGAGGTTTTCGCGCTCAAGTGATCCCATTTGACGGAGGCGTACCCGATCAGCTCCTAGATTCGAAGCAATCTAAAGAGATGCTGCGCGAGCTCAAGAGAAAACGCCTCGGATCCGACTATGACTCGAATCTCCCAACCCCAATCGTCTCCCAAGCGACCACGACCTCATCTCATCTAGCCGGTATCTGGCGGCCCGACGAGATGATACTCGCCGAGAGCTCCCTACCGTCCGGCAAGAATGTCTGACGGGATTGACGTCCAAGGCGAAAGCCATCCCTGCCCGACAAGAAGCAACCCGGTACGGGTGCTACGGATGTCCTCGACAAGTACGAACAAGGGATGGGACAAGCCCTGGCCTACCAAATCCAGGCGCACCAATCTGCGGTACCTTCCTCGGTTCATTCCTACTCGGACCGACGTTCTTGAGAATGGTCATGCTGGATGAGGGGCATATCGCCGTGGAGGTCTCGGACGAGATCCGACAACGTTACGAGGGGGACAAGTCATGGAGGATGACGATGAAAGAGTTGCTCGAGGTGGAGGTTAAGGCGATGACAGACCACATGCCTTGGAGTCTCTTATCCCCTCGCAATAACGGTTCATCAGAGCTCGAGCTCGACTCTGTAGCGCTCAACACTTTCACTGACTTCCGCCGATCCGCTGTTGACCTCCTCCTCCCACTCGCCGTCGACTCACCGCTCCCACGACTGAATATCAACGCTGCCGACGATAGTTTTCGTCCGATCAAGCATCAGATCCTCCGTCGATCGATCCAAATGGATACTTGCAAGGACAAGGCAAGGAGAAGGATAGTGGCGGCAGCGAGACCGAAACTCAAGGCGTGGGACTTATACAAGGGACGGCAGGAGGAGGCCGCGGTGGGTCGGGACGGCGTCGTGCTAGGCGAAGAGGTCAGAAGCTCAGAGGAAGAGGAAGACGGGAAAGCAGGAGAGGGGGAGAAGCCGAAGTGGAAGAAGAAGGGGACGGAGCGATACGACGGTGGACAGAACATGGGTTCAGGGGGGGACGGTGACAACGAGGATGATGGGTAAGGAGGGGATGCAGGCGCCAACGCAGGTCACAATGGCGGCGGAGGAGGTGGTCATGTGGGAAGCTACAACAGAAGTGGAAGCGAAGGTGTCGGCAAAGGCGGGGGTGACGCGGGTGGGAAAGGTAAAGACGGTGCCAATCCAGGAGGTTCGTCGGGTGCATCGTACAGTAAGTCTTTTGCCATCGCCTTCCCCAGCGCTTGAAGGGTATAGACATCGAAATCTGACCTCAGTATCCCAAAACCCCTTAGGACGATCAAACTTCGCTCCGATTGAACGAAGATTGGCATCTTCTGAAGCAAGAGGCGACCCCTGATCATGTCACGATCGAGACCGGCGGCACGACAGGCATCGACTCCCCGTACCTTCCCCTCGGTTCCTCGGCTTCCTCGTACCACACGACATTGACAAACATACTCAACCGATACCTTTCCTCCCTCCCGCTCGAGACACTCGCCATCATCCCCATATCGAGAAGGGAGATGACGAAGCTGGTATGGGAGGTGTGTCCGGTGGTTGATGCCGAGGAGCTGTCGAGGGCGAGGAAGATCAGTACGGACAGTGAGGAGACTTTGGTGGAGGCTGAGCTCGGTAAGGCTTTGGAAAGGGTAAGGTGATCACGGACGGGAAAGCCTCACGGGGAGTTCGTCTTGAGGTCGAAGGTAAGGAGCATCTATCAGGATCAGGTGAGATTGCACGGGATGTATTTGCGTAGCTTGAGGACCGGACCGACAAGCTATAGCCCGCCATCTAGCGGCTCCTCGGGCTGTGACACCCTCGCATCTACTTCGAAGGATCGTTCATTTCCCCCCTTCCCCGCTTCCCCACCACCATGCAAATCTCCTCCTTTCCTCCTGTTTCCAACAGGACCTCCGTCATTCACAACGGTCTTTGAGGACGGATGACATCATCGACGTGTGGGACCGACTAGACTAGACAACGTGCTTTGGGACGAAGTGAAGAGGATCAGGGATCGTCAGTGTGTGGACAGCGAGGGAGAGGATAGGGTCGGGCAAGCGCTGTGCCGCTTGCCAGCGAGGATGGGAGGATTGGGAGTTTACTCCCACAGGGATTGCGCGCCGCTCGCGTACGCGTCAGCAAATGACACGGCGGACGTCTTGGTCGACGCGATCTTCGACCTTGAACCGGGTGACGAAGAGGCGCCAAAATCGCAGAAGGAAGAAGGAGCTCGGAGAATGGACTTTCGAGAAAATGATGGGTCGGATTAGCTTGGAGTTGCTGAAATCGCGAGCGAGACTGTTTGAGGTCTAAGAGAACTTGGAGTTACGAAGTACACGGGATAACCTAGCCTAACATATACCTTATACCCCCCCTAGATGCATTACAATACGGTTTGCATCCGGACAGGATATGTAGAAAAACCCGAGAATGACGTGGCTATTTTGGGGGTTGGATCCTATCATGACAAACGGGAGACAATCATTCTCATTCCTACCACCGATGATCCCCATCGTCAAATCCTTCAAGCAACACATTTGGCTTCTTCACCACCAATGATCTCCCAATCATGGCCCATACGACGATGCCCTACACCCTCGTTCAGCGTTTTCAACCGGGTGTGGATCCTAAAGAGATCCCACTGAGGTCCTATACAGGTTTAGACGGCGCCTACTTCATACCGGTGACCATCCACGATGCCATCACCTACCACGTACTCCCCACCATCCGACCTTCACAGGATGAGTCGATATCCACACCCTCAACGACCGACAACTCCATCTCGGCTTATTCTCGTCTCTCCCCATTCCCGGTCCCTTGCTCGCGGGACGATACCTTGGCGGATAGGTTTTTTGCTCGCACCCGTTTGGCCTGTGACAATCTCGCCTCGATGATACAGGCTAGTCCAAGCGAGGAGAGGCAGAGGTTGGAGCGGGAGGAGGAAGAGCATGTGGCTAAGGCGGTGATCAGCAGTATGGCGGCGGAGATCGAGATGGCAAATAGTCATTCGGTCCGTGAGTCGAGTCAACTGGCACCGGTCCAGCAGCACCTCATCGCCATGGTCAATCTCCACCTCCGTTTCCTTCGTTATCATCTTCACCTCGACGAAACCGATGAGATCGTGTGGAGGGATGCACCAACGGATCGAGCGGATAAGAAACCGACAACGATATCCGATGGGGCCGCTTACCTCGATCGAGAGCTGGTTGCGCTCTGGGAGGGCAAGGGGGAACAGTTCAACCCAGTCCTTCGCGAGGTTGCGGATACGTTCGATCGAGGGTTCCAAGTCCAGAAGATAGCGGGTCATGTCGTTCTCAAAGGATGCTCCGTCGGCGTGGCCGCTAGGAAATTGATCATCCAGGTGAGTTAGTCCTCATGAGAGTCTGTGAACGGATGCTTTAAATGCGCTCTCGCTCTTCCCCATCCCGCCGTCACGTCGTTATCGTTTCCCGTCTAACCTCCTACATTGAAACCTTCATTTCCCCCTCTTACCTGCTACCATTGGTATCAACTTTGCCTCGACCACAAACCCAACCCTGCCGACGTTCCCGGCCTCTCTTCCCGGTACCCGTCCCAAACCATCGTAAATCGTTCGTTACCGGTGATCGGCTTCTGGAAACCCAGCTTGTTGCGCAAGTCCTTACCCGTCGTGTCCCCTATTTGATCCTCACGACGCCGTCCGTATCATTGATCCTCCACGCAATGATCGGACCCCAGATCACCTCCTTCACCTCGTCCCGACTCATCAATCGCGACGACGTCCGGCTCGGTAGACCCAATCTGATGGGCACAATGATCGGGCTGATCCTCTCCCTTTCGGATCAAAGGCGGGAGTTACGGTCACAAAGTTCAGCACAAGGGTCGGAGCAGGAGATGGGTGAGGAGCTGGGTATGGAGGTGGAGATGGGGGAACAGGGTGGAGGATCATCAGGGCATTGGGGTGCGACGGGCGCGGCAGGATCGTCGGGGAGATTTGGGACAGGGGCGGAAGGGGGTCATCAGGACTCCCTGAGTACTGGTTGGAACCGTCATCTGAGACCGAGTGAGATCAAGGTCTTGGACGATATCGGCCAAGTGAGCACCTTGTGTATGAGGATGACAAAAATCATCTCTTCCTCTGTCGCCGCTGATACTTTCTGTCCGTAGGCGGATGACCATCCGAGTGATCATAACATCCAGTGTGATGGCCAAATACTCGCAACACCAATGAAACTCCGTCCTGTCAATCCTGGTAGCACCCTGGTGTCCCAAAGCCCTGAGAATGATATCGCCGGCAAATTCGGGACCTCAACGAACGAAGCAACCAAACCGATCACGAGCGAGCTCTCCCAAGACCTTATCATCGTGACCAAGCCCTCAGGCGAGATGTTGAGCCATACCTCAGGTCCCGTCATCGTGATCAGGCATCACCTTGGATCCGGGAGGCTGTGGACTGTCTTCGCCGCCGACCTTTACCTACCAGGATCATTGTCGGAGAGCCAGCATAGGTCCACTTCGCGTTCGTTTCTTCACTCGACACAGGAGATGGGAATCGGAGCGTCCCCCACGGCCACGGATCAGACAGTTCATGATGAGGCAATTGGTAAGGGAGTCGATGTTGGAGTCGGCGTCGATGTCGGTCCGGATGCCGGGTCCCGATGTGACTCTGAAGGACTGGTCAAGGACGCAAAGAAAGCCACCGGGTACGCACTCGACCACCAATTCAAGCCGTCTAATCCCCTTCACAACCACCAATATGACCCTTCTTCCTCCCGGATGATATCAACTTCCGCGGCCGAACCTGAAGTAGGCAACGAATCACTCACTTCGAACTCTACTACCACTACCTCCTCCTCCTCCAACACGACAGGATCCTCATCTCTCTTCTCTCACCGAGCTCAGAACCCGAACCGGCTCTCGAGCTATACGGACGCGAACTGGACGGAACCCTCCCCGCTTATACCCGGCATTTCTGTCGTTGTCAAACTCGCCTCTCCTTCCCCTTCAGGTGAAGATGACTCTACCGAGGAGGCGGACGAGGTGGTGGAGAGGGGTATGGACAGGAGTCAATCGCCAGGCTGGGATCCGATCAGATCAATCATGAACGAGCACGAGGTCTTGCGGAACTCAAAGGCAAAGGGCATGGAGTATCTCCCGGTGATGCATGGTTTATGGTCTGGCCGAATAGAGGATGTCCTCGCGAGGGAGGTAGACGAGGTCAAGGAGGTGAGCACGAATCCTTTTCCCCACGCAAGCTTCACCAGCTGATGAAGAGAAACTTCTCGCAAGCGCAGGTTGATACTTACGTACCCGATCCTGATTCGGCCGAGGACGGTGCTAAGGTATATGAGCGCGTCGCGAAACGAGGAGCGAGAGAGGTTTGGGCCATGGTGATGGAGAGGGTATTTCCGATCGAGCCCATTGAGATTGGGGACCAGGTCAAGTGAGTTCTAGATTTTCATCCTGGTTCAGATGCTCTGAAAAGTGCAAGCCTTGCACCGACCGATTGAGCTGACCTACGTCCCCACAACCCTCGGTTCAACCTCGTCATCTCCTCCGCTTTCCCCGTCCACCACTTTGTTTTCCCTTGAAAACGTCAACTCTTCTCTTCCCCTTTTCCCAAGTCTCTTCTCCCGCGTACTCGAGACGCCAAGAATAAGTGTTGACGATCACATCTAGACGCGAAATACTTGACCTTTACCTTGCCATCCACTCCCACGGCTTCACCCACGGAGACGTAGAGATCCGTCACGTAGCCCGTCGTTTGACTATCAACACCGAGCCTGACTCTCTTCCTTCCGACTCGGTCGTTC
>JAABUH010002735.1_pt1 | contig 16406 bp, 15 predicted proteins | sample 5559121 | NCBI WGS metagenome assembly JAABUH01 (sample SAMN10711871, study PRJNA513364) | rock metagenome | isolation source: Antarctica rocks | place: Antarctica: Victoria Land, Battleship Promontory nord | collected 2015-12-28
ACAAGATTGGTTTTCATCTGTCTTGCGTCCAGGAGATGTTCAGCACATCACACCAGCTCTGACATGGCAGATCTCTACAGATCTGATCATGTTACACACCAAGACTATCCTCCGCCTCTCCTCTCCTTCCAGCTGTAAACTCACAAGACTACCAAACCAGCCAATATCGCCCCAATTGTTTTCCACAGGTCACCTCCCCAGAGCATGCTCGACCCATTCGTGGACGCATTCTTCGCAGACGCAGTATCGACCTTGTACGGCTCTTGCTGCCAGTAAAGGCATCTTTCATTCGCCGTCGGATCTGGGACACTCGGGAAGCCGGAGTCGGTGAGGTTCAGTATCGTGCCGCTCCCATATAGCGGAAACGCCGGGAACGCTGATCCTTCATTTGGGATACCGGTCATTGCGAAGCTGGTGATGTATTGTTGGAGAGCTTGAGCGACTGAGGCGTTGTACGTGCCATACGCATCACTCGTTCCGGGCCCGTTGTAGAAAGTGTACTTCGTATCTTGCGCGTGCACGCCTGGGGGGACGCTGAATACATACCCATAAGTGTTGTTCTTGAACGCGCGATCCAGCCAATTGGTTTTGCAGGTGATGATATACTCGCTCACGAAGAGGATGGCGCGGTCTAATTGATTGCGGTACGGAAGTGTGCCATCAAAGAGGGCAGGATACAGCGTGTTGCTGATGTAGGAGATGTCTTGGGCTTTTGCGGACGGTACTAGTCCTTGCATAAAAGATGAGAAGCTGCCGTTGTCGTTTACGTAGGGGGCGGTGAAGACGGGTCCTTCGTCGCTTTGGTGGCCGTTCATCACTTTGACGCTTTGATCGAAGGAGCCTTGAAGGAGGAGCTGGCCTGGGCTAGCTGGGGCGAACGTGCCGTCTACGACCTGTACTGGTGATATTAGGGTTGTGTCCCTAAGATGGCCGTATTCCTTCGGCTCAGATCATATAATGAATTGAATGGAGACTTACAGGGTCCACGATGTAGTTACCATACGGAGACTCGCCGACAAATTTGGCATTCGCACTGATCAGAGTTTCGGACGGGAGCTGCCTCGCTTGCTGGATCGTAGACACATTCAGGATCTGCAGGAATTTCTGAAGTGTGTCTTCTTGCTGCTGGACTGGAAGATCAGAGACATAGGCAGGGCTCTGGATAATTGCTTGTTGAAAGGGCGCTGGACCCTGAGAGCCTCCAAAGGCCGTGATCTGGTGCATAATCGAGGCGCCGCCTGCCGATTCACCCATGACCGTCACGCGCCCCGGGTCGCCGCCAAAAAGGTGAATGTTGTTTTGTATCCATTCGAGCGCGAGTCGCTGGTCATACAAACCCGCGTTAGCAGTGCCATTGGCTTGAAACGTGGGCCCTGCAAGCCAGCCGAAAGCACCAAGCTATCGACTGTCAGCAAGAGTTCTTCATTCGTTATGTGTTGAAAGGAGACTGTGGTTTCTTACCCGATAGTTCAATAAAACGACGATGACCCCCGAGGAATTAGATGCTTGACCCGCTTTGACAAGTCCAGCTCCATTGCCATAGCTTGTTTTGTCTCCGGAGCAGTATCCACCCCCATATATCCATACAAGTACCGGGGAGTGGCTCGTATCGTTGACGCCAGCAGAGTCAAAAGTCGGTTTCGGCACGATCACATCTAGAAAGAGGCAGTCTTCTGTTGTTCTTGGGTCTTGCGGAGGTGCGGCAGCGGTACTGGTCTCGTCTGCCGTGGTTTCATTGGCCGCAGTGAAATTGAACGGCTGCCCCCTAACATAGGCTGCAAGAAAAGGACCGCCAATTTGCAGCCATTCAGGCACGCCTTGAGGACATATTCTGCCTACGTTCCCGTTATCCACAGAGGAGTTGTGGCCTTGTGGAGCCAGGGGCTTTGCGAAGCGTAGATCGCCAAGCGGTGGCTGAGCGTAACGGACGTTCGAAAAATTGTAGTAACCTCCGGAGACCTGGAAGTACCTATCAGAAGAGGTATCTGTATCATGCAGCTTGGAATGGTGAACACACGTTGAATGAATTCGCCCTGTAGACCTGATAGCCTAGATCCACCGACGGAAGTTGCTGAGCGGTGGCCTGACTCAACAACGGCAATGACAAGGCCAGGCTTACAAACGTGTACCTGGGGCCAATCATCTTGACTCGAAGCAGAGCAAAGATGCAATGCCACGATTGAGGTGAAAGTTGCAGCGAGCTGAAAAATGCGCGCATTCCAGTCTGCCGGTACGTACAGTACTCGTAGGTGTGCTCTGCCCTTTAATTTACCAAGGGCGCATACGACTGACAAATTTAAACCAATCGATGTTGTGTCGTAGTCAAGTTGATTTGGATGTGGGGGAGGTGCATGAGGAGGATCGCAGAAGGATTCCGAATGGGGATTGTCATGACCATCAAGCCGTCTTATGGATCAACACGGCGGTGCAACCAAGCAAAAGCAATCCGGCAGTTGGGCGACGCGGTGAGTGCGACCCACTCAAGATGGCCATCCCCAGCTTTGAATCCTCGATGGCATGAAGTGTGGTGGACGTATGAACCCACACCAAAGGTCAGACTCAACTCACTTCTTGCAGCGATCCGAGCAATTGTCACTCTGAGTTTTGTCACTGCATTTGGTGAAACGAATCAGACCCTGTTGTACTGTACCTCATCTGTAGGCTGTAGCGTAAGAAGTAAGAAAGCCCGCGCGGCCTGAGCGGCACGAACGCTACTCTAGCGCTGATTGGATACCTTCTAGCGGCCTTCACTAGAATGTTCCAGTTCGTAAATTACACGGATGATGTTTGGCCTGAGGGCACGAAGTCGCTTCCTTCTTTGCGGCGGCAAGCATGGGTACTTGACATGAGAGTGCAACGACCTTCGAAAGCTAATACGGGATGGGGCACACCTAGGATACCTGGCTGACCGAATCGCAGATCGGCCTCCTCACACACCCCTTTCAGTCCCCTCCGTCATCCAACCCCCAATGGTCGTTGACCGTTGACTTGGATTTGCTCGGCAGTATCATGCAACATTTGCTTCAACGCCGCACACGAAAGGATCTGCAATTCCCTGATAATGGCTCGCGCGTTGTCGCGAAGGGACCGGGTGTGTACATCAGGTTACGCTTGACAATAGTATTCGCTTCCACAGAATCGAATCCTTTCAGTCGTTTTTGACCCTCACTTGTATGATCCAAGACCGCATGTCAGAATGTCGAACACTTCTTACAGTCGGACCACCGAAGTCATAGGCGTCAACGCTACCCTCCTCTTCGTTTCTTGTCTAGTAGTAAGCTTACGTCTGGTGTCGCGCTGGCTATCGGCGGCGCGATTCTGGTGGGATGACGCATGTATAATACTCAGCCTGGTTGGTTGCTACCGGTGCTCCATCAGCATTACTTAAGTGCTGATTGTTTACTAGATTTTGCTCTTTGGATCATCTACCTTTAATTTTGTCGGTGAGTACTCTGAAGTTAGTGATAGGATAGGCTTGTTGACAGCGTCTCAAGCTGCAGCCAACGGCGCTGGAAAGCATGTGGTCAGTCCATCACAGATGGTGGTTCTCCTCAAGGTCAGTCAGTGGTGATTACCGGGGAAAGCGCTCCTGTCTGACAGCGTCGACCAGATCATCTATGGAAGCGAGATTCTGTACGGCCCACACATCACGGCTATCAAATCATCGATCCTGCTCCTTTACCTACGTCTTTTTGGCATCCGCAAGCCCTTCAAGATCGCCATTCTCGTAACAGAAGCTTTCGTCGTCGCCTGGTGTATTTCAATTATTTTCTCGGGCATTTTTCAAGCTAACCCCATCTCTGCGATCTGGTATCCGAAGGAGCTGCATACCCAAGTCGACTATACTAAATATCTTCTTGGGACAGCTGTCCCAAATGTGGCTACAGACTTCGTGATCTTGATACTACCAGTATCTATGGTATGGCAGTTACAGATTTCGAAGAGACGCAAAAGAGCTTTATGCGGCGTTTTCCTACTCGGAACCTTGTATATTCATCAAAGTCGCCGCTATCTGATTGATTGGCTGACCTCATTTGCTAGCGTCTGTGTCGTGAGTATTGTTCGTGCATACATGGTGGCGACAATCGACAATAATGATGCCTCATGTAAGTCCTTCGATTACACACGACACAAAACTTGGTGCTAAGCGGACGGAATTACAGATGCCTTCGCCGGTACTCTCGTGTGGTCCTCTGTTGAAGTTAATGTCGGCATTATATGTGCATGTCTTCCGGTGCTGCAACCTGTCATTCAAAAACTGTTCGGCAATGTTTTGGGCGGTAGCAAGCCTTCCAAATATACTATGCATACTTCGCGGCAGAAGAATGGTACGCACATCAGCTCAGCGGCTAGTGTAGCCGGCACTGCACATTTCCGCAGACTGGACGACGATGTGATCAATCTGCCTCCTAAATCTGCCGTCCATGATACTTGGGTCTCAGCAGGTAGTCACAGTGACGGAAATGAAGTATTCACTCAAGCAGTCCCATTGAACGCTATACACGTCAAGAGGAACGTCGACTTGCTCAATGGTCCCAGGAGCTTGGGCTGAATTTTGGGCGAACATAATTCGGATATTCCAGATCCAGCATCTAAATTTGATACTTGGAATATAGCTTTGATACTTGGAATATAGCCTTGATACTTGGAATATAGCTTTGATACTTGAGCGATTATGTCGAGGTGTTTACTAAAGAAATAACTCCCAGCCAAACTGCCCTCTATTCCGCCATGGATGCTGCGCCGAACGTTTGCCATACCGAAATAGACCTATTGATCATCGCCAACAGAACATTGTGTCTTAAAGCCAAAAATAACCGCGAAACCGCAACTATCCTCTGACTAAGCTAGGGTTCTCAGCGCCCATCCGAACTTCGTTCCACGAGCACCGAGCATGCAAAGCGCAGAAATTGTGATGAGTGATCCTGCCCAAGCCTGTAGGCCCACCCAACCATGCTTGTCGAGAATTGCACCTGCGACAGGGCTGCCGATGAGAAGACCAATGCCAGCACATCCCATTGACATACCCAGTCGAGTGCCAATGAGTTTTGGAAAGTCCATGGAAATTCCTACTACGATCGGCCCTGGCAGCGAGACGAAGGTCCCTGAAAAGAAGCCGTAGAGGACGCCATAGACAATAAGGCTCTCTGTATCACGGACTGCTATCCAGCTGAATGCGAGAAGCGCTGCGACGAAGGCGAAAGGAACGTGTATATTGAGTGGTCCTATTCTATCAGCCAGATAGTTTGGAATGAGCCGGCCGAACAATGACCCTGCGTTGACGATAGCGAGGAGGTATGCGGCCAAGTTGCTGTCCATATGGCATTCCTGTAAGCCGTAAAGTTCGACGTACAAGAACAGTACATAGATGCCCATAAATCCGAAGAATACTCCAAGACTGAAGTAGATGAATGGGGCATCACGAAAGGATGCAATGTCGAAGATTTTGCTCCTGTTAAGTGTAGGCTGCGTACGCTGCCGCACACCAACCACAGTAACAATCGAGGTTGCGATCATGATGAAGGCTATAGCGCGAGTAGCCCACCGGAATCCTACAGAGGGTTCAAGTTGAGCAAACACAACGGGATATACTACGGCTCCTGATACCATTTTAGCATGGTTCACCTAGCACAGATGGTGGTATACATGTGAAGACTTACCAATACTGCTTCCCATAGATGCTATACCCGTCGCAAAGGACTTTTTCGTGGAGAAGTATTGTGACACAATGACTATGCTTGGGAGAAAGAGGAGGCCATCTCCTGCCCCAACCAAGAGGCCTTGCGCAATGAAAACCTGCCAATAGCTCCGACAGAGGCTGGTCATCATCATGCCGAGTATCGTGAGAAACGTGCCGACATACACAATAGGGCGCAAGTAGCCCATATCGCACAGAGGACCAGCGACGATGCTGACAAGGAAGAGCAGGCTACCTTGCGCGGAGCCGATCCAAGAAATATTGGAACCGGGGGTGGAACTCAGCAGGCCTGTTTCATAGTACTTCTGGTAGACCCCATAGCTATTTACAATCCCCCATGTGTTGAAAAATATGAAGAACGCCTGTGTGAGATGTCTGATTCAGCATCTCCGTGTTCAGCCAAGGATTGGGAACAATCGACACATCAGATGTGCAAATCTTGGAGGTGAGAAGCAGTCCACTGCTCCTGAAACTTGTGTCGTGACTCTCCCAGTGGGACAGACTGAGGATATCAAGCCCATAGGAAGAACTCACCCCAGCAACCTGCGTCCAAGCGAGGAAGCCGCCATCGGGGCATTCGTTGGACACCTTCTCTGCACCTTCTTTCGCAGCTTCAGGAGTCACAGCATCACCCTCAAGCGCAGTGCCTTTCTCTGGAAGGGGTTGGGGCGACATTCCCCAGTTACTGCGGTGTGAAATGGCTCCGATAAACACACGGTGTCGAGAGTAGCAATTATTGTGCTATACTCCGAGACAGATTGGGCTCCGGGTCGTGGGATTTCACCCTCCCAAGGAAAGATGAGGGACGGCCATGTCTACCAGGTAGGATACCCAGGCGATTCGCTAGTGGTGCAAATGCACCAAAATCTGTGGAGCCTGCAAGATGGCGTGGGGGCGTAACGTGAGCGAAGCAGTATTGAAAAGGTATTTTACGATACTATAATAGCGTACAGCGTAAAGTCATCGACTTGCATGGCTCCCGTTGTACCGCTGCGTGTCATGGCCCAGCGGACGCCAGTCGCTTTCACCTGGGTCGAAGGATGATAAATGATCGCCTTGCCTCGCACTACTTATGCACGTCTTTCGGGCTTGAGAACCCTCGGTGTGAATTGCAGCCCTTCTACCGTCGATCCTTGCAAATCGGGCCTTCAGGCTTCAGCTCTCCATCATAGGCATGAGAAATTCTGTCGAAGGAGTCCCATTGCACAAACAAGTTGATCCTCGGGGGTGGTAGCTTTCAACTGAACAAGGTACAGCTATATCCATACTCGGTGAAATCGATGACGACCTGCAATAGGATCGATTGCTCGACAGGATAAGCCGATGAACCTTTTCAAGACTCGTTCGTGCTGTCATACATGATGTCTCATCACGTCTGCATCCTCTGTGAACCCTGTTTCCAGCAGTAGCATCACATCAACTTGTTTTCCACGCTCAACGTAGCTGCGGCACAGCTAGTATCTGCTCAAAGGGATACCTGGAGCGCCAATGCAAGAATACATCTCTCATTTATTATGCGGTTGGTAATATAGTGAATGGCTCCGTCTCCTCACACCCTTCGCGGCACAAGCACTAGATTTGGGGCGTAGGACAATATTCCCACCCACATCCTATATGTCCTTATTTTCATCGAGCCCTGACTCCCTTAATTTAGTCTTAGAACACTATATCGATAGATTCTCCTCTTCACATAAACCGCCATTAAAAGCTATAGTCTTGCTATCTACAACGTCGTACCGCCATGTCGATCTCACTTTTCACATGGGTCAAGAGAAATATCTACCGCTACTTCTGGTCGCCATTCACTCCTTCGGCCCTTACAACCGATGCGACTCCGGTCTCTACAGACTCCTCAACAGATTTCGGTCGGCGTCTTATTCCGAGAATCATAGATGAACGTGCTGAAGAGCACCCTGAGAGTCGTGTCTACCTTATACCGCGTACCGCTAATCTTGAGGATGGGTTTGACAACATCACCTGGCTCCAGCTGGCTAATGCAATAAACCGTGTTTCCTGGTGGATTGAGGACAACCTTGGTAGGAGTGGCACTTTCGAAACCATAGCATACTTTGGGCCTACAGATATCGGGTATGCCATCATCGCAGTGGCGGCCCAGAAAACAGGATACAAGGTAGTTCCCAGTTACATAAAATTGCATTGTTCGACTTACATTACCTTAGGTATTCTTCTCGTCCCTCTGGAACAATCTTGAAACTCATCTTCACCTTCTCGAGTCATCCGACTGCAGATTCCTTATCACCTCAATCACCCATACAAAACTTGTCGATAGCATCACGACGAGGAGACCAATGAAGCACCTAAAAATGCCCGAAATGACAGATATTCTGAGTGGACCGTCAGTCATGGTCTATCCCTATACAAAAGGATTCCAGCAGGCACAAATGGAACCATTTGCTATCTTTCACACTTCGGGATCTACCGGATTTCCTAAACTCATCGCCATAACTCACGGAACCATGGCAGCTTGTGATGCATATCAGAGTGCACATGTCTTCGGCTACGCTCGAACTCAGGTGGAATTATTCAAGGGCAAACGAGTATTCGCGGGCATTCCTCCTTACCATGCAGCTGGGATGTTCCACTTGCTCGCAATGCCAACATTCTACGGTTCTATCCCTGTCATCGGACCATCTACCGCGCCAACAGCTGCTCTAGCCAGTGAAATCCTTGAACACGGCGACGTCAACATACTTATTCTCCGTCCTGACGTTCTGGGCGAAATTGCCGATGAACCTGGCTGGCTGGAACGCCTTGGAACTCTAGACTATGTTATGAACGCGTCCTGCGTCCTTCCCAAGCATATCGGAGACAAGATTGCCACAAAGACCTCCGTGACGACATACATGGGGGCGACTGAGACTTTGCTAGTACCATTAGAGCTGCTAGATCGGCAAGACTGGGAGTACATCACTCCAAGCGAGGTCATGGGGGCCGAGTTCCGTCACCATCACGGAGATTTGTACGAGCTGTTCATCGCCCGTCATCCCAACCTGAAGGCTTGCCAAGCCATTTTCTACACCTTTCCCCATCTCCAAGAATACTCAATGAAGGACTTGTACTCGAAACACCCTACGGAGCCTCGTCTATGGAGCTACAGAGGCAGGGTCGACGATGTCGTCCAACTCTCAAGTGGGTACAAAATCCTCCCAGCAGCTATGGAGAGTGCGGTCGCAAGCCATCCCGATGTGAAAACAGCAGTGGTACTCGGCCAAGCACGAAAGAAAGCAGCGCTTCTCATCGAGCCTCGAGATGAATCGTTATTGGCGGATCGGACCAGACTGCTCGACTCCGTCAGTCCGTCTTTGGAAGCTGTGAATCAAGCCTACCCCGAACACGCCAGAGTTTCCAAAAATCGCGTGATATTTGCCACGCCGGCGAAACCAATGGTGCGGACGGCGAAGGGGACAGTCCAGCGGGTGGCCATGTCGAAGGTGTATGAGGAGGAGCTGGATCAAGTTGGTGTTTGAACATCCTCAGGGCGTTAGCTTTTATAGGAGAGCGTGCTCTGTGGTACTAATCGCCACCATGGCTTTTTGTCACGCTACCACGCGCCGCTCTCTCGGCCTTAGTAGGCCAAGACCAAATTACAGCAGATTTCTTACTGCATGGCCTTCTCATGCCCACAACATCGAATGGTACATAATCTTGCTGAAGGATCGGTATCCTTGCTCATTAGCGTCAGGATTTCAAAAGAACGAGACCCCAAGACATGCACAGTCGATGGCTTTGCTCGTTTCCATCTGATGCCGTTCGATGTATGAATTGAGGCATAGATGCTTTCCGGCACAGTACTAGTAGCACGCACTGCTAGCAGGTACACCCTCAAGGACCTGTATGTCATGTTTTGACTTCCCAACGCATTCCAGCCGCGGCGTATAGAGACTTTCAAGCAGGTTTCGTGGCTCGACGAAATATCGTAGTGTCCCAAATAGTTGGGACCTATCAAATATGCCAAGGTGTGCACTGCGCCCTGAGTCCTCGCAGTAGAGGATGATACATATGGAAGAGGCTTAGATGCCATGCCCGTCGTCAAACGCAGCGCGCTCTCAGCTCGAAACATGGAAGTCTACATTGAAAAACCTGAGTGGCCCTACTCAGTCTATCGTTGTTAACGGCAAGGGTCTCGATCTGTCCAAGATCGTAGCTGTAGCAAGGTAGGACGCTTGACAGACCGTTTGCGAAGTGTCTCTGCCGATATTCACCACGATATGGATCAAACGTTTGCCTAGATGAATTTGCCCTGACTCGCCTGACCGCGAGCGCGAGATCCCTGGAAAGCGATCTTCGGGAAGGCAAAATTATTTACGATAATTCGGAGCTTCCGTAGTGGGTCAATGGACATGCTAATGATCCTATAGGTGTGAACACAGGATTTGGCGGCAGCGCCAACACGAGGACCCAGCAAGTCAAGGCTCTTCAAGAAAGTCTCGTCGCTATGCTTCAGTGCTCATATTGCGAATGGCCATGGCCTGCACTTGTCAAGCTCTATTGAGCTCTTGAGGAGAGGCCTACTTGTCGAGGACCCAATTTCAACTAACTGCATGCCTGTTGAAGCAATAGAAGTTGTAGTAGAGCAATAGTAGGAGCAGGAGAAGTAGTCGTAGTTGCAGTGCCATTAAACTGCCCGCTAGCCTAGTTGGGGCTAGCGCCAATTGCGGCACAAAACATAGATATTTGTATAATTTCAGGAGAATGGCTACAAGTCTTAGAAAACACACCTTTAGACAGTTATCAGATCTACACTTCAGCACACAAAACTCTGGGCTTCTTTGTTCGCGATTATTGTCATTGCTAGCGGTTCCGTCCTTATGGGATATCTGATTTTCGACCGCGACAATGCTTTCTACTCTTCGTCTTCGTCGGTTGGGCGGTCATATTGTTTTACAGCTTCAGCCCTATCTCTGAACAGATGTTCATGATATTCTACGGTTCCTCCCTTAGGCCTCTAATATATCTCATGACTCTTTTGCTCGCGATTCTTATCATCGCTAGCGGCTGCGTCCTGATATATTGTACCAACCTCAAGAGAACCGATGGACCTGGAATATTCGATTCTCGACCGTGACAATGCTTTCTATTCTCCATCTTCATCGGTTGGGTGGCCAAAATGCAGTACTGCTTTAACGCTATGGCGTTTTTCAAAGCGGGTCGTCCTATTCAATCCAGGGAATCACTTTACATAGTTGCATTTATTGCAGTTGTCAGGATCATGACTCGGATAATTCATCCACAATTTTGGACGCCTAGTACGAAAGTATCTACGATACTTCACACAGAGACAGTTCTCACCGTCGAGAATAACGAGCTTGTTCTGCAAACATTCAGCTCGATGAAAAGTAACGACCGGTCAGAGTATGTCGAGGCAACTCAACTGGCTGTGCGACAGACGAGAACTACGAGGATGTAGTAAATCGAACATACGTCTACAGAGCATCGTATTTCATCATTGCCCTCAAGTCTCATCGAAAATACCTCTTTCCTTTGTTTATTTATACCATCGTTGGTGATCAGAAGCTTCAGTCTTAGATGCCAACGTCAATTGTCGCATTTGTTCTTTAATAATTTACTATTGTGGAGAAGTGCTACCTCGGAGTGAGACGGTCTAAATTAACAGATGCAATGATCAACTTCTGTTTCTCTCTCAAGATCTCGTTTTCTCCATCCTATCGCTTGTAGTGGTGCGAAAGAAATGACAGAGCAGGAAGGAACAAAGCCAGCACAACGTATGACTTTTTCGGACCCTTATACTCTCTGCAAGATATTTGAATCGGGTTGGGAAATTTCTCTTGATTATGACTCAACTCAACGATAACGCTAGATGAATGCGAACCATGGCTCGAGAATTGTATTGCCAAGCTAACAACCACAGTTCGATACAACTCAGGTAGCAACTAATAAAATTTCCTCCAGCAATTCAGTCAAGCTCTCATGAACATTGAACATTCTCCCGTAGTGAATCTTTGTACCTAAGCCTACCGTTCAAGATTGCTCGGTCTCAAACACTACTCTTGTTTGGTAGAAATGTCTGAATGCCCGAAAATTCCGCTGAGAACCTCCAGCAAGAGGCAGGCGGTTGATGATCTCAAGAAGGAGCGAAATTGTCTTTCTGATCAGCTTAGAAAAGACGAGAAAAGGATAAAGGCTCAAGCATCCTTTACTAGCGAGTAAGTTTCAATCTGCGTCAGCTTGAGTTCACTAAGTAATGACTCGTTCCGGTTTTAGCTACTGGTATGCAAGAGCTCAAATCTCTCACGGGCATCTAAGTGTCAACGAAATCAAGCGAAGAATATCCAAGCAGGACTTTTATGATCAGACGGGTACCGAGAATGAGGCGGACTGGATGCAATCCGAGCAGGGCATAACGTTGATTGAGGAAATGAAAGCGAGAATTTTGGAGGAGCGACTATGCGTCACTCAAGCGCAACGACTAAAGCTAGAGAAAGGCAACACTTTAAAAGTTGGAAGAAGGGCTTTCATGAAGCTCTTTACGACCAGCACCATCGGCCTCGGGATCAAGAACACAGGTGCCGGAGCTCGTTCAAGTGGAGACCAGACGAGTTTTCGTAGGGCACTTTTCGATATAGCCAATCAAGGCCCCGAGCCCGCAAGCGAGGCAGTCTGGTGTCCAATTGCGGGCAGTGAGTGGCACAAGGATACCATGACGGCGGCGCACCTCTTTGCGTGGAAGCATGGCCAAGAGATGATGACAAGCATATTCGGCGAAATGAACCCTCCCGAACTTTTCTCTCCGTACAATGGCCTTCTAATATCGACCACCGCCGAAAAGATGCTGGATGAAGGACGTATTGTCATTGTTCCTCGCCTCCCAGATCGACCGTCGAAGAGCGAAGTTGATAATTGGCAGCGTTGCAAGATCAAACAGTACCAAATACGTGTCCTTGAAACAACTGGCATCATGCAAACGGCAATCTTTGGCAGAGGCGATAAACGCAAGTGGTTCGAACTAGACAAGCAACCGGTCTCGTTTCGCAGCGATTTCCGCCCGAGAGCGAGATATTTGTATTTCCTATATTGTACTACGATGTTGCGACGGTCTTGGAGATCGGGGGAGCAGAAAATTGCTCTTGCAAATGAATTAGGAAAGCCGTACTGGGGCACAAGGGAGAACTTCATGAAGAAGGGAATGCTTTTAGCGTTCGTGGAAGAGATGGGGCACGAGTATGAGGATTTGCTCGAAGGGGCAAGGGAAGAGAGAAAGAAGGCGGTGCAACCCGACGACTTAGCCCTCTTCGCAGCCAATAAGCAGATCTTATTTTCAGTTGAAAAACATGAAGAATGCGAGAACAGCGGTAATGAAGGGGAAGATGATGAAGATTGGGAAGACTCTGAAGACGAGGATCAAGATGATGACTAGAAGAGTTGGAAAGTGGTACAAGGTGATCTCCTTCAAAGGAAACGGGGATGTTTCTTGCTTGACTGGACAGGCAGAACATCAATTGTAGAGCGGTAGCAGATACTTGCTTCATAGTCATTGCTCAATCATAGTTCTTACGAAGCCACACGCCCGCATAGTTCCCACCTCGGTGTCTCATATAGCACTCATAACAGTCATGGGCGGGACAAGAGGCTCGCCATATAATAATGTTCCCACATCTCATACCTCACCCACCAGATCGTCCGGGGCCGCAACATCATGACCGAAAAACCCGAGTTACATCTATTGTGGATCTACGACCGCATATATATTAAACCCATGCCCAAATACCTCTTATCACACGCCTTCTGGGGATTCTATCTCATGGGGAAAACTTCCCCGATTGTAGCGCCATTGAGGCAAGACGTTGCAAAAGCGACGCTGGGCTTCATGCGCTCATACCTCTTCCTTATCCAACACAAATCCGATTTCCTCCTCGCCCAGGACCCCAAACTCCGCCTGCTGCCCAAACGCGTCTCCTACGCTGCATTTGTCAGATTCATCATTGCTTTCGAGGAATTTCCAGACCGAGAGGTCTCGCCACGCTACTGATTCGGTGAGCTACGGCTGAGCCGGCTGAATTTCTGGTCGAAGATATTCCTCCGCCGCTTCGCGTATCAGAAGGTTCACTGGCAGTACGGCGCATATTTTGCGCAGTTTTACGGTCCCCTTCTGTTCGTCTTCGCGGTGCTTAGTCTGTCGCTCAACGCCATGCAGGTCGCGCTGGCCGTGCAGCCGTCTGTTAAATTTGAACGGCCGTGGATGGCCTTTGCGCAGGTCTCGCGGAGTTTTTCGATGTTTACGCTCGTGTGTGTGGTTTTGATTACGCTTGTCCTTTTCCTCATGTTTGCTTTCCTCTCGCTGCGAGAGGTTGTTAATGCTGTTAAAGATCTCCGTCGCCAAAAGACGTTCAAAACTCGGCGCGATGTGAAGCAAATGAATGATCCAGATTAGGTTGACATATGTGGAATTCAAAATTCTCTTTCACTGGTCTGTTAAGCTGGCAAGAAGTCGATTTGCACAGTATCACAGAAATTGAATTTTGAGCAAGACGAGCTTTTCTGGATTTAATTTGAGCCTTTGATAGGCTGTTTTGTATGAGGTGGAAACCACTCGTTCAATATTGAGACTACATTGAAGTCTCTTCACACAAGTCTATTGACTGATATTCTGCAAATATCTTACAATTCAATCATGCAGTGACATAAAGTTTGATATAACAACGCCACCATTCTCTGTACTCGCTCCTAGCTCCATCGGTCTCTCAAACTTAATATTTCCGCTACAGCACAATTCGAGAGTCGAAGTGTAGGCTGGCCTACCTACGGCTTTCCTGGACAGCTATCTTGTTATTCGTTACCAACGACGTCGTTTTTGTTCAACGCTCCAAATGAGAAAGCTGATTCATCCTACGTAGGAGATTCTGGCCCATATTACCGTAGGTATATGGAGGTTTCGATGATAATTAGTGTTATAATTCTGCTCAGCTTTTTCATCTTGCGCGAGTATAGAGAAGAAACGGAGTAGGCAAGAAGAAACGCAGCCGAAATTTCCAGATGAGTTGGCAGGCCCACAAGTGATATCTAATCAGGAATTAATCTAATTGGCTATCTGGTTAGATGAACCGCGCAATATTGTGACACTGTCGTATTGAAGGAATCTTGAACCAGATTTCCCCCAAAATCTATTGTTAGCACTTAAAGCCAACAAACAACAGTCAGCAAAAGAACCAGCAACCAAGGCGACGAACAATTTCTCATCGACCCCCAGAAGCTCAGATCGTTACTTAGCGAGCGTCTGTGAAATGAGGCGGACCTTATTGACCATGATAGCATCAAGGCCTGCATCAGCTTGAATCTAAACACTCAAGCATTAGCCAACATATATCCACGATCACCATGAAGATGCACTGCTGTACCTTTGCATATTTGGGGTCATCGTTCAGATTGCCATACGAGCCGCAGACAAGCCCAGAGCGTTTTGCATACTGCACTAGCCGCGGGCACATGACGAATACGTCCGACAACATGACTATCCCGGCCAGGTTCCAGCTTTTCGCAAATCGGATTGCTTGCTGTAGGCTGCTGGCTCTAACGTCTCCCGTGGGAACAGAACCAGCCTTATTGATGAATAGGACCGGGTAGCCTTGCTGCTTGATTGATAGGAGAATGCATATCTCCGGGCTGAATGATGACAAGGTAATGCTTCTTTTTGCGCCCAGACGATAGATCTTGTCGAGCGTTGTGTCAATAAAGGCGTTAAGCTCCAGAGCGCAGGTTTCCATGTTTCTGTCTTCAGCTTCCCATAGCATGGGATATTCTTTGGTAGCACAGGTCAGGTTCCGCGCGCAACGCTCTTCAGAATTTGGGAACAAGTACTTAGCTCAACATTGAAAGCGATGTTTTCTGGTAAATTTAAGAGGAGCTCCTCCAAGGTCGAAGATGGTTCTTAAATGGAGTGACCCCTCAGGTTGCCTTTTATAGCATTCTGTAAGCCTTCTTCCGTGTATTTCATTCGCTCGACTAGGTCCTCGCTCCTGGAATCATCGTATGCATTTAGAGAGCGCGAGCGAGGCCTTCTCCGATGGCCTATTTGACCCTCCTGACACTTCGTCCTCTCCAGATACCTTATCTCAGCCATTCCCGACAGGTCACCTCTCGGTGATTGTGCTTTCCCGAGGTGCTTAAACTAAAAAGTCAAGTTATGGAGATCTTATTGATATTTAACGGTGATGTCTGAACTGACCTGATCAAGGCTCAAAGTATGTAGAGGTGTGTCTCCTCCTGTTTCCATCACAAGAAAGTCATGGAAAACGATAGGCACAAAATCCTTCGTTAATTGCACGTCTATCAAAACTTAGCATGGGCGGTAAATGTTTTTCTTTGATAAAATGTACCGAACTAAAATCTTATCAGCGTAATTGACTGGATGCGAAATTTGCCTTCTTACTTCAACACAAGACGCCCCTAGGGCAACAGCTGTCAAGAATGACTAAACTTATGTCACTTTAACATCCTACTCCTGATGAAGACAGCTTTAGATACCTGTACCGTATTCTCTCCAATCTGCAAATTTGTTCGTTCAATAGAATTTGCACCCGATCCTGTACAATGCTTAGTATTTTTGACATTAGACAGTTTACGTGGGAAATCACCCCGATGTCCGACTACTTGGATGGGACCTTCGTTTTTCCAGAATCCGCGTGTCGCTATCGGATTAACAGTTGGGTGTGGAAATGGCGTTGCTACTAAG
>JAABUH010002736.1_pt1 | contig 16398 bp, 18 predicted proteins | sample 5559121 | NCBI WGS metagenome assembly JAABUH01 (sample SAMN10711871, study PRJNA513364) | rock metagenome | isolation source: Antarctica rocks | place: Antarctica: Victoria Land, Battleship Promontory nord | collected 2015-12-28
CTCCATGTATTTTGACGTCTGGGGCTTGGTAAAGGCAGGATTGTACTGCTCACCAGCACGCCTAGTAACCCATGATTGTCTTGGATCCCTCCCCGCCGTTAGAGGCACCTCATCCGACCATATCACGGCTCTCCAGTCCTGCTCCAGGTGCTCCTCAACCCATCCAAGCCTTTTCCGACGGCCAGCCTTGCTTACATTAGGGACCTTTCGCGTAGGATGTCGATGAAGCCCGTCCGAAGCTGCTATTGTGCGGATGGTGGTTGCAGAGCATCCCTGTCGATCTCCAAGCTCCTGAAACGTGTGTGCCGGTTGACATCGATCTCTGCAAGGATCCTGGAACGTTTTTCAAGCGAATATATGCGTGGACGACCCGGAGGAGTGATTGGACATGTTTGATGGGATGTATGAGTTGTATACGCGGATTGCGGTTCGACGGTTCTCACCGGTCTTGCGCTCGATTCATCAAATAAAAGGCCGCAATCACGGTAGGCAACAAACTTGCCCACGGTCAAAGTCGCTTATGGAGGGTTGTATGGACATGTTTCATGCATGTAGTAAGGATACAAACGCTATCAATCGAAGGAATTCACGCAACATCGCTATTTGAGACCGGCGAAAAAAGTAGGAGATCTCTTAGTTTGTCCGCGTTATCGTGTAGCCCCACGGGCGACTCGATTTTTGTTTGCGGAGTTCGGCATGGAAGGAATAAATTGACCGTTGCTTTTCAGGTTGAGTGTAGCTGGTACCAAACCCTGTCTTTGCGGTTGAGTTCACTTGACTTAATAAGACCCTGGAGTCGGAACGGGTACGCGGATTCAGAATCTCCCGCCTCATATTCCAACCAATTCGGAAAAAGCTGTCCGGGCTCTCGGTTGTGTAGGACTAGGATCCCAGGCCATCAACAGGAAGATCACCCCTCTTTTGCTCTGACCGCCTGGCGAATTGAAGGCAGCACGTTGCTCGCCATTTCCATTACAAGCCCGAAGGAGGCGTCCTCCCGTCCAATAGGGGAGGGAGGTTTTCCACTTGAGACTGACGTACAGTAAGGCAGTAGGATTCGGCAGCGGTGAGCCTCGACCGCGTTCTATTCGGCTGTGCGACTGAAAGGTAGCGTCCATCGATGGAATGTTCCGGACCGTACCTATCACGCGGTAGGTATAGTTGCTGGCACAGTCCGATCGGTTGTATCCTTTCGACTTCTTTGTAGGGACTTTGTAATCGGACGTGGAGGTCAGCCCGTCGACAGCGTTGCCGTTCAACAGCAAAAGCTGAGCACGCAATAGATCTCGTTGATCACGGTCACACATGTCCCGAAGAAGAGGGAAGTGACGGTCCTTGCTGATAGGCGATAAATGAGCTCACCCGCATCAACGAAGCGGTGAAGGCGTGTAACTGTTAGGGGAGGGAGTGGAGGTTTCAAAAGTTGAAAGGGGAGTGACGGAATAATGCGACGCGAGTCGGCGACCAAGGGCAAACCGCATCGGATGGCAGTGACTACACATCGGTACTCAGTCCGCAAGAGAAGCCCCTGATGCGCGCTTGAACGGTTTGAGTATAGTGCCAAGCCATTAAGGCTGGATCAGGTGCGTCTGATGCTTCTCCGCGGAATATTGAGGGGGGTAGCGCCTTGCCGTTGAGCGAGCGCTCCCAGTCATTGGATGCGTTAAAGTAATGGACGTAGAATGTGTCGCCCTAATGAGTGTCTGTTGGCCGACCAACACCATATCGAGTCAAACAATCCTTACCTTGAGGTATAGAGACCACATGAGAGCATCGTAGAAGCTATGAAGACTCCTGTCGAGGAAGAGTCCGGCCTTAGGGTGAAACATGTCGCTTTCGTCGCCATCAACTCGCTCGTACACCTGCACCCGTCAGGCTTGATTTGATCTCAACTGGGCGGAGTTTATATCGGGGCTTACGTCTTCTCGACTGTAGGGAACGATATGCGAAGCGTGACAATAAGTAAAGTTGTGCTCGCTCACAGGGCAGTGATGGTCGCGGACGGCGACCGCCATCCTGAACTGTGACTAGGATTGATAAGCGGCTGACCCAGGCGTTCGCCGACAGTCGTACCTGATCAGTGGAGTCGCGCGACGAAGAGGTTGTGGCTGTCATGGGCACTCCTGAAGCTGGCCGAACTCGAGTCAGATACGACGGTCCGGTTGTGAACCGGACCTCGCTGTGTTTGCCTGGTCGTAGAGGATGAGCGCAAGACGAACGAAAGCCTGGGAGAGCCTGGATCTCATAAACGCACCCTGTTCAACGAATCGGTATGTTCCAGCCACGGGGACATCATCAGGATTGACTAACAGTCCAGTATTTGGTTCAATGATGCTGGCGGGATGCTGAGGGTCCGCTTCGACCAGCAATGAGACGACGAAAGAGACGTAATTCCACGAGTTATCGCCGCAAGAGGCAAGGAAACCGATGGGGAACCTGGCAATCTTCGTGTCGAGGACGGACTGGATGGTGACAGTACCTGACCTGCGCCATTTCCCGATAGCGAGCGTGTAGGTTTTCTCGCCGGGCATGGCGATGGCTAGAGAGACAAGAAGAGCGGAATCGAGGATTTTGACCGGTGAATTCGGAATTATTTCGCAGAAACTCCATTCGTGGCAGGTGGATACCAAATACGAGTACTCGAGTAACTTACGCAATGCAATACCCACCGATGAACTCCCAATCGCTCACATCCCTTTTGCAATAGGCGACGTCAAAAGCTTTTCCACCAGTAACACCAACCGAGAACCTCCTCTGGCTACTGTTTCAACAAGGTCTACTCTCTATTCTGCCTTTGGTTTGTTGGCTGAACCTGGCGGAGAAGATAAGTCGTTGAGGATTGTGCGGTCAAGAACGATGTCGATCGGGCGCAGTGACAAGTTGTTCTCGCCGTGTCCGGGGCTTTGGACGGTAGGACAAGTATCCCCTATCTCGTAGGGGATGACGCTTGGCGCAGAGGAAGAAGGGGCTTGCGTAAGGCATTCTTCAACAAGTTGCAATAATTCCGTATATCTTATGCATCTTACGGATCACCCCCTACGTCTTTCCGACAGAGTCTCAGCGATCCACTCAGTAGCATACGGTAGCATAGTGAAATTGTCTCTTCCAATTATGCTAGTCGATTGAGGTCTCGAGTGTGTATGTGGGTGCGGGTGCAGGTAGAGTGATGTCACGTCGGAGGCGAGGTTATCCTCGAGAACGAATGATCATCTTGCGTCTCGGGGGTAAACGGTTGTGGAACTGCGAAAGGAGGGTGATTCTCGCTTTTCGAAAGGGAACTGATTGTCACTCAGACCCACGGGCGCTTCGTTTCGTTCGATTGCTTCTCATCTTGCTGACGAAGCTGTTCAAGCTAGCTCCGCGCTATGTATGCTCCTCCACCACCATATCTTCTATCGTTACGATTCACACAAGCGACCTTCGTGTGAAGGGGGTTCTTGAAAAGTATCCAGACAGCTGATTCAGTTGGGGATCTCCCAAAGCCTTTGGCGCTGTTTTTGTTTTCGTATTCGAGGAAAAGATGAGATGAAATGCAATAAAAGGCTTGTGCGCTATGGTCAAGTAAGTTTTGCATTGCTATCTTCCATTGCTGGCTGAACTTGCCCGTAGTTGGATAAATCTGCGATATGTAGGCAACAAGACTCTCGGCGAGATTTGTTGCGAATGGAGCGTCATCTATCTCACAACACGGCGGGATGGGATTCATTTCCCGCCGCTATGCCCATCTAAATGTCAGGCCTCACTCATAGATTACGATGGCGACAGTTTCATACGAGCTAGCGGTCGATTCATGGCTCTCTGCCGAGACCGGCGCTTTGATCCGAAGCGAGGATGTGATTGACGCACATTGATCGCCAGGGCAGTCCTTTCGTCATCCATTTGGTTTCATCAGAATCAAGCCAGGTTCATCTATTCCTCCACGAGCGGAGCATTCTTATCAGTCACGAGAGACCAGGTGGATGGATGACCCGCACCGGTTGAGTTGATGTCATATCGCCCCTGATCTTTCGCATTACAACCTTGTGGGCGATTCCAAACTCGTAGGGCTGTAGACTGTTCTTTTCGCGCTCGTCTTCCCTGACGATCAGCGCGCACCCAGGCATGGTGACACCTCGCCCGTCATCGTCGGCCCTCGTTGTCATCCTCTTCTCCGACACGATGCCCTGGTCCTCTTCATGGGACGATCGAGGGGCGAGTTGAACTGCACAGAGCACCAATCATCCAACCAATCGTGAAGGCTGAAGGTGTCTGGAGACGCAGAGAATTGCAAGGGCTTCCACGCTATCTCGAATTGCCACACCGATAAGGCCGAAACCTTCGCCAGGCCAATTCCGGCTTAGGTTCGCTTTTGAGGTGTGCGAGAGCTCTGTCCGGAATGCTGCCGATGCATGTGAGAAGGCGAGGCGTATGAGGGCTTGGAGGACCAAGATCAGCTGAATATAGGAGTAAGTGCCGAGGCTGGTTTGGCGGTACCCAGTCAAGGCGTAGATGTCGGTGCAATCTGAACTTGGCCGGAGACAGCGAACGGATACCGTCGTACGCTACTTGATCAGCATCGCCAACAGCGATTTAAGGCGTTCCCCGAGAAATGAGCTGTCTTCGCAATGAGCGCACGGGAAGACATGAGCTGAGGATTTCTCTTCTCACCTAAGGACTAAAGAAATGTGTGAGCTCATCTCTGCACTTAGCAGCAAATGTCTGCACCTAGCGGAAGCGAGATGTACCCCGGATGACTTGCACTACTCATATTGACACCGCTTGTAGCGAAGATGAATTGGTGACTTCCAGCACTAGTACCGATACCCGCTTCCCGACCCTCCTCCCACTTCCTTATTCTATTCGTCATCCTATTCTACTTGGCCTTAGCTGTGAGTGACGATTCGCGGGTGTACAGACGCTCAGCCTGGACGAATATGGAGAGGTCCGGATAGATGCTCGGAAGTTGGGATTGAGGGAGATTGAAAGATGTGGATAGGTGTAAGATCGCGCCGGCTCAATAAGAAATGGAAGACCTGTTTCGGCGTTGAAGGCTCCCTAGGTTCCGTAAGGGTCAACATAATCGAATTACCATGAAGGGAAGCCAAATGATGGAGAGCTTTACGGCGAGAGACCCGTCCAACGCACCAACCCCCAAAGCAACTCCGAAGCATTTTTCCCTCACATCTCCACTCCAGTGCCTCGGCAATATCATCAAGCCCGCGATCGTCCCTACACCAACCAATCCGCGAATTTCGGCCTCGACACATCGTTCCAGCAAATACACCAGAGGCTGATGAGAACTGTCGAGACTTCTTCCCATCTCGGGCTCTTCCCAAGGCTCGTCGAGGGATAAGCATGGCAGGCGATCGAGGGAGGAGACGAGAATTCGGGTTCGCCTCGTCGAGGTTCCTTTCGTAGCCTCTGGAGGACAAACGAATTCGACTCGGGTTTTTAGCAGTGCCACGTCGAACACAAACGAGCAGGGGAAGCATTTCTGAGTTCTGGGGATCGTCCACAAGGGTAAGAAGCTCAGTTCGACCGTCTCCGTCTACCATAACTCCGGTCAAACAACTCTCAACCGCTTTCCTTAAGCCGAGTTTGTGCCGCGAAAGCTCCTCAACGGTCAGTAAACCCCCCTCGATCAGATCTCCGACAGACCGTCGCTCGCAACGAACGCGCTCTTCTTCTGCGGAGCGACTTATTCACCTCGACTCGAATATCATTCTTTAGAGGATAGCATCCGGTTCCATCGAGGACTTTGCGGAGAGAATCAGAACGAGTGAGGGTACGGCGACGGTACGGATGCTGAACGAGTTGGGCTTGGACAGATAGACTGAGATGCGTTGTGTGACTCTACCGAGCACTGTAAAGCTCTCTGCCGGGTTCTTGGATCTTCCCCGACAGGGTCACGAGAGAGTAAAATCCGGGGAGGTCGAAATTAGGGCCCGGCGTTCCACGTTCCCCTGTTATCCAACGGCAATTGCTTAGCCTGCCACGAACGTGGGTCAACCTTCGACCAGCTTGATTATGCCAGACAGATGCCCCTTGCATACGAGAAGCCGAGAGCTCCGAGATGGGATAGAGGTAAGGTCCGGGCCTACATGGCCAAGAAACGTGTAAGGGGTTTCATGCGACAACACGAGGTAACGGTTGAAAATTTTTCCTTCGTGTTCGCCGCAGATAAACCACCTATATAGTTCAGACAGCCAAGCGCGAACTTTTCACTCCTCCACTGCTCATCTCCTCCAAACAAAACGCATCCACAGCTTCGCGTGTCAATTTCTTACCCTCTCACGCTCCATAACAGCCCAGGTCTTTCGAAAGACATCGCCTGCTAGCGACTCCCTCTATTGAGTAACCCTATCCCCATCATGTCCTCCCATCTCGAACCTGAGAACGAGAAGGTCGTCCATGACAACAACGGTCACGACAACAACGGTCATGGTGCTGCGAGCGCGGGAGAGAGGCGAAAGGCAACCTTGGTCGAGCTAGATGAGGCTTCGTTTTCTTGGTTCCATGCAAAAGCTTGCATCGTTGCAGGTGAGTGAAGCTTAGCATTGCTCATCCTGACATGCTAGGTGTTGGATTTTTTACCGATGCATATGACATCTTCTCGATTGCGATTGCTGCGACGATGATTGGATACGTCTACCACGCTGGCGGATCCAGCACCGACAACCAGGATCTCGGTATCAAGGTGGCACATTCTATCGGTACCTTTTTCGGTCAGCTTTTGTTCGGTTTCCTTGCGGATCATGTTGGCAGGAAGAGGATGTACGGCATTGAGCTCGTGAGTGCATTAACTCTAAATAAAGAGGTTCGGCTCATTCCTTCTAGATGATCATCATTGTTGGAACCCTCGGTCAGGCTATCTCTGGTCAATCTCCCAGTGTCTCGATCTACGGTGTCATAATCGTGTAAGCCGCAGTCAATGTTCAGCTGGATTACGCTGACAGGAATAGTTGGCGATTTATCATGGGAATGGGCATTGGCGGTGATTACCCCCTTTCCGCCGTGATCACTTCCGAATTCGCTGCTCGTCGTATCCGAGGTCGCATGATGACCGCGGTCTTCTCCGCCCAGGGATGGGGTAACTGTAAGTGTGCCATCCGAGATATCGCTTATACTTCCAGTCACCTCTGGAATCGTCGCCATCATCGTCGTCTCCGCCTTCAAGAATTCCATTCAGACCGAGCCGCTCACCAACATGCGTGCTGTCGACCGTTGTTGGCGACTCATCATCGGCATCGGCTGTATTCCTGCTTGCGCCGCCCTCTACTTCCGTCTCACCATTCCCGAGACCCCTCGATACACCATGGACATAGAGCGTAACGTCAAGCAGGCCTCACAGGATGTCGACACCTACCTCACGACCGGTACCTACGTCGTTGACCCCATCCACAACAACGAGCGTGCCGACCTGCCCAAAGCTTCCTGGGCGGACTTTGCCCGCCACTTCGGTCAGTGGAAGAACGGCAAAGTCCTCTTCGGCACCGCCTGGTCTTGGTTCGCCCTCGACATCGCCTTTTACGGTCTCGGTCTCAACTCCTCCACCATCCTCTCCACGATCGGCTTTGGCTCTTCAACCGCCAGCACGGTGAAGCAGATTAACATTCAAAAGTCCCTCCACAATGTCGCTGTCGGTAACCTTGTCCTCGCTGTCGGCGGTCTCATCCCCGGTTACTACGCCTCCTTCCTCCTCATCGACTCCTGGGGTCGCAAGCCTATCCAGCTTATGGGTTTCTCCCTCCTCACTATCATCTTCTGCATCATGGGTTTCGGATACGACAAACTTGAATCGACGTCCAGTGGGAAAAAGGCGTTCGTGTTCTTCTACTGCATGGCCAACTTCTTCCAGAACTTCGGCCCGAACACCACAACCTTTGTCATTCCTGGCGAGGTCTTCCCCACTCGCTATCGATCCACTGGTCACGGTATCTCCGCTGCTTCCGGCAAGCTCGGTGCGATTGTCGCCCAGGTTGGCTTTTCTCGATTGATCAACATCGGCGGGCCCTCCAAGTTCCTCAAACATATCCTCGAACTCTTTGCTTTCTTCATGGCCACTGGTGTTGGCTCGACTCTCCTCCTCCCTGAGACCAAGGGTTTGACCCTCGAAACGCTATCGGCTGAGAACCAAGACAAGTTCAATACAGCAGGCTCCAACGTCCAAGATCGCTCCGCTCTAGCCAGCGGCGACAAGGTTGACCATCAGCTGTAAACAAGGATTAATTGTAGATACTCTTTGGCGATATGACTGTGGATATCCTTAGACTGTTTTCCTAACGATCTTGCGGTGGTCCGCACAGTTATGCATTACATCCTCTTCTCTTCATACTGTTCATAGTTACTAAAGAACAGACCGATCACGCGAACGGGCAAGGTGGACTGCAGGACCGTTCCCAACACGTAACGTCAAGTTGACCTAAAAGATCACAAAGTTTTATGGTTGAAACTCTATTCTCCGGAAGGCAGCGTGACCGATTGCTGCGTGTCCAGGATGTGCATCATTTGGCAAGTCGAAACAGATGGTGCCAAGAACGTTGTACGAGGGACAACGACGCAACAAGATCAATTGGGATGGTGGACGAACGAGTATTTACGCCTCACAGTCTTTCTGCTGTGGAACGCGAGCATACATGCATGACACTAGTACATACAAATTCAACGAACGATGTGATCTACAGTGATTGATGATGTGGTGTGATAAATATACAGACTGGATTTGTCTAAAGAACTGATTACGATCAAAGTGATACGCACGAGATGTGAGTGGTCGGGATATGTATTCTAGGGATGCTAGCGAATGCAGGGTTCTTTACGGTATTGTTCTGGCTTGTGAGCAGCGGGAATTGCTGATCCGAGCATGACACTCACCCTTACCGTACTCCAACATAAGCGAGGTGAAGCGCTCCATGTCTCTCGGCTGTATAGTCTTCATTTTGGCGTGAACGACGAGAAGCATCGACCCTGTGAACTGTAGCCATCACCTAGCATGTCAGTGAAAGGGAGAAGTGAAAGGAAAGGCAGCTGACAACCTTGATCAAATGCATCTCGGCAGAGTCCTGCAGAGCCTTTGACGCAGGCGCCGAGAACCGAGTGACTTAGCCGTTGCGTCCAACCATGTCTTGCTGTATCTCGCGTACAAGCCGGACGAATGGCGTTTTAGGGATAACAGACTCCGTCGTCCTGTGAAAGATCAATATTCTTCTCTAGACTGCTCAAGAGGGGTAACACTCGCTTTTGGAGTCTTCTGATCTCCCGCAACGATACAGTCCCTGGCTTGAATCGATGCGGCTTGTTGGAAGGGTCCGGCGGCGCTCGCTTCCCTTGCTTGTGGAACCTGTCGGTAAGTAACATAAGTCAGCTTCTCCCGTCAATAATGAGGGACGACTCACGTGCAGTAGCTTTCCCACCGGTAAACTTCCGGGCGGTTTGCTTGGTACGAGCCATAGGAAGCGATGACTCTGTTGGGATGGATCAAGTGGTTGGAAGAAGAGTTAACGTGAAGAACCATGTTGAGAAAAGACTGGATGGAGAAGGAAGAAGGAAGGATAAACAAGCAGGGCGCGACGCGCGACGGTCAGATTACGCAACCCTTCCGCTGGCAGATCGAATATTCCAGCACATCGGCGAGTGAGATTCTTGTGAAGAACAGACGTCGGTTGTCGCAGTATGTATCGCTTAGAGCACGAAGTATAAAAGTTGGGTTGATTTGAGCGGGAGCTGGGTATTTGGCTCCGTCGATCCGGATGGATTACGAAATGGGGGACGCCACGATTGAGGGTCGACATCATATTTGCATCCTAATTGTTTCGCACGTTTACAGCTCGACGGTCTTCTCATCAGCAACGTCCACGTCTAGGACTTACCTCAACAAGCTCAAGCAATCCTTGGGGTCTGAGCGCGAGCAACGATTGCTCATTCCGACTCTGTCTTAACGGTCTCATCCCGGCCTCCTCGATGACCTCGCACATCCGGCCGGTTGTAACATCCCTTACCTCCGTATGCCCACTGCTCTCGTCAAAGAGCAGCAGATGAGGTGGACGGAAGACGACGTAAGATGGCGAGAGATTCCACTTAAGGAATGCTCCATTCCGAGCAACCTCTCCGTCTGTTTATTAGCTTGTTCTGGATGAGGTTACCTACACTTTGTGACGAAACAAGCTCCCCAATCATAAGCCAAGAGGAATTCGTTTTCCGCTATCTGGTACATCGCCATCGGCTTCGCCCCTGTGACCATCCGTGTGACCGTTGCTGTTGGCGAGATCCCTGGCGGAAAAGTGGGGATGGCATTGGTGGTCGTATTGCCTGGCTCTGCGATGACGAAAGCCTTCTCGGTAACAACGGCAATAGTTTGACGGAAGAAAGAGAGCTCGGAAGCGTAGCCTGGTACGATGATAGAGGAGAAACGGCGGAACGGTACTGATGAGCGGTCATGCGCGGGGAGAAGAGGTTCTTCAAAGGTCAGGATTGTTGAGTGCGTATTCCTGCACAGATATTAGCATATCACTCCGGCAATCGTGCTTGCACCTACCGGGAGTGAGCGGCATACACCACTAGGAGAGATCAGCTGGAGATCGACCGTAGGGCAATGCACTAACCTAGCGTCCGCCCTTTCGTAGTCCCCACCCTTGTAAACGCAATACTCTGCTCCAATGTGCTCATCTCCAGACCAGCGCTCCTGCCTTGGGATACCCAAGTCGACGGTTCGGAGGTCGGCATGAGTTCGTGCAGATTGAAAGCGATCAGCGCGCCGGAAGAAAGGACCAGTAACCAGCCAAAGTCGGCGATGATGGAGATTGCGGAGATGGAGCCCGCAGTGAGGCGGATCAACTCGTGGTAGGCTATGGCGTGATCAGCTTTTTAATGCTGAATGCAGCATGGAGGGCATACATCGGGAATCTCTTCGCCATCCAATCCACACCGACTTGGCTGTAGCAATCGCCACTGTCTCCCTCCCAAGCCATGCGAAGGTGTACGCCGCGGTTATTGGATCTCTCACCTCGGGAGGGACATAGATGTTATGGATGGCATATATCTGCCACCTGTTAATACGCGAATGAGCGGATGCACTCACCCGGTTGCTCTCGCTGTCAAATTTCCGCAAGGTCTTCGCGCCTTCTATCTTGTCTTGCCATTGTTCCCTGCTTGCGTTTCAGCTAATGTTCTGCTTGTAGCACTGACACGGACCTAGCTGCTTGTGTGCTAAGGGCTCGATCAGCGCGTTCAGCAAAGTTCAACGGCGACTCACGCGGTACAGAGGGTATATGTCCGGCCATTGACCCCTGTTGACGTGGAGATAGTGAACGGGTACATCAAGCGCTCTGGTCGAAAGCTGGGCTCCAGCCTGTCGCTCTGTGTTAGCCAAATTCAGGTTATTGAAGAAACGCACGTATTACCATTCGGTCTCCGCTTATACTGCGAGACGAAGTCGTACCGCCTTTCCGGTACCCCATCTGCTGCGGTGAGATTGAGGAAGTCGAGATGAATAGGCTGTTAAAGATCAGCACAAAGTCTATCTGAGAGCAGAGTGGTTCACTCTCGAAACCACGACATATTTCCCATGCTCCTCATCCCGCGTCAAGAGGAAGTAATTATCGACCAGGAAAGCATGCAGATCTTGCCTACACCCGGATCAGCACATTCATTCATATTCTCTGGTGATAGCCTCACCATCCGTGCCAATTTGTTTCGCTCCGTACCCGTCGAAAGACATACCCCGCATGTACCAGTGTCCGCTTCGGCTCACTGATCTCAAGCTCCTATTGCCTTTTCAGCGTACCCTAAGATTCGCGTGTTAGGCTACTGACGACAATCTCGCCTTTCTTGAAGAAAAGGCGCTCAGCCACGTTCCACAGCTTGATCTTTGCTTCCGCGCTTTCTATACCGGGCTGCAAGCCATCAAATCCCAGATCAGATCAACGGTGAACATACTTACTTGGGTGCCTTTGAGTACGCTGGCTAAGATGTGCCGAACCGTCGGTATCTCCTCCCGATCCGGATGATCCAGAGGTGTACTATCCGCCAAAGCATCGAGCATGAGGATGATCCGAGGTAGTCGCGAAACTGGTCGGGACAGGAACACGGACTATTCAGATATTAGCGATATTTTCGCATATGAATCGCGTAAACTTGACTATATCTCGCCGTCGAGTAAGCTCATCCGTATTCCGCTCATTCAAGAATGCGCCAAACGCCGGACTCCGCTCGGTTTCTCTGCGTACTCGAGCTTCCGCAAAAGGGTAGTTCTTCATATACTGTAAGAGGCATGAGCACGACCCAGCAAGCTTAGATTAGGGGTGATTTACCGTCTCGTAGAGGTCGACCACTTCTAGATATGAACCGAGCAAGAGGTCCGTTGCTGATGTCATCTACAGCAGATCAGCTAAGCGCCGCGTCACAACAGTGATAAGACCAGCTCACCAAAGGCCACTCCGCCCTTTGTCTTTCCGTCAACTTGTCCAGCAGTTTCACATGTGCATCGTATATTAAGGGTACCGTACTGAATACCTCGGCAATGAACGCAGTGAGCCGCGTCTCCGGTGCGAGTAAAGGTGGTTGATGCCTCCGTAGTGGTTCGATGAATACCTGCAATTCTGTCAGCCCAATGATCGAGAACGCCAGGTGTCATCCACCTCCATGATTATCCGTAGATCCCTGACATACTCCGTCTCCCCTTTGATCAACTCCCACCATAGTCCCTGTCTCCTCACTTCTGACCGAGGGAGTGTTTCCTGTACAGTCGTGTCTACCATCTCATGCCATTCCGGATCTATGTTGCGGATATGTGTCCCTTCCGAAGAGGTGTAAGGCGAGCTGTGATGTGAAGCACGACTCAAGGTATGCTGGAGTGATGAGGAAGCTATAGGTGTCGTTGGCTCTTGATAAGCTAAGAGGAGGTTGTATGAGTCCGTCGGGGTAATGCGGTACGGTAAGGAGCGAGGCTATGCTAGTCAACAGGTATTACATTGGTGGCACGTACATCTGGAGGTTCTGGTATTCGCAAAGGCCGCGCAGTCGATTCGGCGAGTGTCTTCGTCCCTATCCCAAGACTCGATAGTTGACTCAAAGGCGATCTCTGCCCAGAGTCGGACAGCGGTCCAGGAGGCGGCTAGAAACATTAGTCTGGGGATGGCAGCTGAATGACAAAACTCACTGACGCTCCTAGCCGTTCTGTACCGATAATGCTAGGGTCTACCCAGCTATACGAATCTGGATCTACGTCTAACTCATCCTCGGCACTCTCGACTTCCCACTCGTACCCATCTGCTTCCTTAGCATGATCCCTCTCGTCCTCGCTGCGATTCAATACACCATTCTGCGATTGTTGAACAGGCTGAGCGAGGTATGCACTACTTCCGACACCATCTTCCAAGGCCGGTCCGACCTTCGCCACCGGTGCTTCGTGCTTCCGTCGACCTGCAACAGACAAACTTTGCCGCAATCTCTGAAAGCTCGTGAACTTCGATGTTGAGCCGTTCGTAGCGGAAGTCGGGGAAGAGGGTTGCGACGAGGGTCCAGCATGTTGACCGGTGAGTTGTGTTTGGGATGAGGATCCACGCAGGTAGGCTAATGACATCCTGGAGATGGACTCAGTGAACCGAATCGATTGTTGAGTGGAGATATTAGAGGAAACCAAACAAAGGGATTGGGCGGGGTAAAGCGGGTGCGTTAAGTAAGGGGCGGTGCGCTCAAATAGAATCAAGAGTGATCCACGGAAGAGTAAAGATTCCTTGATTTTATCTGATTTTAGTTTGGCAATGCTGCTGGTACTCGCACCAAATCTGAACCGGTCATGGCCTAGAATCAAGATGGGATGGTGGTACGCTACATGCATCGTTTATTCTTCGAATGTCGAAGACCTCAACTGCCTCTGTACTCCCTCACCTCGTATCCCTTCCCTTCCCCTCCAAGGGCCTGCTTGATCTCAGCTTCACTTGCACCCCGCCTCTCCTGAATCGTCTCGACACCATGAACCTGAGCTGAAGGAGGACCTTTCTCAAGGTACTGTCGGCTAAGCCATATCAGCGAGGAGAGAGTTGACGAGGAAGGACTGGCAATAAATCGCTCACAATTGCTTGATCCGATCTGCCGGGCCTACAGCGACACCCTCTACGCTCGAGTCTGGGTGATTATGACACCATCCTCTCAAGCCAAGTCTATTCGCTCTACGAATTCACAGTCTCAAACGGCGGGAAGGAGGACCTGATTTTTGAGCTGATGCATACTCTTTTTGGGTGTAGTACCGGAAGCTGACACCCTGCGTTCTCCAGATCAGCCTACAGCTTGTAAGGCATGGTGACTCAGGATCACCTGAACGCTACCAATGCTAGAGCCGAAAGCTTGATCAGTCAAGTGCCGCGGATGATGAGGGGACTCACACCTTGTACAGGATCAAGTCCATCACGACCTGTAAAGCTACTATCGTTGGACGCAGCTTGGCGTTCTCGTCGGTCGTTTTCGTCTGATTCGATGCCTAGGTTTCTACGCTTGTTTAGTCCAACTACCGATCAGAAACAAGTGGCATGTAAAGGATTCAGCTAAACTGCAGTAAAGGATGGTGTCGATGAGACAAAATGGAGCTGAAAGGTGGAGGGTTTAATCCCGTACAAAGCCGACGGTACCTCATGGTATCTGTTATTGCTAGAAGCGATCATCACAAAGCCTCACACAAGCGACGTTTCCCTGCTGCATCGGATTATCGACCCGTTGAAACGACTGTACCAGCTGTCGTGTCGTTTCTCCAGAAGACGTACCCACTGTAAACGATGCGACCCCCGATAGCATCTTCCTCTCGTACACGCCTCCCTCCACCTCCTCCTCCATGCAAACCACGTCATATCCGTCCCATTACACTCCCTTCACGTACCAATACCAAGCCCACTCCATACTATCGAAGACGTCCTGCATCCACCGCAAGTGCCAATACCGACTGGTTGACATGGTTACGGAAAGCTTCGGCTCTGCGCATGGGGACTGGGTCAGATGTGGGAGGTAGTCGGAAAGCGCTACTCTTCGCGGGTCTGGTGAGTTCGCAATCTTTCTCTTTCGACTCAAGCTGATGGACATCCAGGGATCATATCCACATACGCCGCATTCGCCCACTCCATCCTCCATCCTTGTCTGGGAGCAAGCGAGCGAAGCCCTGCTCAACCCCGATGCAACGATCGGGTACTTCCCGAGGGGGATGGAGGAGTTCGCAGGGGGATTACGAGGAGGTTTAGGTGTACGAGGGTGGATGAGAGGATGGGTCGAGGGGCGAAGTCTCGTACGCTTCTTCATCACATGCTTCGCAGTCCTAGCTGATGAACAGCAGGACGAGCTCATGAAGCGGCCTGATGTGACGGCGGCTTTCATCCTCGCTTCTTCTGTAGCCGTACTCGCTTCGGCCCAGGTACGTTACACCTTTTTCTCACTGATCTTTTTTTTGACAAGTATGTAGGAAGCTTCAGGATCAGCTACTTTATTACCTGCCGGCACCTCTCATCTCGCTGGACATGGGCTCATCGGTACCCTTACAGCCCTCGTCGCCGCGGGCAATCTGGACCTAGCTACGGGAACTCGACTCGCCGTCAGCCCTAACCTTTCTTAGTGGAGCCGAGCTGACATATTGAGGCAGAGCTTGTACGCGTCTCTACCCGCTTCATCCTCCACCTCCCGCTCTCAAAAGTACATGACAACCGTCCTCTCGGCCCGACTCTTCCATTCCCTCTCATCTCCACCTTGGGACGTACCTCCAGACGACTCCGAGTGTAGCCGAAGACGGACAATGCAGTTGATCCTTGATGAGGTGCACGCGCTGCAGAAGGAATGGCAGGTTGAGGGGAGTGAGTGGGCTGGAGCGGGGATCATCAATTCGAGCAAGGTTTTGGCGGTCACCGTGAGTCAGGTGTCGCATTCTTTCTCTGTCTCGCCGGACTCGTTCCGGTGTGCACAGGATCATCGTAGCTGATGTCAATCAGGGCACCCAACATGCTGTGCTACAAACAATAGAACGACTCCAGCAGCTCAGCCTGGCGAACCCGGTAATGGACGTTCATATGCCGTATGTGTACCCATCATCGTCCGTGGTTGTTGAGCTAATCTCTCAGGTGTCCGTACAACACTCCTTTGATGGAGCACGCCGTCCCGAAGTTTCGCGACATCCTGAATCGATGTTCTTTCCGCACGCCTTCAGACGCGTTACCAACCGGGACTGAACCAGTAGTCCTGGATCCCGTCACCACTCATCCCGTCAGTCTGACCTGTGGTGGTCTCTCCTGAAGCTGAAATTGTGTAGATCGCCTCACCACCCACCGCCTTGGTAGCTCACCTCACTCATCAGCTACGATGGCATAAAACCCTTACACGACTGTATACATCCTCAGTCCCGGACGTCGGCTCATTCCTTACCGTTGGAAGAGGAGCGAAAGGACTTGG
>JAABUH010002737.1_pt1 | contig 16393 bp, 17 predicted proteins | sample 5559121 | NCBI WGS metagenome assembly JAABUH01 (sample SAMN10711871, study PRJNA513364) | rock metagenome | isolation source: Antarctica rocks | place: Antarctica: Victoria Land, Battleship Promontory nord | collected 2015-12-28
GGCAGCCTGTCCAAAAACAAAGTCGTGAAAGGGAGAGTCACACATAAGATCTGGATGATACTGACAGTAAGCGCTGCTACCAGCAATCATGCAAACCTGAAGGACTGCAGGGCCTTGATCATCTTCCAAAATCTGTGAATCCATAAGTTATGCCTGCAGGCAAGAAAGGCTAAGCCAGACTTTTCCTGCTGTACGGAGTAGCAGAACCAAGAACAAAACAGCACTTCTTGTTGCCCTCGGCAGAGACACAGCTTGTGAATTCTTACGAGAAGAGAAACAAGCGAAAGCATGAGCTGCCGTGGACCAAAAGCAAACTTCTCAACCGGTTTCACAACAGTGACCTTACGGCGTGACGCAGATCACGTCAGGGCCGACAAGCTGTAATGCAATCATGCCGTTTCCAGACTTCCACTGACAGCAATGCAACTATACCCTGCTGCTTTCAACATAAGACAGTGTCCACTTCGATGCCGTGCCGTTTGGACTCACCGCTTCGAAGGTCGATCCACCTCGGTAGCTACGGCTTATGTCAGGAAGCTCTGCGGGAGCTTTGTGACCTGAACCAGGGCAACTCAGGCCTGCAACTATACACGGCGGCGCTCAGTCTCCCTCGACAGCACCAGACTGCAGACTGTCTTCAGCCACGCGCCAACAGCTGCAGGAGCCTGAGTCGGATAGATGTGTCATCCCCATTACTGTTCACGTGGGTCGCTTAGGTTTGTACTTTGTGCTGTACTTCACTGAGTAATCACTCCGTTCGAAGTTGTGCCCTTCCTGCATTTTGTTTCTGCTGAGCTAGCACGCCCTCAATATTCACAGAGCTGTGAGGATGACAAGATACCAGTGTATAGCTGCCTCATGAGTGATAAGTACCTAGGTACTTCCATTGACCATCCTGTTGATCATAAACAAAACCAATTGTGCAATGCGCTTGGAAAAACCATCTAGCTGATTCATTTGCTTCAAAGCAGATCATGTGTGATGCTGAATGATTCTAAAGGCACTGGTGACAACTCAGTGTACATGCCATAATCTTGCAAAGCGCCCCAGGGCTGTACACTCAAAATACATTGGCTGACATTGAGGCGTCACAAATAGCTTTATATAGTTGTGGCCTCTATCAAAATATAGCTTACACTCCCCCTTGCGAAGCTCAACAAACAACTGTACCTGCAGCCAGGTCAGCCCCTTGCAACTTCTGCATCAAAAGGTTGGAACTTGCCGCCATCCCCCCCCAGGCTGCTGGAAGATGGCCTCTGGTCGATGTTCTTGTTACTGCATGTTGTCCAGATGAAGCTGCCTGCTAGTGCCATCATGATCCCAATGGCAAAGCCGACAAGTGTGAACAGTGCATATGGTCCAGCTTGTGCATGTAAGAAACCCTTATGTGACGATGTTGCAGCAGCCAGGCATTCCACAGCATCAGGATCTATGGTCACGCCGTCCAAAGAGGCTGCCAGAAGTTGTTGTTGACCTGAGGCCAAAGCAGCCAGGTCTGCCGATGTGCAGTTGCAGTTCTCACCCTGCATACATAGCTTTGCCGTATACTGTCACAACATTGTGAGCTCTGCAGTGCGCAGGTGCCTAGTCAAGTCTTCGTCACTAGCTCAATAATGACCTCTACATTGTAGTGCTCATGCACACTCAAAACCATCATGAGTTCCAAAGCACACTTTATAGCAAGCTTGAAGGCTGTCACAACAAGATGCAGATGATGGTTACCTTGGGTGCAAGCGCACAGGCATCAAACACAGCTGCAGCTTGGGTTTCTGCCCTGAAGTTGACATAATTATAAAAGTGTGACACAGCAGAGCCATTGCGCATGCCAGTGAGGGCTATCTGGGTGAGAAGGCGGTGGTAGTCTTCCCTGGCTGTCAGCCACTGCAGCAAACAAAGCACTTTGAATCACCAACACACTGCTCATGGTGTCATGCAGCTGTGTACAAAACAAAGGGTCTATATAGCATTACTGAATGTAGTGTCAAGCAACTGCTCAGCAGCCAATTTAGTCACAAACTATCAGAAAGACAAATTGGACAGGTAAGCTGAAAGCAGACAAAGAATTAACATGTGCAGTCATCACGATAAAAGCAAGTTCACATTGGATGCATGTGATTGTTCTGTAGAACACTAACCTGGCTGACAGGGAAATAAAAGGAGACGTTGTAGGAGGCACCGGTCTCATTGGCAACATCGGCATACTGGGTCCACTCCTCACATGGTATGCCCCTGCACCACATCGTCATGCCTTGCACACAGATCATGCAAGGACCACGACGGCAGCCACTACATTGCCCCGCAAGCAGTCATTGGTAGCACGTGCTGCATCCGTAGGGCGTGCATTGAGCAGGCTGATCTGCCTGCAGGTGCTCCCTGGCCAATGGACACCTAGCCTTGCAGCAACAGCTGTTAGACAACCATTAGTCTGCTAGTCTGTGCACAAGACACCAGTGCATACATACTGACAGAGTAGGTACAGGCCACAAGGCTTTTGGCATTTGAAAATGCTGCTTTTGTGGTGAGGAAGCAAGGAAGAGAGGCTTCCTGGGCAATACCTGACATTCACATGCCCCGGAACAAAGACTGTGTCAGCCCTGTCCACATTGAAGCGCAGGAACTCTGCTGTGGACACCAGCAAGCTCGTCTCGTTGTCAGTGAATCTGTTAGAGACAAAGTTGGGGATGTTCCTGAGTGGCACACAGCCGACTCATTGTCTTGCATGACACACTCTTAGGGGTCAAGGAGTGAATCCAATAAAATGCAATACCAGCAGGTTTTGCCTGTTCGTGTGAATATGTACCATGGATCATGGGCAAAGTCAGGCCAGATGAGGCTGAGTGCATGATGGCCATTCTGGCACAATGGGATGCTCAGCTGCAGCATAGTAGTATGAAACTCAAGAGTTTGCAGCTGACATATATGGAGCAGATGCACTGTATGCACTGTGCAAGAGACATGATTGGGCAACACACATAGGACAGTGCAATATACAAGTGCAGTGCAGCAACAGCTGGCTTACTGAGAAAAGCAATAGCCATGGGGATATGTGCTGTTGGCCTCTGTAAGGATTGTCAAGGTACTGGCATTAAAGTCCTGCAGCAGGATGCAAGAATGCTGTGAGATACAACACAATTACCATGCTATGGTTGGTACACCAATCACCGGTTGGTACACCAGCCAACCAACCAAGTGGACATGAGGTCTTCTGTCTGAGACAGCCGTTCTGTGCATATGCAATCGTGTGCAGGTTTCTGTAGGTGCGGTGGGAATGACAGCAGCGCAGCCAGTAGTGACTGCAATTCTCGTCAGTTTTGCTGCACACAAGGCAGAATTCCAACGTCGCTGGCCACATTGGTTTTTGTGTCCTTCAGATCGCCATCTGGTGCTGGTCAAATGAACATGTAGCAGTGGATTGACTCACCTGAATCAGGACTCTGTCAGTACCATTGGAGTGCAGGTCAACTCTGACTTTGTTCTGAGACAGGCTGTAATACTGGTTCATGGTGAAACTGTACCCTTTGTTCACAATATTGCTCTCCACAGTGGCACTCCACTCACTGCACAAGCCAAGCTCACATCAACAGAAACTTGCACATACATGGTGCCAACATCGCAATTTACATGCTGAGGGAGCTGCATCAAGGCAAGCAGAATTTTGGTGGCCATGCATGCTCTTTCATCAAATACACAGGTTTGCTTTTGTGCCAAGGTTACTGTGTCACATCCAGCAAGGCCAGTGAGCAGTGAGTGTCGCTCATTGCAGGCCTGCCAAACAGCAATTGAGGTGTGTCTTACTCTGGGAAGTCCGGCAAAGGTGGGGTCATGGCGGTGCAGGCAATGTATTGGCCAGCTGCATTCACAATGACCATTGACTGCGTACTGTCGTAATCCACCAGGTATGGTAGGGTAGTACTGTTTGTCTGCAGCAGCAAGAGCAGCTTAACATGAGGCTTGCCTGATGCACAGACAGCAGCAGGTGTAAGAAGCAGGTGCAGCAAGCATGGACATGGATCCAAACTGTGCTCATTAGCGGTTGAAACAGCACAAGCAGATCAGGCAGGCCGCTGCTCGTGTGTCAATGCAAGATGCGCAACATCAGCGCAGCATGACTGTACATCAGAGTAAGAAGCCATGAACCAGCCTTGAGTGCGGGAATGCAGGGGTCCAGCGCTGCCAAAGACAAAATGCCAGGGAGCAAAACCTACCCCAACGCCGCTGCGGAGGGCAATGGTGAAATTGGCATCTGTGGTTTGGTTGGTCTGGTAGTACAAGCTGCTGTTGCTGAAAGTCTGACCCACAATGCATGGCTACAACACAACATGGGAGCTTACCATACTGACAATCATGCTGGTGCAGTTGCGACTAACACAGGGGTTTTGCTCAATAGTCAATAGCACGTTCTCAGGCAGCATCAATATGGCAAGCCTGGACAGAGAAGCAACGTGCATGCAGCCGCTCAATAATCAGTGACCTCTGTGTTAGTCTGGTACTGATGGTCCTGGCAGACTCACTCATACATGCATGGCAATGACCAAAGCTGCCCTGATCAGTGCAAGCTTGTCATGCCCGCATAAAGCATTGAGGAATGCCATAGGCAGTGACGCACTAAGTCATGAAGCTGTGCTGTGATGGTGGAGGGCACAATCATTGTGCTGACGCCACTCCCAGAGGCAGCCTGTACTGCTACGCTGACATTAACACGTGTCAGCCCTGCCTCCCTGCACTCAGTAGCCGTGCTGGTTTACTGAAATCTTAGCAGATGTTTCTGCATGTCGGAATTGCTGAGTTTCTTCCTCTTGCCCACATGCCGTTCGCAAGGATGTCCATTTGTGTGTGATGCAGTTTTTACAGTTCTGACAACAGGGTACATTTGGCAACAAAATGTGTGGTGAATCTCTCCAGTTCATGCAAAGATGGAGATGGCAATTGCGAGCATAACATAACATAGCCAGCTCACCATGTGTTCCTGTTGTCTATCAGGAAGTTGTCAGCAAAGGTGGCTCCTGAGTCCATCTCTATGGTGGCGCTGATATTAGTAATTTGCAAAGAGTTGGTATTAGTGAGAGATATAGTATAGTTTGAAGCCGCCACCTGACATCGTAAACGCCAGCGCTCAGCAGTTTAGACTGACAAAATCATGTGACATGTCACGGGGCATGCACCTCTTGGAAAACTGACACGTCTTCAGCGAGATCACCAAAGTCGTCGCTGTCATCGGTAGCTTGGAGCAGATGTCTCCCGAACGGGCATCTGCTGGAGGCCTCAACATCAAATGACGCCCCGACGCGTTGCAGCAAGATGAGCCAACTGATGCAAGCTAAGCATTTGCGCACCATCAGGTAGTCTTGCAAGTATGAATAGAAAACCTTCGAGCAGGGCGGGGATACCACGAGTTATGCAGATCACAGGCACGCACGCAGTCTGAAATTTTCGTGTCAGTCTGGGCCGTGTCCAGGTCAATCCGTATGCTTTTTGTGCATAAGCTGCACAGCTAGAGCATCATCGACTGAGATTCAACGAAAGGTGACTAAAACGATTAATTCTATGCTCGATCAGTCAACCAAGTCTCTTGGTCCAAGAGGCCAAAGCTGCACCACTGACCATTATGCCTGGCAACGGGAGACCTTCTGGTCTGATGTCTGCTGCTTGCTGGTCTGAGCTTCACACTGTCAAACCAGAGCCTTGAAGTAAGCACACAACAACAGACGGAGCTTGCTGTACTTTGAGAATCACCCTGCATGCTTGGCAGTACATGTACATGTACAGGCTTCTGCACGGAAGCCTGCAGCCCTGATATGTAAAAGGCTTCACACAGCCCTGAAAAAGTATTCATTCAATCAATCAATCAATCAATCAATCAACCAACCAACCAACCAACCAACCAACCAATCAATGTACATTTCCTGTCTTTAGGACTCATCAGGGGAGTCAACAGACAATAACTGGGAAATCAACATACACTAAGCACTAAATGTTCAAGGCGTTCGACAATAAAGCACCAAAGAAGTTGCAGTAGTGATGCTATAATGAAGAAGGGCGCTAGTACCGCAACGTCACACGCTATACACTAATCTAGCTCTACAAAGATTAGAAGCCAAGCTAAAAGTGGACTGGCCAACACAGATAGTTTTTGTGCAAAACAAGTCTTGAAATAACTGCCTAACACATTGGGTTGGTCAGTAGCCAGAAAGCTGCTTCAGAAGATGAAGCCTGATGAAAAGGGTGGCTGTACTGCTGACGTATGCGACAGTATGCGGGGCAGTCAAACAGAAAATGGTGTTCATCTTCAACTGAGCTAGACATGCACACGAGACAGACCCTGTCCTCCCTGCTGCAATGTTCACTACCTTTGTCAAAGCGGCCTGTGTCAACATGTAGGCCATGGCAACCACACCTGAACCTACTGATCAGTCTTCTGTGGGGACAGCATCTGACAGTAGACAAATAGTCAGAATACTGGTAAGCTGAATGATTGGCTTTGTAAACAGTCCTACAGAGTTGCAAGCTGCTATGGTCTGTGTCAAAAAGAAAGTCCTCAACCCAGCACGCTTTTTCTCGCTCAATAATGATGGAAACATCTAACTCGTTATAAAGGATCTGTTGCCCATGTGTGTCAGTCAACCGGCGCACATCAGATTTCCAATTGCCTGGAGGGCGGCTGTCCCAAAATCCTTCAATCAATGCTAGTTTGTCAAGCTGGCTGTTTGGTAGAGCACGAACTCAATTGTGATGACGCAAAATCTGCTGCCAAAAGTGAATCTGTAAATAAAAACGTCCAAATTCTGCAAGCAATATTTGGTTGGTAGTGCGTTTTCTGACACCAAGAGCTTGCTTCAGACACTGCCTATGTACCAGTTCAGCTTTTGCCCCTACTTTGGAATTGACTGCCCAAGCTTCACAAGAATAGCTCAAAATGGGTAACACCAAAATGATATGGTGGCAGGATCAGACAGATGTAGGGAGATGCAATGCCATTGCATGGCATGCACTGCCTTTTTCCCAGCAGCCACTAGGTATTCAACGCCATCTGCCATGTTTTTGGTGGCATGAAACACAAAGGCAAGGTATCTGTACTCATCATGACGCTCTACAGTTGTGCCACTGAATTTCTTGCAGTCAGACTTGCGGGCTTCAAAATTCACAAGTTGTGTTTCGCTGAGGTTGACTGTGAGCTGGCATTGTTCACAGAAGCTGGCCAGTGCATCCAGTTGTCGCTGGAGTCCTTCTGGGCTAGTGGACATCACAATAAGGTCATCACCAATCATGGGGCTAATTTGCCAACAAGCCCTGGCGCATCAATGCCAGCACTCTCCAAAAGATGTTTTGCCAGACCATCCACATACAATCCAAACAGCATTGGGCTCAAGGGACACCCTGACTTGACTCCCATAAGACATCTGAAGATCTCAGAAAGTCCTTCTGATGTGCATACTGCAGCGCTGTCATGTGCATACATAGACTTGATGATGACCAAAATGCTCCCTTCCACACCCAGGTCTGCCACAGCACAGCACGCAATACAGTATCAAGCGCTTTTTTGAAATATACATAACAACACAGCTTGCCACTTCCTCCTTTCTGCCTAGCCTGTTTCTGCTTGTCTATGAGTGACCTACGAACACAATTGTTGTCAGTTGTGCGATAATTCTTCTGAAAGCCTGCTTGGCCACTGGCTTTGATGCCATGAACCTCAGCCCATGAGGCAAGTCTGCGCTGTATAATCGTTGCAAACAGCTTAGCAAACACTCCCTACTGTGATGCTCCTGTGGATGCTCATGTCAGACTTTTCTCCAGACTTAAAGACTGCTGTGATCATACCAACTGACAGACATTCAGGGAAGGAAGTGGCAAGCATGCGATTGAACATTTGTAGGAGGCAGTCGTGCAGCAGGTCACCACCATCATGCGGTGATGCTAGCAAACATACATTCATCATCAGAGCTACTGGTTGCAGATACACCTGATGTTGCAGGTCTTTGTGGGGGCTCAGCAGGCTGAGCTTCTAGAGAGTTTGGAAAGCTTCTTTCTGCTCAGGTAGGCTAACAAGGCAGCTGTCTCGCTTTTTGGTCCTGTACACCTTCCAGAAGTGTCTCGAGTTCTTGTTGGATTTCTCTACGAGCTCAGCGTGGCGTCGCTGCATCCAGATCTGCTTCGCCGTGCTAGTCACAGAGTCATGCCGGGTTTGTGCGACTTTTATCTGTTCAACAGTGCTTTGTGGGCACTGCGACACATGCTTCTTGTGCTGATATGCATCTTTGCATGACTGAACATACCAAGGCTCTGACTTGCGTGCTGGTGGACCACGCCGTTCGCAAGCTTGCGGCGTGGTCTCACAGGCTGCAGTCTTTGCACACTCAGCCAATGTCGTGCTCAATGCGTCAACATCAGCGTCTTGCCACAGAAGAGGTACATAGTGCATGGACAGCTCATGTGTCAGATGCTGCTGGTATGCAGAAGCATTCTGAGCATCATATCTGATGTGCTTGCAGGTGACGTGCTAGACTGACTCTCATTTAGTGCTTCACATAGCATGTGCAGTACCACTGAGTGATGGTCTGTGCTGTAGTCATCAGCATCCTCATTCACTAGCAAAGACACTGTTGCAAACATGCAATGAGCAGATGCAATGAAATAGTCAATGGCATTGTGCCCACGACAAGACCTGGAAACAAATGTGTGCTTCCCAGTGTCATCACCTGGGTCGCCCATGTAGAATGAGCAGACCCGTGTCTTTGCACCCCAGGTTTTGCTGGGATCCCAAATCTTGTCACAGTTGTGCCTGGGTTGAATGTGGTCTGACAAATCATCTGCCTTATCCGGCACATCCAAGCATGGTGGGAGTTCTGAAAGTCTAATATGGTCGTCATGTTCTGCAGTCCGGGCATTCATGTTTCCTCAGACCAGAATGTCTGGCCCCCCTTCCTTGGAACTGCAGAATGTCGTCCCGCATGCATTCATAGGGTGACTTCAGAGTAGAGTTCATGAAATGCTTCTTAGCTGGCATGTAACAAACGCAGAAATACACTTCAGGGCAATCCTGCATGACACATTTCAGCTTCAGTTAAAGGTAGCTGGCATCCTCAGCAGTCTTGACAAGCTCAACATGTGCATGCAATCGGTCTGACACATATACAGACACTCCTCCCGGGTGGCGTCCTGGTCCATCATGCATGGGTCGGGCAGAATAGCATGTGAAGTGAGGTACTACAAGCTGTGCATCATATTTAGTCATCCAAGTCTCAGTCAAACAAACAATATCATGACAAAACAACAGTGCCAAAGCATCACCCTTGGCACAGACACCTCCCTTAGCATTCAACAGAACATAAGAGAGGACCCCCTGCTGAGTCCTTGTGTCCTACAGACAGGGCACTTTGTGCTCAACAAAGTGCTCTCCCTCCAGGACAAACAACTTTTCAGCTTGCCACTGTGTTTTGACGCCTCGAGATCTGAAAGCTCTGAAATCAGCCCATGCTGCATTCTTTTGCTCTTGCTGTAGGCGTGTGAGGTCATTTTTCATACCAATGGAGGTGCCTGCCAGTTTGGCCCTGGCCTTGAACAGTATGCATTGTATTAGGTTGTCCACAAATGCACAGGGCACTGACTGACATGTGCCTTCTTTATATGTCTGACAGTTGACTGACAAATGTTGCGATATGCTGCACAGTGTCAATATCTGCGTAACCACTTGCCAGACCAACAGCTGTTATTGGCCAGGTGTCAACAGCCGTGCATTGCGTCAGGTCTTTGATTTCTACTGGTGCCTCGTGGTCTACGCCTATCATGCAGCAACAGGGCACCAGGAGGCATGAGTACCTAACACAGCTGGGATGCCAAAGGCCACAGGCCATGTCGATGTTGCAGGTTTTAGTTGCCAAGGCCCAGTTCCTGCAGATTAACGTGGCCTAAAGATTGTGTGCAGTGGATATGCAGTCATGTCCAAACTTGCAACAGCTAGCTTGCATCAGGTACAACAACAGGTGACAGCCTACGAGCCTGCCCAGTTGACAATACAGTCTTGCACTGCATTTAGTATCGAGGTTGAAGACCAATGCAACCTTACATGTGGGCGCCAGTCAGAAGCTGCCTACATTGCTAGTGTCTTTCTAGTTGGTTACTCGGCTAGTTGCTATCTTGCTTAGTAGTTCCTCCTTTCTGCATTGACTCCTAGACATTGTAAACACAAGTTTCGTTGATGCATGTTGACAACACGCCAAGACACAACTCACCATCCACAATGTCAGGAGCCTGCAAGCTACTGTTGAGACAGCTTGCAACCAACACATAGTCCCCAAAAGTGTAATCTTTGTGACTATGCATAAGCATCTGCATAAGATATGCTTGATGCCACACACATACCCAGGGTTTATTGAGTTGTGAAGATGGCAAATTCTTACATGGATCTTAAGATACGACCCAGTTACGACAATTTCCGGACGATATTCAGGATCCATAGGACCTGGTGGTCCTTAAAATGGTGGTATATTTAAGATTTGCAGATCAAAACCACGATCCATACAGGAAGCAACTTAGGATGCTGTTGAGGGTCTTCAATGCTCATATGATGTACTAGTTTCAGATCCGTCTCTAATATGGCAAAGGAGGTTTATACTCATCAAAACTGTTGCCAACACTCCCCAGTTTTCTGACCAGTTCCAAAACTAGATTAAATAACAGTGAGTTTTGCAAACTGTGTGAGGACTCGCAGTTTGTCAGGAGTTCTGGGGAGTATGCAGAATTGGCAGTTTTGCCCAAGTATGGAGAACACACAGTTTTGGAACTCACTGTTATGCACACAGTGTCTTACACTTGTAGAAACTGACAGTTTCGATACCAGGTTATACCATGAGTTTCAAACACACAGTCTGTTGTACACACAGTGTATCACGAGTTTCGTATGCTTACTGCTACAACAACAAGAAGCTTGAGTCCTTTGGACCGCGCTTTATCCAGTGAAGGTTGCTGTTACATGTTCAAACAACCAGCATGCTAATTGACTGTTGACCTATGGTATGACCCTCTACGACAGCATGTAATCAAACCATTGCACTACTAGTAGTACTCTGGTCATGTACTTCCTGACCTAATGATGTAATGCAGCTTTAGCAGACATGAGCACATACAAAGAACATCACTGCTTGATGATTCAGTCAGTAGCAAAAATCGTCTTCTTCCTCCATTGCTGACTGTTCATCTGCTTGCTCTTCTGTACCTGAGACTGAAAGAAATTCAGATCTGGGAAATTGCACAGCTTGAAGCTGCAGCCATTCATGATAAGGCAGCCTGATCCGAGAATTCTCTGTGTAGCTTCAAGCACAAGTCACTACAGTCTGTCTTGTGTACAGCATGATCAGTGTTGTGCTTGCTCTTTTGGAGCCCACAGAGTTGCTGAGCTGCTTTGTGACCTGTGAAGAGGGCTGAATTGAAAATCAATGTAGGCAAATGAGCTGCATGAATCAGAGTTGCTTTCTGCACAGTCTTGAGATGCAGAGCGTGATGGAGTACAGTTGCCATAAGTCAGCCATACGCAGCGTCGAAGGCAAAAGCAGAAGCAGGCTTGCAAGGATCACTACCAAACAACAAGTCTAGGAGCCTGCGCTGACCTCATTGACAACAAAGGCTAGCTCAGACAGAGTGATCTCCACATCTGACATCTCCATCCCATGGACCTTCGCTTTGGCAACATGGCAATAATACTTCAGGAGCACTTGAAGGAAGCATCTGTTGCTGCAGGGGCCCCTCTTACCCTTGCGGAAGTTGTCATCTGCAGCACAATTTGAGATTGAACTCTGATGCCAACTGCCGGAATCAGCAAGTGCCAAATCAGGTCCCTGCATATGCTGGTCAATGCTTAGTGGTGCACAGGTCTGATTGCCGTATGCAGGCAACAGAAGCTTTGTACCTTTCAGGAGTGCTTTAAGGTCGCAAATGTGGTCTTGCCTGAGCCATACTGACAACTTGTCTCCTAACTACAGATGCAGACACATCTCTTGCATTTGCTTTGGTGTCCTTCTTGCCCTGCACAGGCACATTGGCTGTGGCAAAGGAGTGAATTGCAGTCCATGTACGTTGCTATGCAGCATCACAAAAACGCACTGTACATACGTTATGAAACCCTGCACATCAGGCGCTATCTTGGCCTGACAATTGATCTCGCACTTCTTGACAAAGTCTTTATCAGAACTGCAGCCTGCGTACATCAATGCAGCAGAGTGTATCTTGCCATGGTTGAGGTATGCATCACCTCTGATTATGTGCTTCAGGAGAGCTGGGAACCCCACAGAGAGTGAAGCAAAGGTCAGTAGCACGGATTCTTCTTTTATTTGCTTTCTAGATAACAGCTCCTCTTGCAATGATCAGTCTCATCGATCAGTCAACAACACGGACTCACCAGTATTCTGCATTCTCCCTTATTTTGGTTGATCGCAACTTCAGCAAGGTAGCACAAGCTATGCAGGACCCTGTTTTAAACCCTGTTCATCACCTGCTTTCCCTGCATGGACACATGTGTGATACATGTTCCTGTGCATATGAAGTTCACTTGACAGCGCAGCTGAGAACCTGCTTGTTGCATACCTGGTCTGTGTAAGGCAGGAGTATGGGCAGCAAGTCAGCTTCTGCTGCAGGCCTGCACAGTTGATAGCATAGATGAAAATACTCTTGCCTGGCTGCTGTTGGAGCCCGCCTCCTCCCTGCACAACAAGTACAAAATTGACACAGCGTACAGTCAGCAGGTCATTGTTTGTTTTGCCCAGCTAGACATTGTCAAACGTCTTCTTGGCACCAGTATGTCACACCAGAGTGATGTGTTTAAATGCAGGATGCAGGTTCAATGAGATTGAAGACTCAGACATCGAGAATACATATGTTGTTGACAAAACCCCTTGCAATGCCTTCTGAACAAAAGAGAGGAAGCACCTTTTTCAGTACACATTGATAGATGGAAGTGTGTGTCACGCTGATGAATCTGTAAATATGGCTTGCTGGTGAGAGAAAGCTTTGTCATGGCAAAATCAGTCTGACTGACATCAAGGAGTGCACTCTGACCCTCCCGAAGCAAATGGCTTCGTTGCCTGCCTGCCAAGCTTGCTACCTAAATGAGAATCACCGCTCATGTTGCGTAGTGCCCTTGCTTGAAGACTGTCCAGCCGGTTTTACGCAAGCAAGCGCGACATCTAGACAGATCACTGAAGCAGTGATGTTTGAAGTTGCAATAACGCCTGAGTGCCGTTCCGACAACCAGTGCAAGCAAGTCAAGGAGGCTGGGAGGCGCAGAAAAGCTTGGATTATTGCGGCCACATGCCGTATCTACAAGACAGGCGTCAACTTAGGGCACAAGATACCACTTTGCTTCGCAGCATGCGCATGCCAACTGTGTACGATATCGTAACATGTCAGGTGCCTCAGCGGCAAAAAATGGTCGTAAGTTGGGTAGACGTCATGGAGCTTTGTCCGGATTGCCTAAAGCCTGTCGACTGGGACAGGGTTCACCAAGGCAAAGGCTGTCCGGCAAGACTGGTGGATGGCCATACTGTTCGTGCCCAGTCGAGCGTCAACAAAGCGCTCTGCTGTCTGCAAAATGCAAACTGCTGCGTCAGCGGGTGCTGTGCCTGACACTGTAGAACCGTTGAACAGCTGGCCATAGCGGCCGACTTAATCCAGCAGAAATAGATCTTTTCTGCAGATCAGTCAGACAGTGTTGCAAAGAAGGACATACTTCATGTTCTGCTTCAGTGTATCATCTCGGGAATGAATCAAAGTCACCAAAAGCAGTAGATGAACGCCGACAGGCTTGACCTGCTGTCAGATGTGGTGGCATTTCTCATACAGCACCTGTCAAATATGCCCTTCTCATCTTGTGTGAACTGCTTGTGAAGGCAAGTCTGATGCTATGTCCGTTTGTAGTGTGCTCAAGCAGATTCTGCAAAGCTTTGGTCGTCTCAAAAGCTTTGCTTTCAAAAGCTTGTCAATACCATGTACTGTTACGACAACATCAAGGAAGGATGACATGACAGACACAGCTTCTACAGCACCACAGGAGGGGTTTAGGAAATTACTCAAGCTTGCGGCTGCTCATACCAACTTCAAACACAAAGGCTATGGCAAGCAGGTAAAGACTCTTTTGTTGCCATGCTAGGCATCGGTGCTCTCAACAGGCTGACTCTTGGCATGTGTTTGCACCTGATGGAAGCTGCTGCAGCAGCTAGCAAGGCCACATCAGTTCCTTCCTCAAATTCCAGATGTGGCAACAGAACTGTAAGTCAGTGTCTAAGAGCAAAAGTGTTGTTTGCAATTATGCGCATGTTGCCTTGTTAATGTGCTGCCTGTGTGCAGTGATACAGGACAAACAAGAACAATATTCACAGGTGTCCAAGCGGTCTTTCAAAGTCTGTGCTATGGACCACATATGAATCAAACAATAGGTACATGTACTGTCACATTTTCAGGTTCAAACTCCTCTCATGTGCATGCAATGCTGCTGGGAGATGTTGTGCAGACTCAGTGCTGTCTGTGGAGCTGTCCAAGGCTGTCCCTGCCCTACAATATTTCTCAGATGCCCTCTATGACTGGGCTGATGATGATGGAGCAGATCTCTTGACAACAGAGGTTAGTGAACTCAACTGCTCACATGATGCTCAGCATTCATGGTGCATATGCTGGTCTGTGCATCAGTCTTTCAGTTTGGCATGCGCATGCATGTGAATTTTTGTAATGATGACTCATGCCAGTCGATCATGTGAGGATGACTCATGCCAGTCACAGCGTTGAGCATGCAAATGCAAGCAAGGCCTGGTGTGTGCTATGGGCTCTTGCACTGACTCCTGCTATGCTGGGATGCAGATTCACATCAAACGAGCAATGGAGGTTTCCCACCCTGGAGAGTGGCATTGCAGACATCTATTGCTGACAAAGGGAACCTTGATATACGCTAAATCTGCTGGCAAGCCAGGGCTCATCTTATAAATACAACGACATAGAGCTGAATGGAAGAGAGCTGTATGAGCGTACAATGACTGTGCGCGCTTGAAGTCCCAAAGAGCCAACTCCAATCAGTTCACTCTGACAGACTCCCAGCCATCATTATGCACAGGTAGTGCACATGTGCGTTTATTTGTGTGATGCACAAGCATGCAGTACAACTTCAAGATGCTGCAGTCCATCCCGTGTGATGAGGAATGGTGCCGCATTTAGCTCATGGCACTCACTGCGCTGTATCTAGGGTTTACCCAAAACCCTATGTAGTGTTGTGCTCTTTTGGTGCAGCCATACTGTGTTGTCAACCATTTGCGTTGTGTACTCACCAGGAGTGCAATTCTGCAAGGGACTGGCAGGTGAGGCCCCTTTCGCAAGACCAAAATCAACACATACAGTTTGTTGCCAGGACTGTTGGGGGATTGGCCCTTAGGGATCCCTGCTCTCTTGGACCACTTGACCATGTTGTTGCATCACTGCAGCAAGTGAGCCAGAAAACAATCAAGTCACAGCATGCACATGGCGACTGTCGGCAAGATCATTACGTGTGTATGAAGACCAGCCAACTCGTGATGCTTGACTGCTGCTTGCATTGGCATTGCTGCTCTGTGGCATGGCTGAGCCTTTGCATTGCACAAATCAGACAGGCAAATACAATGTGAAGTGCCAGCATAGTACAGAAAGACCCCTCTGTGTCCAAACAGTTTGGCTAATATTATTGCCGCTCTGCTGCTGCTGATTGTTGCTGACTGGAATGTGCCAAACCCGCTCTACACCCTTCAATTGCCACTGTCTCTTAAGCCAAATATGTGACATCCTGACTATGGTGATCTGCAGGTTCAAATGCTTTTCACAGCAAGAGTCCGCTATCAGCATGCTCCTGACCTTGAAAGAAGAAGCCCAGCTGTTGTTTGTGCGCTACTACATTGCAGCACCTGACCAGCAGTAATCAGAAGAACAGATGGAGCAGGATTTGACATTGCGCCACCTCGTGTGGGAACAGTCAGCGTTCCGCAACAGGTTCAGGACTCCCATGCCTGCGTATTTGGTTGTGGAGCTCGATGTAGTCAGAAAGCAGGTCTGCATGTCCTCAAACTTCGGGTATTGGCAAGCTGGGAACAGGAACCATTTCCTGTTGAATGACCTCATTGACTGGTGGCCACCCAAGGAGCTTCTTCCATTGACAGTGGTGTGCAAGCCAGCAAGGGGTACTGTTGTAGTCCCGAATGACACAGATGATGACAGTGATGATGAGGATGTTACACAAGGTCCAACTGGTGTCTGATTTCAGCACATCAGAGGAGCATAGTACACATGATTACAAGCAACACCTGTGGACCTTTGTTGATACTCTGTTGACATTTTGAGAGGCTGTGATAAGACTTGGTCCTAGCGTGCGGTTGACTATTAGCAGGCAGTG
>JAABUH010002738.1_pt1 | contig 16390 bp, 13 predicted proteins | sample 5559121 | NCBI WGS metagenome assembly JAABUH01 (sample SAMN10711871, study PRJNA513364) | rock metagenome | isolation source: Antarctica rocks | place: Antarctica: Victoria Land, Battleship Promontory nord | collected 2015-12-28
CCGGGGCGGCCGTCGCCAGGGTCGCGGGCGTCCAGTGCGCCCCGGCCCCCCGGCGCGCCGACGACACAGGGGCGTGCGCACGCCGGAGCGCCAGCAGGGGCGTCGCCGCGAGGGCGATGAGCGCTGCCGTCAGGCCCTCCTGCTTCGTCAGCGCGGCCGCGCCCAGCAGCAGGCCGGCGACGAGGAGCGCGCGCGGCGACCGCGGCTCCCCGGAGCCGGCCCACGACCACGGCAGCCCGCAGCCCATCAGCAGGTACGCGGCGAGCGGCATGTCGGTGTAGCCGCCATTGGCCGCGCTACCCGACAGGTCAGCCCCGATCAGAGCCAGGGCGAGCGTGGTCCACAAGGCAACCCGGCGCGAAACGGCGTCGCGGGCGAGCGCGTAGAACGCGGCCAACAGCGAGAGAAACAGGGCCGGCCAGAGCAGGAGTGAGGCATGCTCGTTCTCGCCACCGATCCAGAGGTAGAGCCAGGTAACGTCCAGGGAGACCAGCGGCGGGTGGGCGGGCAGGCTGAACAGCAGGTCGGTGAGGGGCCGGGAGGCGCGCCCGGCGGCCTGCGCGTAGTAGGGCGTCGCGCTATGGTCGACGTAGAAGGCGTGGGCCTTGAAATAATAGCGGCTGAACCCGTCGCTGCCGGGGAGTCCGACCGGGGCGACGACCGTCACCGCCACGGCCAGCGCCGCTAGTAGGACTACGGCCAGGCCTTCGTCTGGGGCCAGGCGCCGTCGTGCAGATGCCGACGCTCTCGCTCGCGCGGATACCCCGGCGGGCAGATGGCGCCGGTCCACCCCCTCGCGCCATAGCGCCAGGCCGCACAGCACGAGCCAGGGGAGGGTCAGCCACGGCGCCGACCATGGGATGGTCAGCAGAGAGTACACGAGCAACTCGAGACCGACGGCGAGCCCCCCAAGCGGGAGGGCCAGGGCCGTGGCGAGGAGCGTCGGAAGGGCGTGCCCCGCGACGAGGCGGAGCGCCAGCGCGCCGATGAACCAGAGGCTGGCTAGCCCGAGCAGCGTCGAGAGGTAGGCCAGCCCCGAGCCCGTCGCCGAGGGCAAGGGCGGGGGCAGGGGCGGCGCGCCAGCAGCCGCCCGATCGGCTCGGATCGGCGCGCCGCCCCTCGGGGATTGGGCCAGGGCGCGGCGTGCAACGGGAGAGAGGGCGAAGACGACGCCGCGGTTGCCGCTGCCGTCGGCGTAGGCGCACGCGAGGTCTCTAGGCAACTCGGCGCGCAGCATGCCCTCCGCAGCGCGGGCCGCGGCGACGGTCCCCGGCGAGCGGTAGCCGCCCGAGCCCCACTCCCACAGAGCCAGGTAGTCCGTGGCGGGGATGCTCGCGGTCCCGCCCGCAGGTATATGGCCGAACGGTGTGACCGCGCGCGGATACATCGCGTACATAAAGGCGTTCAGGTCGGCCTGGTCGACGTCGTAGGCGATGCCGTAGGCCTCGCCGAACGGCGTCAGCTCCGTCGGATCAAGCAGCGTCAGGGTCGCCCCCGCCCTCGCCCCAAGGCCAGGAGCAAGGGCGGGGGCGCACACGCGGGCGAAGCCGTAGATCGCCGGCCACGTCGACGCGCGACGCTCGGCTTCCCCCATACGCGCGGACCGCAACTGTCCCGGCAACGGCGCCAGCAGTTGTCTCGCCCCTATAAGGGCAGCCACCGCCCAGACGCCGAGCAGGATGAGCGCGAGCGCGGGCAGGCGCCGCGCGCCTACCATCTGTCGGGCCGTAGCGAGGTGCCGCGTTGCCAAGGTGTCTCTTCCTCCCTATGTACAAGTAGGTTAAGATGGCAGGTGAGAGGCCGGTCTATCATTCCGGCTACCGGCTTCAAAAAGCTTATCATGATTGTAGAGTGACGGCGGTGAACAGGATGTCCGCAGCGCCCGACTACTCCACGCGGCGCGCCGCGACGACGGGATGGGCGCGCCTGCCCGGACCGGAGGGCGCCGCCCCGTTCGCGCCGCTCGATTGGATTCTGGCTCTGCTCGCCGGTCTCGTCGCGCTGGGCCTGCAACTCGCCGCGCTGTGGCATGTGAGCCTGTGGGAGGACGAGCTTTTCTCGGTCGACCTCGCGCGCGAGCCGCTCGGCCTGCAGTTGCGCTACATTTGGAGTAAAGAGGTCAACGGGACCCTCTACTACCTGACTCTGCGCGGGTGGCTCTGGCTGACAGGGATCTTCGGCGCGCGGCCCGACGAGCTCGTCGGGCGCATGCCTTCGGTTGTCTTCGACGCGCTTAGCGTCGTCGCCGTGTTCCTACTGGGCCGGCGGTTCCTGGGGCGTACGGCCGGGCTCGTCGCGGCCGCGCTCTACCTCGTCGATTACCTACAGCTTTTTATGGCCGGCCAGGCGCGCCAGTACAGCATGCAACTGTTCTTCATCGCCGTGGGCTGGTATGCGCTCCTGGCCGTCTTGGCTACCGGGGATGGCCCACGGAGCGGGGTGCGCGGCCGGTGGTACGCCCTCTACGCTGGCGCGATGCTACTGGCGATCTGGGCGCACCTTCTGACCGTGCTGATCCTGTGCGCCCAGGTCGTCGCGCTCGGCGGCCTGCTTATCCTGGCCGGTCCGTGGGGCGACGCGGTGCGGCGGTCGCTACGCGGCTGGATAGCGAGCTTCTCCGTGATCGGCCTGGCGTTGCTGCCGCTGGCGCTTGATGTGGCGCTGCACGGAGGGTCGAACAACTGGCTGCCCCCCGCCACCCCGCGCGGCCTCGTACGCCTCGCCTGGGTTATCAGCGGCCACAACGTGGCCTACGCCGCGCTGCTCGCTGGCGTGGCGGCCTGGGGCCTCGGCGCGGCAGTACGCGCGCGCGTGGCGGGTGGCCTGCAGGGGAGTGCGGGCGCGCCAATGAGTGCTATGTCCACGCTGCCGTTAGAAGATATGCCCACGCTGCCCCGGGGGCCGGTGGTCGCCCTGCTGTGCTGGCTTGTTGCGCCGGTCGTCCTGGCCTATGCGCTATCCCAACCGCGGCTCAACCTGCACCTATTCGCCGACTATCTAGTGGTTGTCGTCCCCCCACTGTGCCTTCTCGCGGGCGCGGGGGTGGCGTCGCTCACGTCGGGCTTGCGCGCCCGCGGTGCGCTCGCCCGGCGGCGCGTCCCGGCGGCCTGGGCGGGCGGCGCACTGAGCGCGCTCCTGGTGCTCCTTGCGCTGCCGGGGGTGCGCGTGTACCGCGCCGACGTGCAGCGTCAAGACTTCCGCGACGCGGCGCTCTGGATGCAAAGTCGATATCGGCCGGGTGATGGCGTGATCCCGCTCACGATTTCGTCCGCCCTCGGCATGGAGTATTATCTGCCCGTGTATCTCGGCCAAAACCGTCTAATCGCCGCCGCGCCGGGCCGGTTCTACTGGCCGGCCGACCACAGGCTGGTCATCGATACCCCGGTGTTACGCGCCTACGGGGCGGCGCATCCGCGCGTCTTCTTAGTCAGCGCTGGGCTCGACGACGGCGGCTCCAATGAGAGGAGACAGGCGGCGCTCACACAGGTGTGGCTGCGGCGAAACGGTTATCGCCGTGTGGAGGCGGTAACGGCCCAGGGATATTATCATCAGGTCACGGTGGAGTTGTACGCACGGGATGCGTCAGAACTCAGAATCAGTGGTGGTTAAGAGCCAGTGGGTCGGGTATTCTCCTCCTTTCGTAGACGTGTATACGAGGAGGAGACGATGGCCTGTCCGTATTGCCAGGAGGACGCGAGGATGCGTCAGAACTGGTGTCGTTGGGACGTGCTGAGGTTGAAACCGAAACGCTGCTCCGGGGACGCCATTACAGTCCGTTAGCAGAGACAGCTATGCTGCGGCAAGAATCTGCGTGAGATCGTCCCAGGCGTGGGCGAGGCGTGGAGCCTGCGGGACGCGCGGGTCAGCGGTCGGCTCGCCCAATCGGTAGAACCCATCGCGCAAGTTGCGCATCAAGCTATGGCCGTCGCACACGACCTGCGCGCATCCGAGTCGCTGGAAGCCGCGCATGCTCCGCGTCCTGTCCTGGTCAATTAGGACATCCGACCTGGTAAAGCGTCGAGCTCGTACGCCCCCGTTCTAAACCCACCGGGTATGCGACCGCTAGCGACCGCTAGCGGGCGGGACCGCCCTCGCGGACATGGACAGAGGCAGGGGAAGGGTACACGATAATGATGCGGCGGTTGTTCACCGGTCTGCGCCACGCTATCAGTCTGCACCTGCGGCCCCTCGACCGTCTGCTCCTTGTAATCCTCGTTAGCAAGACGCGCTCCTGGCGCTCGGCCCTGCTGCTGGTCCAGCCGGACACGCTGCTCCGCTGGCACCGCGAGTTGGTATTGGCTTGGTGGTGGCTTGGGACCGAACGTCTGGGTCCAGCCGGACACGCTGTTCCGCTGGCACCGTGAGGGCGTCCGCCTCGTCTGGAAGGTGCGCTCACGGGCAGCTACCCGCACACCGCGTGTCCCCGCCGAGGCGATCGCCTTGATCGTGGAGATGGCCCGCGAGAATCGGCTATGGGGCGCCGCGCGGATCCGCGCGGAACTCCTCACGCTGGGCATCCACGTGAGTAAGGGCACGATCCTCAAGCACAGGCGGCGCGGCCGCCCACCGTGTCGCAACGGCCAGACCTGGGCCACGTTCCGACACAACCACGCGGCCGATGTCTGGGCCTGCGACTTCATCCAGGTGACCGTTCTGTGCTTCCGTTCGCTCTTCGCCTTCATCATCGTGGAGCACGCCTCCCGATGGCTGGCGCATGTGGGTGTGACGCGGCACCCGACCGACGCCTGGGTCGCGCAACAACTGCGCGAGGCGACGCCGTTCGGCACGGCGCCGCGCGTCCTCATCCTTGACAACGACGCCACGTTTGGCCCGCAGTTCGAACGCGTGGCCGCGGTGAGCAACATCGAACTGCGGGCGACTCTGTACCAGCCCCCTGCCTATGCGGCGTACTTCAACGACGAGCGCCCCCATCAAGGCATCAACCAGGCGATTCCGGCGGGCAACGGAGGCCAATCCAATCGGCAACGGTCAGGTCATCTGGATCGCCTTGCCGTGCTCGGTGGTCTGCATCATGCCTATCGGTACGATCGGTACGCGGCGTGAGGTCTATTATGCTCCTGGCGTAGGCCGGATGGCTCAAATATCCAGGATAGGACGCCAGCGTCTGGGCTATGCGCTGACGTTCCCTTATGTATGATGTGCGTGATGTATGATGTGCGTGCTGTCGGGTTAGGTTGGCGGGGCGCAGGCGACGGGTAGATCGCTCCTCGTACCACTCCTGTCCGCGCACGTGACGGGAGAGGATGATGTCGCTAGCGACCGCCATTGAGGAGACCATGCGGGCGCACGAGTTGACGACCGCCCAGCTAGCCAAGCGGTTGGGGATGGAGTACGATCGCGCCACCCTCTACCGCATGCTCAACGGAGTGACGAAAGAACCGCGCCTGGGGACGCTGGTGCAGCTCTGCATCGCATTGGAGACCACCCCATCGGAGTTGCTGGAGCTGGCGGGGGTGTGGTCCCCGGACACGCCGGGGCAGGCGACGCCCGACGACCTGCGCTTGCGCGGGGCGTTTGGGCAGGTGCGCGCGTTGCCCATAGCCATGCAGCACCGGGCGATGCCCTTGGTCGAGGCGCTGGCGACAGGATGGCTGACGGCCGAGGACGACGAGGAGGACATGAGCTAGGACGAGGAGTGACGCGCAGCCACTACCATCTATCCCCACTACAGCTGCCGTCGTACGTCCTCATCAGGAATAAGCGCACACGACGCGCTTGCCTGCTGTCCGTTGTCTGGTGTGTCACCTACCCTGATAAGCCCGTCTAGCGTTGCGCCAAAGGCGACACTGTCAGTCGGCGCACCCGCGGGGTCTATGAGCACATAGCCTTTGCCGGGGCGTGTGTAGATCGGCGTCGGATGATTGGGCAAAGCGGCAATCTTAGCCCGCAGGTGACGCATGTGCGTCTTGATCACGTTGACATCGCTCGCGCGCTTGTGCCCCCACAGGTACTCCAGGATGCGCCCGGCCGAGAGTGTCTGCCCTTGGTAGATGAGTAACACCTCCAGGATGCGCCCCTCCGCAGGCGTTAGTGGTATCCGCGCCCCGCCTTCCGTCGCTAACTCGCTCGCGACCACGTCGAAGCGCGCCCCCGCGACGGGGTACATCTGGTGACGCTGTTCTGTCGGAGAGGATGGCGGTGACAACAAGGAGCGCGTTCGGCGCAGCATCGCCGTCACCGTCGCGATAAGGATGGGCATGCTGAAAGGCTTGGTCAGGCACGCGTCGGCCCTCTCGGCGAAGCACGCGAGCACATGGGCCTCCTGGGTGCGGCTTGTCAGGACGATGATAGGGACAGGCGACGCGGCGCGCAAGCTCCCGAGGAGGACCATGTCGCCCTCCTCGGGAGCATCATTGTCGAGGAGGATCAGATCGACCCGCGCATCGCGCACGAGCGAAACGCTCTCACGGTGTGTGGCCGCCACCAGGGCCGCGAAGCCCTTACGGGTGAAGCTGTAGCGCACCAGGTCGGCCAGATCCGTGTTGCGACTCACGCAGAGGAGAGTGGCCATAGCGAGGATAGCCTCCGTTCGGATACCCGGGGGCGACCGCGCCATCGTGAACACCGTGGCGCGGTCGCCCTCTATGGTGTCATCCTATCGGACGAGGCATGCGCGTCACAAGCTCCCGCAATCCAGGCCCCTGCCCCTGTTCCTGCTACGGAAAGAGCCTACTGCGCCTTTTCGAGGGTCATGCACAGAACCCCTAAAACGGAACCTGTCCGTGAGCACATTTCAATTGCGTCATGATAAAATTGGGGTACTATGGCGGTGTTTAGCGATCTTAGCACTATTCTTGAACCGCCTTGACACTGTTTTTAGAACATTGTGTTCGGTCAGTATAAGGAGGACTGCTATGCCCACATTTGAAGTCTTCACAAGCCATATCCCTCCAGCGGTCGGGGCGACGGTCACTATATATATGGGTGGGTTAATCTCCTTGAATCGTGTCGCTCTTGAATCCCTGGGGTCTCCCGTTGCGGTTGAGGTCCTATACGATCAGAGCGCACACTTCATCGGCTTTCGCGGCGTCGAGGCGAGCGTGCCCCATGGGTTCCAACTCACAACCCCGCAGCCAGGAGGGTCACGGAGGTTCAAAGCCAAAGCGGTCTTTGCTCACTACGGCATCCCGCTCGAAACGACAACGAAGCGGTATCAGGCGATGCAACAGGAGGCTATGCTCAGCGTCGATCTGACGCAGGAGGCTGTTGAGATCGTCGGGCCGCGGATTGCGCGCGCACGTGCGGACGCGGACAAGCAAGGACGAGGACTGGGAACCGCTGGCGCGGGCGGGAGCCCGCCGGCGAGGGTAAGGGACCAGCGCGAGCGCGGGGGCGACCGGCGCGGGGGCGACCGGCGCGAGCGCTAGCTATGGGATTCCGACCAGCGCTACAGGCAGTCCCACGCTTAGGGCTAGCGCCAAAGGCGGCGGCGCCGCTGCAGGGGCGCCACACGTCGGCCTGTTGCGCGGGTGTGAGGCAGTCCCCGCACGGGATAGGGCGGCCAGAGTTGACGGTGGTAAGCATCGGATTCTCCTCTTGTGGACGAGTGTGCCCGCTGCTCATCGTCTCTTCGCGGGCGTTCGCACGGGCTCTCTGGTTATGCGCGGCTGGCACGCGGATGATTACTGTGCAGTATCAATAGGTATGCTACTTTTTTAGTGGCGTGTTACTCGGGCGCGGCCTCGTCTGTGTTGGCGCCCTCGTTGTCTGTGCCGCCCGTGTCGCGCGGCACGCGCTCGTAATAGGCCCAGGCCGCAATAACGACGAGCGCGACGGTCCCGATGAACAAGCTCCCCATGATGACGCGCTCATCGTAGGCCTTGAACATGGCGAGCGTGATGCCGTACGTCGCGAAATTCCATGAGATGTCGTATACAGATAGTCGGCACGGCCACGAAGCCGAGCGCGCTACTCAAGGCAAAGGCGAGGACGATATCGAGCAGGAAATCGGATCGGGCGGCGGGGGTGTGGTGACGCGCGCGCGCAGGACGAACAGCGCGCCAGTGAGGATAAGATACCGTGATTGCTAGTCGAGATTGAGACAGGCGAGGGCGAGCAGGGACGCATGGACTTTGATCTCCAAGCCGGCGACGGAGCGGACATGCAGATGGGCCAGACCCATGGCGGTGAGGTGGCTGTTGACCGTCTCGATAGCCAGGCGGACGGTGCGCAGCCCACACTGCTCGGCGCGTGTGTTCGGCGTCATGGTGTCCTTGCGCAGGGGCACGAGAACACCCCCGCCACGGGCGCGGATGACCGCCTCGTCGGGCGCGCTATTGTAGGCTTTGTCCCCGTAGACCCACGCCCCCTCGGGCAACTCAACCGTCAACTCGTGGAGGGGGGTGAGGTCGTGCCAGCCACCCGGCAGGAGTGTGAAGGCGACGGGCAGTCCGTCCGTCGTGCAGACAAGGTGCAAGCGCCAGCCGAAGACCTTGTCCTTCTTGGCCGCGCAGGAGCCGCAGGAGGCCCGCCCCTGCACCGTCCGACAGCGCCGGGCACGCACCCGTGTGCAGACGGGGACGGGCCTGCGATCGCTGATAAAGTCACAGATCGCGGCCTGTCCGTGGGCAAACAGGTCCCCGCGCACGTCGCAGAGCAAGGCCAGCCCGTCAGCCAAGGCATGGATGCGGCGCGAGAAGCGCGCGGTCGAGAGCGCCCGCGACAGGTAGCCCGTGGCACGCACCACGGCCAGCGTGCGGGCGTGGTGGTGGCCGTCGAAGGCCGCCGCCACGACCGCCACCGTGAGCACCTCCGCGTCACTCACCCCTGCTAGACGATGGCTCGTGTGTCCCACCGCGCGCATCGTCTCGTCAATCACCACGTCGATGCCTCTACTGTGCTCGGCGGTCATCGCCTCTCTCCCTACTCACTGCTGTCTCTCAACCTCAGTGAAACCGGATCGGGCGATGATCGCCAACTAGCAATCAGGGTCACGTATAGTAAATAGTGTAGATAGACCACGTATAGTAAATAGTGTAGTGAGAGCGTCGGCACAGCGATTGCCCGGCGCGACCCAGGCGCCCGCCGACGATGCCGACGATGGGGACGGGGACGGGACGCCGCCACACGACGGGAGGGACATCCATACCCATGGCCCACGTCGACATGCCCCACGCGCCCCGGGAGGCTCACGCTCTCCCATCCCCACGGCGCACGTCGCGCGCGCCGGTCGTGGGGATCTGTTCGCGCAAAGGGGGAAGCGGGAAGACAACGACCTCCCTCAACCTCGCGGGGGCGCTGCGCGAGGGGGGCTGGCGGCCCCTGCTGGTGGACCTGGACCCGCAAGCGTCGCTCACGCGCCTGCTGCTCGATGTGGCCGCGCCGGGGATCGGGGAACGCCTGGTGAACCCGCAGCGCGGGCTGGCCGGCCTCGCGCTCGACGTGGCGGGGGGCATCGCCCTCTATCCCGGCGACCGCGGCATCGAGAGCGCGGCGTTTCAGTTCGTCGACAACCCGAAGGGACCCTTTCTCTTGCGCACGTTGCTCGCGGAGCGCGCGGAGCCGGACTGCGACATCGTCCTCCTGGACACGCCGCCCACCCTGAGCTTCGCCACGACCTCCGCGCTCCTGGCGGCGGATCTCGCGCTGATGCCCACCCTGATGCCCCAGCAGGACATCGACGCGCTGGAGGACACCCTGGCCCTGCGCGCGGACCTCGAGGACCTGGGGGCCGCGCGCCGCACGCTCATCGTCCCCAACAACATCCGGGTCGACTCGTACGATCGCGCCACGCTGGCTGGCCTGCGGGCGCACGATGGGATCCTGGTCTCCGCGCCCATCCCGCAGGCCGTCGCGGTGAAGAAGGCGCTGGCGCAGCGTCGCCCGGTGGTCGACACGGACCCCCGCGGTGCGGCCGCGGAGGCCTATCGCGCCCTGGCGCGACGCGTGATAGGGGAGGTCACCGATGGCGAGCAGGGATAGGGATAAGCCGATCGTCTCAGCCTTCGGCCGGCCCCAGGGTGGCTGGCCCCCCCTCACGCCGCTCTCCACACGCCCGACGGACGGCGAGCGGCCCCTGACAGGCGCCTTGCTGGTTCCGATCGAGCAGGTCGTGCCCGACCCCCACCAGCCGCGCACCACGGTCGACGCGGACGGGCTAGAGAGCCTGGCCGCGTCCATCCGCGACTATGGCATCCTGCAGCCGCTCCTCGTGCGCGACGATGGCTTCTTCGACGACGGGCGCACGCGCTACACGATCATCGCGGGGGGACGCCGCCGGCTGGCGGCGGAGATGGCGGGGCTGACCACGCTCCCCGTGATCGAGCGCACGAGCACGGGCCTGACGACGCGCACCCTCCAACTGATCGAGAATGTGCAGCGCCAAAACCTCACGCCCGTGGAGGAGGCCCGCGCGTTCGCCGAAATGATGGACCTGTTCGGTTTGGAGAGCGTGCGCAAATTGGCGGATCACCTGCACCTGGGCTATTCCTACATCCTGCATCGACTCAATCTCCTGACCGACGAGGCACTTGCCGCGTCCGTCCAGACCGAGCGGGTGTCATTCGCCACCGCCACCGAAATCGGGCGCGTCGCCGACCCCGCGACGCGCACGGCGCTGCTGCGGCAGGCCATGGCGGAGGGGTGGACGTACGCGGAGGCGCGCGGGGCAATCGCCGACCTACGCGACGCCGAGCGCGTCGCGCGCGCGCTCGGCGACGTGCATTTATCCGCGTCGGCGCTGCGCGAGGTGGCGCACGGGATGGGCGCGACGGACGATCACGTGCGCCGGGCCAGCCAGGCGCGGCGCGACGAGCCGACCCTCCGTCCCGGCGACGCGCTCAGGAGGGCCATGGCCGCGGACGCGCACGCGGTCGAGGAACCGGCCGCGGCGCGACCAGAGGGGGGGCGCGGTGTGGCCGCGCCGGCCGAGGACAGCGCGCCGGTGGACGCGGGGGCCCGCGACACCCCGGCGCACAAGCACCTCGCCGCAGAACCCACCCCCCCGCGCGAGCGCGCACGTCCGCCGCGCCCCCCGCAGTCGTCGCACCCCGCCTATAAGCACGACGATCTATTGGCACTCATCGACCGCGTCGGCGGCCGTGACAACGCCGACGCGCTGCTCACCTGGGGGATGGCGCACGGCTTCGACATTTTCACGCTGCGGCAGCTCATTCGCATGACATGATCGGCTGCCTGTGTCACCTGATGTCATTTGTCGCGGCTCCCCCGCACGCGCGATTGTCACCTAACCCATAGCCTTGCCGCGGGGAAGCGTCGTTTTGCCGCCTCTACAGGCGCGAGAGCTAGCAGGTCCAATCCTCAGGTGGAACCATAGTCTTGCCGCGCGTTGTGGGAGAGTGCGTCATTGACATTGAGACGGACCTTAGGCGTGCAGCACCCCCATCGCGGCCCTACTGCTCCGCTCGTCGATCCTACACGCCACCGCAACCGAGGTCCCACCCGGTCAGCATGGGGCCCTGGCGGCTCTCCACGCATGCTCCAATTTCCGGGTACATGGGTGGAGACGCGGGCACCGCGGCGACGCCGCCGTGCGCTGGCCCCGCGATGCCGGCCAACCGGGCGAACGCGCCGACGCCAGCGCGCCATCCCCACCTATCACGTGTGCTCATGGCTATGACAGGTTATGCAAAAACCCCAAATAGTTAGGGGGTGGACCCGCGTGGCCTGGCATCGACACGCACGCTGGCGCCCCCATGGGTAGACACGCGCGGGCGCACCATGACCTTGATCGGCACGTTGGCGACCGACGCGTTCGTGGCCTCGCGCGCCCACACGTACGCCTCACCCGGCGCGAGCGCCGACACATCGGCGATGCGCAAGCCCCCCAGGGCGCTGTTCGCCCGCGCCATATACCGCAGCCAGGCGGGCGAGTCGCAGCGATGGACCACGACCAGATTGGCTAGCTCGATGACCTGACGCGCCACCGACAGCGGGTCCTGTGTGTCCAGGAGCAGGCTGGTGCCATGGTGGCGCACCTCCCGGAAGGCCTCGACCACGTCATCGGACAGCGTGGTCCCGAGCGTGCGGTGCGCTTCGGGCATGACAAACATCTTGTTGAAGGGCAGGGCCCCAGGTTCCTGACCACCGCCGGCCGCTTCCATGATCGAGAGCAGCACCATGATCACCCCCAACGCATCAGCGCGATCGCGCAACGGGTCGCGCAGATCCGCGATAATCAGGCGTCCGGGCTGGATCAGGTCCGACAGGCGCGCGCCGTCGCGCACATACTCCAGCGCGAACGCGAGGCGACCCGCCACCCGCTCGCGGTCCGTCGCGGAGAAGCTCGCCCGCGCGATCTTTTCCTGCAAGAGGGCGAGCGTCAGGTCGTCCCCGCAGTCGCGCATCAGGCCAATGAGCTTCTGCATGTAGACCGATTTGTTCCCGTCCGCGTTCATGAGATGGCGCCAGGCGCGCTGCCCCAATTCGTCTGGCCCGAAGGCGAGCGCGCGCACATCGAGGTGCGGATACGCGCGCTGGCGTTGCGCCAGGCGCGTCGGCGGGACGAGCAGGACAATGTCGTCCAGGCCACGCGGCGTAGCTCCATACTGCGCATAGAGCCGCGCGGCCTCCGGCCCGGTCGCGGGCGCGACCATGGCCGCGAATTCCGGCCCCATGCGCTCGCTGTTGTTGTAATGGATCACCATCGCCGCCAACGGCCGCGGCAGGGTGTTGAGGCCGGGTAGCGCCATCGTCGCCATCTCCACCAGCGTCGCCCCCGTATTGGTCTTGCCGGAGCCCTGGAGGCCGACGATGGCCACCGCCAGCGGGCCGCCGAGGTCGACGCCCACCGCCGCGCCGGTCCCGCGCCCCAATATCCCGTACTGCTCCACGGGGAGACGCGCACCGAGGATCGCGCCGCACACGGGCGGCGCGGCGAGGGGCGGCGCGGCGAGGGGCGGCGCGGCGAGGGGCGCCTGGAGCGCTGCCCCGTCGCGGAGCGCGGAGCCAGACGCGCGGGGCGGGGGTGGCAGGGACCGCGCCCCCGCGACGCGCGCGAAGATCCCGGCGAAACGCGGGGGCAGCGGTGTGCCCCCCGCGAGGGCGGCGACGACGGCGGCGGGGTCGTCGACGAAGCCGGCGGTTGGCGCCACGGGGTAACAGGCCCGCCCGGTATCGATGGCGCTATACCGGCCCAACGCGCGCCAGAGATCGCCGCGTCGGACGAAATAGAGGGACCACAGCAACGCCCACAGACCCGCCGCGTTGCCCCGATAAGGCAGCACCTCGTCGTCGACCACGAGCCCGCGCTCGCCAGCGGGTCCATCCGCGCGCACCTTGTCCGCGAAGAGCTCGGCGATCGTCCGCCCGTACAACACGGCCGTGTCCGCGCGGTATAACGCCCCCTCCGGCCGCGTCAGCACGAGCGTTGTGTCCTGGTTGCGCATCGTCACATCCTCCTTTGACCGTCGAGTCTCCCGTCCGGCGACGGCGGGGAGCGGCCCCCCAGGGCGCGCGTCGTCTGGGCGCCCACGACCGTCGAGGGCAGCGGTCGCCCCGGACAAAACCTTCGCGGAACGCCTACGGCTGTGATGCATGGCCCTATGTATCGCACGTGACGCCCGTCCCCGTCCCTTATAGGGGTAGGTTTTTTGTGGGGAGGGGTGGGCGGCAACGCAGCCCACCCCTCCGAACGATGGATATCACGGAGGGCTGGGTCCTCCGCGCATCCCTCCCGCGTGACAAACCCACCCCTCAAAGGGTCAGCCGCCCCGGCGGAGACAGCGATCGCTTCCCACAGCCGGCGCGCTCGTCGGATGATCGACGTGCGCCCACGCGATCTCCTTTGGCCGTCCGCATGTATGGTCGCCGCGCGGACGTAGACGAGCGCGCGCCTCCCGCGTAGCGTGAGGCGCATGTCGCGCCCGCGCGGGTCAAACGCGCGGCGCATCGTCGGATCACCCCCACCCTCTCGCGTCGCCGCTTGCCGACAGGTGGCGAGCGACGTCGCGGGCGTCGGCCCGTCTACGCGGACGAACGGTCTCATGACGCGCTGTCCGACGCGGCCATCCAGGGCGCGTCTACGCTGACGCTCCGCGCTAGACAGACGCGGAGCGCGCGCGACGGGTCCGGCGCCATGGCCGCGCCACCCTGGACCTCTCCTGCTCACGAGCCAACGCGTGCAGCGAACAACGCCGCGCGCCTCCTCATGGTCACCATATGGTCACCATGCGCTACCTCCCACGTCATCCTTTGGTACCCCGCCCATGCGCTACTCCCTGTGTCGCAAGACCATGGGGCGGTGTACGTCACGCGTCGGCGCGTGACACCACGGCGCGGACGCGGACGGCGGCCCCGGCGGCGACCTTCGCCGGGGCCGCGTGTCAGGATAGCGCGTGGTCGCCACCGTGCGCGCCCGCGTCCGCGCCCGCGCCACACGCCGGGCGTGGGACGTAGCGCCGCACGGCTGTCCACCGGCGTGCGCCCCCCGTGTGCGGCGACGCCACGCGCACCGCATAACGGCGGCCGTCCGTCGCGACGACAAGGTCGATGTAGCCGACCGCCCCATGCCAGAGCGCCACGTATGTCACCACGCCACCGATCCGTATCTCCTCCCCCGGTGCGGCATGCCGCACCGGGGGCACGATCGCGCCCATGCTCCCCTCCTCACAGCGCCCCGGTCCCCCCGTCCCCCCGTCCCCCGGTCCCCCGGTCCCCCCGTCCTCCGGTCGCTTATCTGACCCCGGCCGATCCAGCGCGCCGCGCGGGCGTCGGCGCTGGGCCGACGCGTCACCACGGCGCATGCCCACTATAGGCGCGGGGGGTGGCGCTGTCTAGGGGGGAGGAAGACCGCCGGCGCGCGCAGCCGGTCGGCGCTACCAGCGCGTCGTGGCGGCCGGGGGCGGGCCAAGCGGCGCGACGCCGCCGGGTCCGAGCAAGGGGACCGGGGACGCGCGCCCCACGACCCGCCAAATGGCGCTGTCGAGCCGCCCGTGGACGAGAGCGCCGGGCGTGGTGACCCGCAGGTCGAGCCACTCGCCGTCCGCGCGCTCGGCCAACGGCGCGGCGGCCCGCGCCACCTGCAGGAGGCGCGCGGCGCGGACGGCCGGGGCAACGGCGAGGATGTGCAGCCGCGGGAGGCCATGCGCCCGCCTGAAATAGTAGTACGCCGCGAACTTGACCCGGAGGTCCTCGTCGTCGCGCGTGGTGTGACGATCGCATTCCACGAAGAGCCCGACGCGCGGCCAGTCGCCGAGGATCGCTCGCGCGTCAGGCTTGAGGTAGAACAGGCCGTCGCCCTCGTCGAGGCGCATCCACGCGCGTTGCTCGCCGTACCACGCGAGCGCGAGCCCCGCTCGCCGCGCCCCACGCGCCAGATACACGTACACCTCGTTCATGGCGTGCGTATGCGCGAGGTTCGCGCCCAGCGCGCCGAGCCGCCCCCCAGGCGCGTCACCCGCGTCGGCGCGGTACAGCCGGCCGTAGCGCCGGGCGCTCAGGTCCGCGCGGCGGGCCAGGAGGGCGACGCCACGGGCACTGGCCGTGTGGTGCGGCATGGCGCGGCCCGCGGGGTGAGCGGGCGGCGCGAGCAGGGCGTGGCGCGCCAGGTCCGCGATGACGCGCGTCGCCTCGGCGACCGGATAGCCGCCGAGACGGGCCGCCTGGTCGGCCGTGAGGAACGGCGCCGCGGCGATGGTGGCGAGGAGCGCCCAGGCGCGCGGCGTCACCGCGGCCGGCACGGCCACATGAGGCGGCGCCGCGGCGCCCGGGGGGATGAGGGGCGTGCGCGCCGACGGGGGAGGCGTGGGGGAGCCGGACGGCGTGGGCACACCGCCGGGCGCGCCGCGCCGCGCGTAGGGACCCAGCCACGCGAGCGCCGCGCGCAGCGGGAGGCCGCGCGGTGGGAGGCCAGCCCCGTGCCAGGGAGCGTCGAGCGGCGCGCCCAGGGCGAACTCTGCCGTCGCGCACCAGAGCACGGCCGGCGGGAGCGTATCGGGCAACCGCCAGGGGTCGGCGGTCATGACGAGCACGGGCGGGAGGCCGGCCACGACGGGCAGACGCGCGATCTCCGCCACCCGCGCGCGCAGGTGGGCGGGGGCCAGCGCGCCGCCGTCCCACAACAGGGCCGCGCGGTAGCGCGTCCCCGCGTGGACCAGCGCGCGGATCTCGCCGTCGAGGACCACCCGGTGGCCCGTCGCCCCGGCCGCGCCCGGCCAGGCGACGGGCCAGGGACGCCAGTCCGCCGCGTCGCCCCGGGCGGCGGCGTCGGCGGCGAGGGCGATGAGGGCCGCGCGGCTCGCCGTCAGGTGCTCCAGGCGGATCAGGCGGGCCTGCAGCGCACGCCGGCCCAGGCCGCGGCGCGCGGCGAACGGCGCGGGCTCGTCGCCGCACGCCCACGCCACGCGCGCCACCCCGTCGGCGGTGAGGTAATAATGGGCGGCGGGGCCGGCCCCCGTGGGCAGCGTGACGC
>JAABUH010002739.1_pt1 | contig 16390 bp, 19 predicted proteins | sample 5559121 | NCBI WGS metagenome assembly JAABUH01 (sample SAMN10711871, study PRJNA513364) | rock metagenome | isolation source: Antarctica rocks | place: Antarctica: Victoria Land, Battleship Promontory nord | collected 2015-12-28
AGCGGCTCGGGGCGCCTGCCGCCTGCGGCACGGCGCGCGGCCCCGCCCGGGGCGGCGTCGCCAGCACAGCCATGCGCCGCGTTGCTGACGGTGGCAGGACCACGGTCACGGCTCTGCTTCACGGACCAAGACCGCTCCAAGAGCGGTCGACGCTGGAACTGCCTGCCTGCAGCAACGCACCAGGACTTTCAGAAAGACCGTGCTGGCCCGCCGTATGAGCTATCCTCGCTTGCAGCAGACCTGCAGGTCCTACCAAAGCATGCACTCCACCCTGACGCGATGCCTGGACAGTGCGCCTGCAGTGTGCCTCGTCAGCAGGCAGATGCGTTTCCGCATATACACAGCTGTTGCTCACAAAGCACTCTAATCTTGTCACCCTATCGTTTGCCTGTGGTGCTCACCACAGCACTACCGCGCAAGTCGATGGCTTGGGTACCACACCTGCAAGTGGCTTACAAGAACGGCTCACTCTTGGCTGACTCCCAGCAGCAGTTCGCGCCACTCTGCAACACAGGCTCACGCTATGCTGAGAAATAAGAACAATCTTGCTTATGAGAGATGTTCAGGGGACCCCTGAACAAGCGACCCCACACCACTTTCACTGGTGGCACATCTCTCAAATGCAGGAGTGCCTGGCATGCTCAAAATACAGTGAATAGAACGAACGCATCAATGCATGTCTTCCAGTGTCAACTAGTTAAATTAACAGGGCCTTCTGGCACACGCATGGCACAACGCGCTGTTTATGGCTTGGCTTATTGCGCCACTCATACAACAGCTGCTCACGCTAGCCAGGCCGCATCGCATGCACTAGCCAGCACAATAAGCGACCACAGTGCACTGTATGAACATGCATGCAAGCTCGTTAACCGCAGTGAGCTTGACAACCCAGCAAATGTGCAGCACATATCCCACAAGCCTGAGAACAAACGCTTTGCGCAGCACGGTACACAGCAATTGCTGCACTCCTTTCAGTCACTTCAGACGCATAACGCTGCTGTAGTTCAACTGAGCAGCTGCCAGTAACTTCAGGCAGCATCCCCGGTGGTCTGAGCGGCTTGTCCGACGACTTGCCAGACGATAGACCATTTTCTGAGCATTGCATGAGAGCGGACACCTAGCAGGGCCCCTCCTTATACTGCAACACAAAACAATTTCAGGACAACCTGTCTGTCATGAGAATCATACACCTGCAGTGCACTGCGATTCGCATAATGTCCCTTAAGACGGCTGAGGCTGTTCGCGACGCCCGTGTGCTGCAAGGCAGACGACAGACTGCAGGCACACAAGCGTCACCGGCAGAAGCTGCTGAAGCCATCCACATGTCCGCTGCGCACCATGTGGACGATGCCAGCGGCGCCGCTGGCGGCAGTCAGCAGTCCGCCGCCGCCAATCTGTCGCGCATGCATTGAGCAGTTGGCAGGGCCTTCTACTTAACAGCTTCGAGTCAAGCAGCGCAGTGCGGAGTGCACGCTGTTGCTTGGGAGTCCTGGCCACTTGTTCAGCACACAGAGGTCGTTCAGCACACAGAGGTCGTTCAGCACACAGATGTCGTTCAGCACACAGAGGTCGTTTAGCACACAGACCTCACTTCCTTGCCTCAATCGCATAGCCCAGCCATAGCATGCCCAGGGTTGAGCATGTCGCACCACTACGGCCAGAATGAAGACGACGAGCGAGGCCCGGCCAGAGCGCTGCACAATGCGGCCGACGACGAGCGTGCCAACCAGCGACGCGGCCGCGCACAGCGCCGCAAAGAAGCCCGACGCCACCCAGTCGACGCGGCCGTCCAGGCCAAAGTCGAGCACGGCTGAGCCGGAGCTGCCTAGCACGAGCAGGCCGCTGGTAGCGGCCGCGGCCACCGGGTGCGCGCCCAGCTCCAGCAGCAGCGGGCCCAGGATCATGCCGCCGCCCTGCGCGCAGGCACGCATGAAACCATACCGACATCACGTGTTCTGTGTGCAGTGCAGTAAGTGCATATACCCAGCACGTGCCGGGCAGCTGGTGGGCGGCTGCAGGCACGCTACGGGCGCCCAACTTTGACACCACAGGCCTCAGGATCATGCGGCCTGCGCAGAGAGGGCGTTGTACACAGAACACTTTTCAGCATCCATGCAGCCGTACAGGCACCGTGTTCGGGCAGGCCACTTGCGGCTGCACAACACACCCCACGGCTACCCGAGAGCACCAGCAGAGTGGCCAAAGGCCTTCTGCTGCCCTGCGCATGCGGATCACACAGCACCCCTCTTGAGGCTGTCGAGCCTCGTCCCAAGCACCAGTGGCAATGACGGGGACAGTAATGCTGTGCGGTAACGGATGAGGCACCGGGACTGCCAGTATCGGTAGTACAAGCACTCTGGCAAGGACAGGAGGGTCCGGAGCATTGGCAGGCCCCGCACCAAGCCCACCAGCCCCGCCGCCATGCCGCCGAACAGTGTCACCGCCGCGCACTGCAGCAGCACCCTGGTCCGCTGCGCCGGCCGCGGCATCTCGCCCCTGTTGGGCCCTGCCCGGCTGCCCTCAGCCGCATCCAGCAGCGGCCGCTCTTCGTCGCGCCCGGGCGGCGCCGCGCGCATGCGCCAGATGACACCGGCAGTGAAGCCCATGCATACAGCCGCCTGCAGGAGCGCAGCCGCAAGCATGAAGCACAGTGAGCTGGGTGGCCCCACGCATGTTGCAAACCCCATGATCAAGCCCGTGATCATTCATGGTTGTACGCATGAGCAGGAGACGTGGCGCCCACGTCAACGGCAGACTGTCACGTCCACCACCCGCCCAATGGCGCGCGCAGTGTTGCCCGGCGGCAGCACATGGCCGGCTCCGCCGGCACGGGAGCGCGCCTGCGCCAGCGACAGCCCCAGGAACGCCAGGCTGCACCGCTCGACGCGCGCCTTGCCGGCCTGCGCGCCCGCGAACGCGGCCCACACCGCCAGCAGCGCCGCCGCGCTGCCCGCCCCAGCCCCGCCTCCTCCTCCTCGCACACATTCTCCTTCCCGGCGCCCGCCGTGAGGCTGCTCGCGGACGCGCACGCCGACGGCGCGCGCGCCTTGGCGCCCGCGGCGCCGGGCGCACAGGCCCTTTCCAGGTTCTGGGCCCTCTCCAGGTTCTCGGCGCGGTACAGGCGCAGCCCGCGCTGCAGCACGCGCGTCGTGAGGAACGCCAGCAGCAGCGTGAGCAGCGCGGTGATGCCCCAGTCCGGGAAGATGCTGTTCAGCAGCACGCCTGCGCGCGCGCGCGGCGGCGTCGCGTCAGCAGCGGCCCGCGAGCCCGCACGCTGCTCCTGAGAGTGGGTGGGCCGAAGCGTCGGCAGCTTGGCAGGGACTGCGCAGGGAGGGCCTGTCTGTACTTAGGCACACTCGCATGGCTTCACGGGGCATGGGCTGCCGGCAAGTTCTGCATGCTGCCAGGTACGCGCCAGGGCTGCACGCATGCAGCCGGCGATAAGAAGAGCGTGCTGCCAAATTCTGCACCTTCCGGCCTGGGCTGCTGGGGTATTCAGTGCCTCGCACATGCAAACGGCGTGTAAAAAACAAGCCTGATGGATGCACTCCTATGTCCACCCTCCCTCTGAGCAGCGCGAGGCCGGCGGGCGCCGACCTACAGACGTGCCCAGCAGCAGCACCGGCAGGAGCAGGAGCGCCGTCCCGTAGTCCAGCAGCGGCGCGCCGGCCGGCCCGGCCGGGTGCTTGCGGAACAGGGCGAACGTCGCGCCGGACAGCGCGCCGCCCGCGATCGCAGCTTGCGACACGACAGTGGCTTCCTTGATGGTGAGGCCCATCACGACCTGCCAACACAGTCGGGCTCAGTGGCTGCACCATGCTGCACTCCTGCCCCAGACTCGAGCAGGAAGCGTGGGCACTCCCTGTGCACTCAACCAGCACCCAGGTGGATGCTGGTCGAAAGGCAACCCCAGGTGTCTGCCGAGCGCGCCCTGTGCTGGCAGCTATCACGGTGCAGCACAAGCTTTGTAGGTGCCCAACCTCCGGCCTTACCTGGAAGAGGGGGACAAAAAAAGCGCCGCCGCCCACGCCTGCGGCATTGGCCAGCGCGGACACCTGCCACACCGCAGTAAGCACTGTGAGGTGGAGCGGGTCACCAGGGCGGTCCCCAAGACAGACGCAAAAGAGGCAGGCACCCAGTGCTTCCCGCAATGCGTACATAGAAGGCAGGAGCACGTACACTTGCCAAACAACTGTTTTCGGGGCCAGTGCTTACCACGAAGGCCAGAACGACAGTGCAGTAGTCTCGCAGCGTGAACTCATCGAATAAAAGACGCGCTGCTGTGTGGCGGATAAAAGAGTGGCGCCGGGCCTGCAAGCAGCACAGTTGTCAGTCCTGGGGTTGAGCGGCCCCGCTCTGCATTGCTGCACAACTAAGCGTGCCTGCCGGCGAGCGCGTTCTGAAGCTCAACCGCAGACGTGTGCACGCCAAATGCCAAATACAGCAACGTAAGCGTCCCAGCAACGCTGCAAAGCACTGTGTACGCCGTAAGGCGCCATTGGCGCTGCATCACAGCACAGCAGCCGTCACCACAGTTTGCCTCACTCTGTGAAGCAAAAGAGCCCGTGTGCACGTGTGGCTTTATAAATTATATAAATAATATAATTATCAGGGTTCTCATCCTTTATTGGAAAGGAGAAATGCAAAGGCTGGCATTGAAGTGTTCGTTGCTCAGCCTGAACCTGCACCAGGCTGTCTGCAAACTGTGCAAGCACGTGTACTCACATGTGGGCAGCAACGCTGCCTCTGACGCACACAGGCCTCTGCAACAACTCGCACACAGACAGGGCCTGTTCCCACAGCACGGCCCGCTGCAGGCGGAGGTCCTTGCACTGCAACTGCCTCTGGGGCGCCAGTGACAGCGCTGCCGAGAGCGTGCTGCAGCGCCGCTCAGCGCTGCTGGCCGCGCTTGCCGCGGCGTTCAGCGTGCAGTGCGCCGGTCCAGCGCAGGCTTCCGTACCCGGAGCGGTGCAGGACGGCTTCCGTGCGTCCTCCCTGTAGTGCATGCCGCTGCATGCGGATGTGGAGCCCGTGCTTGTTGCACATCAGCCTTCCTCTTGCACTGCGTGCCCTGCGTGCCCTGCGTGCCCTCCATGTTGCAACGGGCTGACAGCCTGCGCAGACGCAGACACCGTGCTTCGCGCTCCGCTCACGTTCCTGCGCTCGCGCCAGAAGGCCAATGGAGGCATCAAACTGTTGGCACCAATCCGGGGCTCCATCCAGCGGCTTGAGGTGCGGCAGGTAGAGTGGCAGGAGCGAGGGGGCTGGCCTGCTGCTGTGAAGCGGGGTAGCGGTGCCGGAAGTGAGGCAACACGGACAGGTGTAGTTGTGCAACGCCGCTGTATCACAACGAAACTGCTGTCCGCCACACTCTTGTTATACACCCGTCTTAGTCTTGTCAGGCAATGGGGTTCCTTGTCCCTCAAGCGCCCGTGCACCCGTTCTGTGACACATGCGCCGCCGACTCTGCGCTGAAGTCGACTGTGTGTGTGGGGTCACCAGCGCGCACAGGCGGCGCTGGAAAATCTCAACGCCTACGACCCCGACCCCGTAGTGTACAAATCCGTCCTGAACGACGTGCGTAGCGCGTCTTTGAACTGCTACCTCTTTGAGGCGCGGCGCCCGCCCCGGCCACCAGCTGTCGCGTAGGCGCTGTCCACCCCAGCTCGCCGTCGCTGATGCACAGGCATTCCGGAGTAGCTGTGTGTTGCCACATGGTTCCCCACACCCAGGCCTGGCCATGGTGACATGCGATCATGGAGGCATTCTGCATGTCAGCCTGCACGACCGACGCTGCAGCACGGCAGGACGAGTTGCTCCCGTGCATGCCGCCCCGCAGTGCACTCAGGGCTGCAGGCTCTCTTGGCCTATCCATCCGCGGCGGCGCCTCATGAGGGCGTTGCGGCGCAGGCGCTCCCGGATGCGGACATCGAGACGCGCATGAGCCTGCTGCAGCGCCAGATGAAGCTGGGCGACGCCTGCACCTTCCGACTCATTGCGAAGAATGTGGTGTCCCTGCTGCCCGCGTCCGAGGCCGAGCTCAAGGAGCTGACCATGACCGAGCTGGAGAACCTGATCAGGCGCGCGCCGGCCCCCGCGCGCTCGCGTGCCAGCAGGCGGCTGCGCGAGGGGAGCCTCTGCCCGGCATGTTGGAAGCTGGCGCCGCATGCATGCAGGTGTGCTGTGCTGCGACGCATCTCACGAACACACTGACGCCTAACGTCGCACACCGATGAGCACGGGGCTACGGGGGACTAGGAGGGCCTGCTGCTGCTCTACCATGACCTTCGCGGGTCGTGGGGAGCGTGTGGCGCAGCCGCGCCGCTCAGGCCTCGCTCGCGCGCGGCGGGCAGGTCGTACCACCTGCTGGACGACAACCTGGACCGCGCGCGCATGGGCGACCCGCACGCGGCCGAGAACGTGCCCGCCGCGCTGCAGTACACGCTGGCGACCACGCACAGCTTCGGCACGGCCATCGAGCGCTGCCTGGGCCTGCCGCCCAGCAATATCGCCACGCTGTGACAGGCTGGAACGGTTGCAACCTGAGCGTGACAGAGCATGTCCAAAGCATACAAAGGTGTAATGCTTGTTTGTATCAGGATTTCCTATGTAAAACAAACCCCCTACGCTCGATTAAAGGGTGCAACAGGGTGCCTCGGGCCTTTGATGCAGCGACCAGAGCGAGGAACTCTCTGCAGCACAAACGTACATACCTGCGCCGTGTGCAGTGGTCTTGGACTGCCGCCATAAGGCTGGACTTGGCCTGCACGAGCGCCGCACACCATGGGCCGGCGGAAGCCGTTTGTTGACAAGAAGACCTCGCACACCTACAACCTCATTTTCCGGCCCACAGAAGAGGATGCGCAGCAGCCGGAGCGTGTGCTGGTGGACGCACAGCGCGGCATAGGCATCGGCCGCCCTGACGCCGCGGCCGCCAATGTCAGCGCGCCAGCAGCCGCTGAGGAAAGTGCTGCTGCGGGCGGCGAGCGTCGCTACCCGCCGGGCCACCCGCTGGCCTGGCTGGAAGACGACAGCGCCGCCAGTGAGGCCCCAGGAGCTGTGCTGGCGGGGGCTCACGCCTGCACTGTCTCGTTTTCCAGCACAGAACACGCAGCACGACAGCCTTGGTTGCTTGCACGAACGCACCGGGCACGACAAGGAGACTTGGGCTAGCACAGCGGAGGAGCTACGTCCTGGACAAGCCCACGCACCAAGGAGTGAGGCAGCGCCATCGCGGCAGGCGGGGGCCTGACAGAGGACCGGCGGCGCGAGATTGTCGGCCTGGGCCTGCCGGACGACGGCTATGACTACCTGCAGCACCTGCGCGTGCCCGGCAGCAGCGGCCGCGTCGAGGGGCTGCCAGAGGCCGGCGAGGCCGCGCGCGCGCAGGAGGAGGAGGAGCAGGCCGCAGGCGCGCGCGCCTGGGTCAGAGCTGCACTCTGCGGGAGCGTTTCACGGAAGCCGTGCTGTTTGTGCCTCTGCCACAGCTGCTGGTGCTGTGCAGAGCTGTTGTATGGCTGCACCTCAACTTGCGCCTCCACACGACGCGGCGAACGCGCTGGAGCGTGCTGCAGCCTGCTGTCCCTGGAGCGGCCCAAGTCCGGAGGGCTCAAGTGTGGGTGTGTTGGAGACGCGCTGGAGACGACGCGCGCGCGTCAGGCTCCGATGCAGTCCTGAGAGGCCCTGCGCTGAGCCGCAGGGCCGTCCGTGTACGTGCCGGCGCCCGCCGTGGAGCAGCCTCCGGATGACGTCAAGACGTTTGACGCGCGCCGGCTGACCCTGCACCAGCCCGCCGTTACCGACGTGCGCGCTGCGCCCTGCCACCCACTGCAAAACGCCCGCTTTGTTTTAGTGGTCGCTGCGTCTGTGCTTACCCCCGCCTCACAGTCGCTGGTGCAGCACGCTGTCGGGGTGCTGGGCGGAGCGACAAGGGGCGGCATCTGACGCATGCAGCACGCGTCAGCGCGCGGGAGGGTGCAGGGAATTGGTGCTGGGCTGAGCCCAAACAGGCGCGCCTGCCACCACAACTGCCGCCCTGGGCGCCCGCGCATCGCCCTGACCTGCGGGCCGGGCGCGGCGCAGGACGAGGCGGCGCAGGGCGCGAGCGGCGTGACGGCGTTCTCGCGGGAGGTGGCGCGCATGTGGCGAGCGCGTGCGCCCCGTTTCAGCTGTGTGCACCACTCGCGGCCATGCGCTGGCGCAGCTCGGCGCCGTGCGGCGGCAGGCGGCGCCGCGCTCGGTCCTTGCAGGGCCGCTGGGCGCACCCGGCTCGCGTCGAGGCTGCTGCGTCGGCAGTTGGTCGTTGGGCAGCGGCCGAGCGGCTGCTGGGCTGCGCGGAGGAGGGACGTGCATGCGCGCGCCATGAAACGCCCTGTTCCAGTCTTGAGGGCATGGGAGCGCGCGGGGACGGCGCGGCTGTGCCGAGCGCGCATGGGGCGCGCGCAGATGCGGAGGAGGTGGGCGCGCTCGCCGCGGCGATGCACGCGCTCGAGGACGCCGGCGGCGGCGCGGGCGGCGAGGGCGGCGGCGAGGCTCTTGAGGACGACTTTGTGTTGGCGGCCACCATGGTGCGCGGATCCGCATCTGACCAGCCACCCCATGTGCCCAGGGAGGCCTGCGGGGCCGCGTTCATGCGGAGTTGGATGACATGTGTGCTCTGCGTGAGGGAAGGATGTCGCGGGGGGCGCGTTGTGGCGGAGGGCAGCATGCTCCAAGGGCGCCTTAACGTGCGTGGGAGCAGAGTGCAGCATCGTGATGTGGCCACGCGTGACTGTGTGCTGCGCAGGGGGCCGCCAGCGCTGCATCGCCACCGCTCGAGCGCGCCGCCGACGGCGCCGCCGCAGCGCGCTCCGACGCGGGCAGCTTCGACGGCGACGGCAGCGCGGAGCAGTGGTCCTCAGACGAGGGCGAGCTCGAGGGCGAGCTGGAGGAGCGGGGGCGCGCAGGCGGCGCGGCCGCGGCCGGGCAGGGGCACGACGGCGCCAGGGCCCGCGCCGGGAGCAGCGCCGGCTCCGAGCCCGGCTCGCGCGGCGGCGGCGCCGGGTCCATCGCGTCCACGTACTGGCGCCCCGAGCGCACCGACCGCAAGGAGGCGCTCTCGGCGATCGACGAGCAGTGCGCCGGCCCGACCCCGGGGCCGTCACGTACACGCGGCCCAGGCACAGAGGCGACCCTGAGGGCTGAAAAAGCGGCTGGTTAGCGGGGCGCAAGCGGGGGGCAAGTGTGACAAGCACAGCCTGCCGTGTTAGCCACGGCAGTCTGCAGCCGCGCTGCTGCGGCCTTGCCCCAAAGCGCCGGCAGCGAGCCCCGCGTTTTAACATATGACCCTTACCCTACCCTGGGGCGCGCAGGTTTGAGCACCTGGCGCTGGAGTACGACTCCGATGAGATCGGGGACCTGGAGGACGGCGAGGTCGGCCCCGCCGCCGGCGCCAGCCTGGGCCAGTTCGGCGGCCTGATGGACGAGTTTCTGGCCGTGCACGCGACGCCCGGCCACGCGCACGAGGGCGGGCAGGCGTACCGCAGCGCGGCCGAGGCCGCCGCGCCGCCGGCCGGCGCGGCGGCGGACGAGGATGCCGCAGTCGCGATCGCCAAGGCGCGCGCCGCGCCGGCGCGGCCGCGCGGGGGAGCCGCCCGGGTTGCGCTGGGTGTGCGAGGCGAGCGCACCAGCGCGCGCGTGGCCCAGGCGCTCGTCTGGGCGGCATCTGCATCGGTGCTAGTCAAAGCTGCATGCATGACCGGAGTGCACTTGCGTGCGTGTGCATCGGGTGCGTGCCACCCGCCGGGTGTTGCGCGGGGCGCGGCGAGAGTGGGCGGTTGCGCTGGGCGCCGGCCAGCCCCGCCGCGCGGCTGCTCGCGCTCGCGCGCCGCCCCGACGCGTCTAGACGCGTGCCGGCGCGACATCCGCGCCTGACCTCCGTGCTCCAAGTCTCTTAGATGTTGCAGTGAGGGTTTGCAAGAAACCCTTTCCTGACACGCGGCGCCGGGCGGCAGGCGCGCGAGCTGGTGCGCGCGGAGGAGGCGCGCGCAGAGCGGCGCGCAGGGTCGGGGCTGGACCCCGGCGCGCAGCCGCTCGCGCCGCTCGCGCGCCACCCCGACGCGCCCGAGGACGCGCGTTGGGACTGCGAGAGCGTGCTGTCGCTGCGCTCCAACCTGGATAACCACCCGGCGCTGCTCGCCGAGCCCGGGCGGCCGCGCCGTGGCTGCTTCAGCGCCCGGCCCGACCCCAGCGCTGCTGCCGCGCCCATCCGCCTGTCGGCCAAGACTGGCCTGCCGGTGGGGTTCACGGGAACAGCCGGCGCGCGCGGGGCGGCCTCCTACCCGGCGCGCGGTCTGCATGCGCGGGCGGGCGACATTGCAGCGACGCCGGCCGGCGATGGCGCCAGCGCGGCCGGCGAGAGCGCAGCGTCGAGCGTCCGGCGGCGCGACGAGAGCGCCGAGGAGAAGCGCGAGCGCAAGGCCGCTGTCCGGGAGGCGCGGGTGCGCACCCTGGCGCGCCTGGCTTCTGGGTGGAAATCTGATTTTCGGCGCGTGTGTTGCTGTGCATGGCAAGGAAAGGTGCTGGCAGATGCGAGCATGGAGTGCGCATGGCTGGCAGCCTGATGTTGGCAACTCAGTTCCTCGACATGTCAGAAAAGCATGGGTGCTGCAAATGTGCAGGTGACAGCCTGCGCTGTTAGAACAACCTGAGTCGTCAAAGGTGTGCTGGCTATTGCAGACCTTGTACATGTGGGTAGGAGAGAGCAGTGATGAGATGTGCCTGCGCCGGGTTAACTAGAGCAAGGCGAGCCTGGCTGCCATGTGGCTGCTGGGAGCGCGGCATAAAAGCAGCGCTGGTATGGCCGGCGCCCGCCGGCCTGTGAACCCGAGCTGAAGAGAATGCCGCCAGAGCACTTTGCGGAGCCGGGCGCGCTGCGGCGGCGGGCAGCGCAGGCGCGTGCGCTGTCCCCCGCGCCTCTCCGCACAGCCCGCGCGCCGCCAGGGCGGCCCGAGGCTGTCGGGCTCGGTGATGCGGCTATGGCGACAGAGCATGCTGTCTGAGCTGACCTGACGCGCCGGCGCTGTCCGCGGCCGCCAGAGGGCGGCGCGCGCGTCGAAGAAAGAGTCCAAGGTCATGTACAAGGAGGAGGCGCTGCTGGCGCACCAGCGCATGGCCGCCCCAGCGCCATCGATCATCGCGCTGCCTTGAGCGGGCGGCGCTCGGGCGCTGCCTCTGCCTGCGTGGCAGGATGCCCGTGCCAGGAGAGCTGTCCCGGCCGCGGTGCGCGTGGAGCGTGCGGCGAGGAGTGATTGCTTGCCATGGTGACCATGGCATGGTCGTGCTTTCTGTGTGTGTCTGTTTGGCCCTGAGCGGTTCTGTGTGTTTGCCCGGCCCTGCATGTCGGGGGTGCTGCTGTAGGCAGGAACGCGCTGGTTGTACAAACTACTACTGGTCAAGCACCTAGGTTGTTTGACCTGTGACACTGCGAGCAAGTGCTGTATGGTCCTCAGGTCTCACACGCCAAGCACTGGGACGCCGACTGCCCTCCGCACTGCTCAAGACTGCTTGCTTACCTGCGCAAGCCCAACATGCAGTCCAGGGGAACACTGCGTGTGGTAGGCACGGATGCCTGCAGTGCAGACGGAACGGCAAGGTATGAAGTACATCTTGCTGATATACTCTGATATACTCTGTAACCACCTTTTCCATGGCTTGCTAGGTTTAGGGGAGAGGGTCCTCTCCAGTGCGGACGTGGTGGAGGCCCCCCTTCCTTCTAAGAGTGCTCGTCTCGTCAGCTCTTTGGCGTTGTACCAGCAGTGCTTGGATGGCAGCGGGGCGGTTGCAACAGAGCGCGTTGTTGCGTCAGGTGAGGGCCATATGCGCTGCATGTTTGAGCCTGCCGGCGCTGGTGCCCACACTGCGTGTGGTGACGGCCGTGCGATCGCGCAGGTATTTGCGCACGTGGCGAAGCAGTGCCTGCACTCGCCAGCGGCGGAGCGCGCCGCGGCTGGCCAGTGCAGCACGTCCAGCTTTGCTCGCTCGGCGAAGCTGCAGCGGCGGCCCTACAACTTCTACAGAGAGGAGGTGCCCAGCGACCCGCAGGCGCAGGCACGCCCCACGCGCCTGCGCCGCAGTCTCTGGATGCGCGTGTCGCCTCCGACCCGGCCCTGCCTGCTGCCGTGCCGTGCGCGCGCCCCACGCTGGCACAAGCACTAGCTAGGCCTCTGCTTGGAGGAGCGATATGCACGCTGCGTCGTGGAAGGCCGCACAACATGGTCAGCCGGCTCGCGCGGCTGCGCTGCGCAGTGTCTGTAGGGAAGCTGGCCCGTGCAGCGTGCTCTGCAGGGCCGCTGCTGCAGGCCCATGCACTGTGCTTCTGGCGCCGCGCTGCCTCCTCCGGCACAGTCGTGTGGCAGCCTGTGCAGGCATGAGGGGAAACAGCACACACCGGACACTGCCAGTTTTGCGAGCTTGCCGGCAAACCGTGTGTGCAGACCTTAGCCAGGACCACTCAGTCAGGCTGAGCAGGGCTGAGGTCCGCGTTCTTCACTGTGAGCGTGCTGGGCTGTGCACCTTGAGGGCAAACTGCCCTGAAGTCAGCTGGCACGGCAGTGGTCACCCTGTGGCACTTACGCGCTACATAAAAGGCGGCGTAGTGAGCACCGCACCCAGTGTGAGAGGAGCCGCACAGTTCGAGTCTGTGGCTAGTCCCTGCGCAAGGGCTGTCAGCGCAAGTCACGCCGCCGAACCCTCTCGTGTGTCTCACACGGGGGCGCTGCGCTGCCGCCAGGCGAACTTCCTGCGCGACCTCAACCGGCGCGGCGACCATGAGGCCGTCGTGCAGGCGTTTGAGAGCGGGCAGCTGTCCAGCAGCGAGGCGGCGCTGGGCGAGTACGTAAAGGCGCTCGTCGCCGTCGACCGCCTGGACACGTCCTCGCTGATACGCACGCTGCAGGCGCGGCTGCACGCCTTGGCCCGCCTTTTGAGGTGCTACTCGCTGATACGCACGCTGCAGGCGCGGCTGCACGCCTTGGCCCGCCTTGGCAGGTGCCTGGCATGCTGTGCTTGCCATTAGGTGCCAGCCGCGGACCAGGGAGCTTGACTGCGGCAGCTCGCTCTCCGTCTGCATCCCAGCCTGCCACGGCGTGCAACTGGGTTGGGAGGTTAAGCATGCTTGCCTTGAGCCTGCTGAGTCTGATGTGGGCGGTGGGGCCAAGCGGTGGCGGTGGCCGGCGGTAGGCAGCGGTGCACTTGGGTGGGGCGGCAGTCAGCTGAGCAAGCGGAGGCTGAGCGGCGCGTGCGGGCGGCGCGCAGCGCGGCGCAGGCGCCGGCGCCGGCGCGTCCGCTGGCAGCGGGCGCAGCTTTGGCAGCTTGCGGAGCGGCAGCGGCATCAATTACGGCACCGCCGCGGAGGGCATGGGCTTTGCGGGCATGGCGGCGCGGCTGACGGGCGCGGGGGCGGGCCCGGAGGTCCTGGGCACGGCGAAAAACCCGCTGGTCACCATGCAGGTGAGCGCGGTGAAGCAGAGGGCGTGCAAGGCATGGCTTTCGCGCTCCTGTTCAAGTATTTCATGAGGCACATGCAGTGGCGCAGGTAGCGTGCTGCTGAGGTCTGCAGCAAAGCTGGCCGATGTGTATCACAGTACTGTATCCATGCGGGTGTGGTGCTGGCGTGCGGGCGCCGCCGGGATGCTGGGCGCGGCTTGGGAGCATGCCACGCATGCTGGCTGTTATGTTCCTGCTCATGATCGGCATGAACGGCCTGGGCATGCTGTTAAGAGTGGGTGCGTCCTTGCCGTGCCGGTGCTCCAGCATGCCGGGCGGGGCTCTGGCGCACGCTGCGCATGCTGGCGGCGGTGTTCCTGCTCGCGAGGCGTCCTGGGCGTGATTTTTTTAGGCGGGCACGTCCCTGGCATGCAGGTGGAGCCAAAGCTCCGGGCGCAGCTGTGGCGCATCCCGCGCACGCCAGGGCGCGGATGGGTGCGAGCGGGGTAACGTCGCGCCGCCGGCGCGCAGGCGGAGCCGATGTTCCGGGCGCGGCTGTGGCGCACGCTAGGGTGTGGATCAGGGTCCAAGGTTAATGGCATGTTGTTGGTGCGCAGGCGGAGCCGACGTTTCGGGCGCAGCTGTGGCGCACGCTGCGCACGCTGGCTGTCGTCTTCCTGCTCATGAGCGGCCTGGGCGCGCTGTTCGAGGACCGCGGCCTGCCGCGCGGCATCCTCAACAACCCCGACATGCGCCCGCAATTTGAGTCCAAGACCAAGTTTGCGGACGTGAAGGGCGTTGACGAGGCCAAGGTGCGCCCGCCTGCCTGGGCAGGCTCCCCTGTCGCGGGCGGCTGGCGGCCGGAGGGGCCTGGCCCGGGATGTTGTGCAGGGCGGTGGCAGGGTAGGGTAGGTGCATAGCCTTACGAGTCCCACCCGTTGCAGTAGCATGTGTCAAGCAGTGCCGCCGGCAGGCGCTAGCATATACCTGGGGCTGAGCACGATGCCTCCAGGCAGTGGCGCGCGTATGCCATTTCCAAGGCGCGTGTTTGCCATGCAATTGATTAATGGTAGCCAAGTGAGTATGCAGGTCCTGTGGTGCCATGCACTGCGCAACTCCCCAGCAACCGGGCGCGGGCGCGCCCAAAGCCCTGCCTTTGACCTGACATAACCTTGACCTGGGCCGCCTGCCACGCGCCAGGCGGACTTGGAGGAGGTGGTGCACTACCTGCGCGACCCGCACAAGTTCACCACGCTCGGCGGCAAGCTGCCCAAGGGCGTGCTGCTGGTCGGGCCGCCCGGCACCGGCAAGACCATGCTGGGTGCGCCCCCGCGGCAGGCGGCGCAGGCTGTTAGGCCGGCGCTGCCTCAGGCCTTGGCTGCGCCAGGGCCTGCCTTGCTGCTGTGTGGGCCGTCCGGGCGTCAGCCGCATGTTAACAAAAAGATAATCCCCACAGCCGGCTCGAAAGCGGAGGCGTCCCTGGAAACAAGGCTGTGGCAGGCGCCACCGCCACCAGGCACGCGCGAGCAACAACTGGGGCGCAGTCAACGCGGTGTCGGCGACCTGAATGCCTGTGCTGCTCGCGTGTGCCCTACCCTATGCCCTATTTATGTGTGGCCAAGCGGGCGCGGCCTGGCAGCGCGCGCGACCGCGGGCGAGGCCGGCGTGCCCTTCTTTACCAATTGCTGTCGTGTGCCCCACCCTGTTCTCCAAACCCTATGGCTGAGTCACGGCCTGCTCGGGCAGCGCGCGCAATCGCGGGCGAGGCCGGCGTGCCCTTCTTCTACAACTCCGGCAGCGAGTTCGAGGAAATGTTTGTCGGCGTGGGCGCGCGCCGCGTGCGCGACTTGTTCAAGGCGGTGCGGCGGCGCCCTGCACGGTCGTCCCTCTTGCCTGCGTGCTCTGCGCAGAAGCGTGCTGGCCAGGCTGGGGTTAGGGTCTGCACGCTGTGGATGCAAGGCCAGCAGTGTGGGGATGCTCCAGCTGAACGAGTTGCGGCGCTTTAGGCGCGCTGCGGTGGACTTGGTAGGTCTTGGTAGGTCGTGGCAGCAGAGGATAAAAGTGTTGCAGGGCCTGACAGCGGGCGCGAGAGCTGGCGGCGCGCGCGCGCGCGGCAGGCCAAAAAGCATGCGCCCTGCATCGTCTTCATTGACGAGATCGACGCGGTTGGCGGGCGGCGCAACGCCAAGGACCAGCAGTACATGAAGATGACGCTCAACCAGCTGCTGGTGGAGCTTGACGGGTGCGCGGCTGGTTCATGGAGTAGTGAGGGTGAGTGTTAGCGTTGGGTAGGCGTACTGCTATGATGAAGATGACGCTGCTGGTGGAACTCGAGAGGTGCGCGACCGGTTTATGGAGGAGGAATGGTATTAGCACACTGCGGCGTTTGCCGGCCTGCGCGGCGATAGGTGTGCAGTGCAAGTGAGTGCTGGCGCGCTGTGACGTCACAGACCCTGACCTGCTGTCGTGCAAGCCTTTGGGCGTGACGCGACGGCACCAGCTGACGTCCCCAGGCCTGTGCCGCGCGCAGCTTCAAGCCGAGCGAGGGGGTCATCGTCATCGCGGCTACGAACTTCCCGGAGTCGCTGGACAAGGCGCTCATCCGCCCCGGGCGCTTTGACCGGTGCGGGGCCCGCGCGCCCGCGTGGCCGAGCACTGGTCGTGCAGCGCCGGGCGTGGAGGTCCTGGAAGCGTCTCGCCAGCTAGCAGCAGCACTGTCTTGTGCTTTACCAGCCAGATATGGGGGGTTTTTTTTTAACAAGCCGGCGCGCGGCAGGCACGTGACGGTCCCCAACCCGGACGTGGCCGGGCGCAGCCAGATCCTGGAGGTGCACTTCAAGAGCGTGCCGCGCGCGTCCGACGTCGACCTGAAGGCATGGCCTTTCCGTTTATTGAGTCACAGGAGTCGAGGCGTTGGCACTAGGCC
>JAABUH010002740.1_pt1 | contig 16389 bp, 16 predicted proteins | sample 5559121 | NCBI WGS metagenome assembly JAABUH01 (sample SAMN10711871, study PRJNA513364) | rock metagenome | isolation source: Antarctica rocks | place: Antarctica: Victoria Land, Battleship Promontory nord | collected 2015-12-28
GCGATCCTGGCCGAGCTGACCGCCGCTTGATGGGCGGTCAGCTCGGCCTCGCGCTGCCCAGCGCGCTCCTGAGCAGCAAGCGCCGTCCCAATCCTGACACAACCGCGGCGGTCCCGCGTGCTCCGCGCGTACGTGGCGTACTGCAACCGAGCGCGGCCGCACCGGGGCCTCGGGCAGGCGCTCCCGGAGCCGCCCCCAGAGCAGACGGCGCGCTGTGCCGGACCGCTGCGCGCGGTCCCGGTCCTGGGTGGCCTGCACCACACGTAGCAGCGCGCCGCGTGAGGCCGGCGGACGCATTTTCAGCCAGCACACCTGCCTCGCGGCGAGCGTCGGGCCGTTACACCGCGCGGAGCAACGCATACTTTTCGGCAATGGCGGCGTACTTGGCCCGACTGGCCGCATCACGCCGCCGAGCACCCCCCTCAAGCCCGCATCGATACAATTCCCGAAGACTGGACAGGCCGACAACGTTGAATGCACACTCATCGATGATGAGCGTGTCGGAGTCGGTCGGCACGCCTGCGAACCAATACTCGATCGAGTCAAATTCGACTTTCACGCCATCTCTCCGCACTTGCAGAACGTGCCATGCCTTCACCTCGAACGCCATACCTTGTGCTGCCAACGCATCGCCGAGTCGTGGGAATGCCGACTCGGAGCAGGCGAGGTCAAGGTCGTTGACGCGCATCATTTGGTTGCGCGTGTAAGCGAACACAGCCAAACTGCCCGAAAGGAGCGGCGTGATGTGCAAGTCATGGCAAACGGGAACAATGTCCCGATAGAACGCCAGCAGCCTGGAGAAATGCTCGCTGTTGTGTGGGCGCTCGTTCCGTATCTCTATCATGGCAGCCTCTCAAGCGGTGGGATGGGAGAAGCCTCCGCTCACCTGCGAGCAGGCGTGCTTGCCACCGCGCGGCGACCGCCCCGGCGCTGGTGCTCCGCCCCCGATGCAGGGCGACGCCTCATGCCTCGTCCGCGGAGCGCTCGTCGCCCAGCTCGAACAGCGGCACCTGGTCGGCCCCGGACGGGCGTCGCCGCCGCGGTGCGTAGCGCGCCAGGCGCGGCGCGGGGTGCCACTCCGCCGCGGCCAGCATTTCCAGAAACGGCTGGGGCGACGGATAGCGCGGCTCGAAGAGGCGCGGCGCGGCGACAGCGCGGATGTGCCGGTCATCCGGCGCGTAGGCGACGCGGTACCGGGCGAGGGTGTCGGTCGCGTGCTCGACGGTGGGTATTGTCAATTTAAGATAGGCTCGGCGGGAAGCGGGAACTCGCAGGCATGGCGAGGCGCGGTCAGTCCATCGGTTAGGCCATGGCGGGGGTGCCGGTGACCGCCCGCCATGTGGCGAAGCGTTCCGTTCTGGTCTCGCGATAGGCGGCGGCGGTGAGGCGGTGGCGGCGCGGGCGGAAGTGCGAAGCGATCGGGCCGTAGGCGGCGAGGAAGCGCTGGGCATGCCCGGGGCTCTTGAACCGCCGCATGCGCCGCTCGCGTTCCCGCGTGGGCTGGTGCGCGTTCTCGGCCCGGTTGTTCAATCCTTTGTGCCGCCGGTGCTCCACCCCCGGCAAGACCGCGCGGAGGGCCGCCCCGTCGCTCGCGAGCTTGTCGGTGATGACCACCCGTGGCACGTACGCGAGACCTTTGAGCAACTTCCGCAGGAACTTTCACGGCCGCCGCCTTATCGCGCCGGGCTTGTATCAGGATGTCCAGCACCTGCCCGTCCTGATCGACCGCACGCCAGAGGTAGTGCTGTGTGCCGTTGATGGTGACGAACACTTCGTCCAGGTGCCACGTGTCGCCCGGCTGCGGTCGGCGGCGGCGCAGGGCGTTCGCATAGGTCTGGCCGAACTTGCGGCACCACTGGCGGATGGTCTCGTACGTCAGGATGACGCCCCGCTCAGCGAGCAGTTCCTCCACGTCGCGGTAGCTGAGGGCGAAGCGGAAATACAGCCAGACGGCGTGGCTGATGATCTCCGGCGGGAACCGGTGGCGTTGGTAACTGGGGACCCTCATCAGTTCATTCATGGCCCGAGTATCGCACAAGACGGCCCGAGGGCCGGGTTGCCGTTACCCTGACAGTACCCGTGCCGCCGCTCACCACCCGGCGATGACGCCTTCCAGGTGGTCCATCTCCGCCGCGCTCAGCGTCCCGTCCGCCGCGCCGGCGTTGCTGGTGATCTGGGCGACATCCTTGGCCCCGGGGATGGCGCACGTCACCGCTGGATTCGTCAGCGTCCATTGGAGCGCGGCCTGCGCCAGCGTGCGATCCGGGCGTTCCAGGAAGCGGATCTGCTGCACCTGCTCCAGCCGCTTGAGGAACTGCGCGCGCCCCGCACCCTCGTTCCAGCCGACGCGCACGATGTCGTCGAAGTGGGCGTCCGGCGTGAACTTGTCGGCCAGGACCCCCTGCGCGATCGGTCCGCGCAGCAGCGTGCCGATGTCGTTCGCGGCGCACCAGGGCAGCAGCTCCGCCTCCGGCGCGCGATTGAGCAAACTGTAGTTGAGCTGCACCGTCGCGCATGTGCCGTCGCGGTTGAACGCCCGGGCCACCGCCAGTGAGTCGGTCGAGATGCCGTAGGCGCGGATCTTCCCGCGCTCGACCAGCCGCTCGAACGCCTCCAGGAAGATCGAGGGATCTTCCAGGTTGCCGATGTGGCACTGGTAGAGGTCGATCGTATCGAGCTTCATCCGCCCGAGGCTGGCATCGCAGCAGAGCTCGATGTGGAGCGGCGAGGCGTAGCTGAGCGCCACGTCTTGTCGCCGCCCGAAGTTGCCGACCTTGGTCGCGATGTAGACGTCGTTGCGGCGCTCGCGCAGCGCCTTGCCGACCAGTTCCTCGCTGACACCCGAGCCGTAGGCGTCGGCGGTGTCGAAGAGGTTGATGCCGAGGTCGAGCGCCGCGTGGATTGTGCGAATCGCCTCCGCCTCCTCGACCGGCCCCCACTGCCCGCCGATCCCCCAGCAGCCCATCGCGATCGCCGAGACCTGCCAGCCGGTCTTCCCCAGTCGTCGATACTCCATGTCAACCCTCCCCATCGCTCATACGCACCGGCACCAGCATACACCAACCCGCCCGTGGGGTCATGCCCGAGGTCCATGCGTGGTCGAGCACGCGCGGTAGGGGGTGCCGCGCCGCTATGGTGACGATAGCGCCCGCCATTGATGCTCATGGACACCGACGCTATGCGGTCGCCGTGCGTGGCTGCGGCGGACCAGGATCCGCGACATTGCGGCGACGGTGTAACGCGATCTTGACGACCGCACGGCGCGGGAACTATTCTGGCTACACTGAGGGGTGTATCCTGCGGACAGGATGCGCGCCGCGCAGTACCGAGCCGGGACACCGGCATCGCTCGCCCCCCGACGCAAGGGGCGATGGCCTCCGACCGGCAGCGACGAACACACCGCGCCGCACCCGCTGCCACGCAGTACTGCAGGCGGTCGCCGGGGCGTGTCGCGGTCCCGATCGCGCCAAAGCGGCATGCCGCGCGCTCTGGTGCCTTGAACATACTGAGCGGCTGGCCTGAGGACGGGTGATGGCGGCGACGATGCGGGAGGTGGCCGAGCGTGCCGGCGTGTCGCTGGTCACGGTCTCGCGCGTGGTCAACAGCCACGGTTCGGTGCGCCCGGCCACACGCCTGCGGGTCCGGGCCGCGATCGCGGAACTGCAGTACATCCCCGATCAGGTGGCCGGCAGCCTCCGCTCGCGCCGGACCGGCACCCTGGGACTCTTGCTCCCGACGATCGCCAATGCCTTCTGGACGACCATCGCCCGCGGCGTGGAGGACGAAGGGGAGGCGCACGGCTACAGCGTCTTCTTCGGCAACACCGATGACGACGTGGCGAAGGAGGCGCGCTACCTGGAGATCCTCCTGAGTCGGCGCGTCGAGGGCATTGTCGTGGTCCCCACCGCCGCGAGCGTCGGGCAGCTCCAGCGGGTGCAGCGGCGCAAGATGCCGATCGTGCAGGTGCATCGGAAACTCGACGCGCTGGCGGCGGACAGCATCCGCACGGACAGCCGCGGCGGTGCCGCCGCGCTGACCGCGCAGCTGCTCGCGCTCGGACATCGGCGCATCGCCTTCCTGGGAGCCCTGACGACGATCTCCCCCGCGCGCGAGTGCCTGGAGGGGTACAGGACAAGCATGGCGCGCGCGGGGGTGCCGGTCGACCCGGCGCTGGTCAAACTCGGGCAGACACGCCCGGAAACCGGCTATGCCCTCATGGCCGAACTCCTGCGGGCGGTGCGCCCGGAGGCGATCTGCATCGGCAATAGCCGCCTTGCCGTCGGAGCCCTGCATGCGTTACGAGCAGCCGGGGTACGCATACCCGACGACATCGGTGTGGCCACCTTCTACGACATCGCCGCCCTCGATCCCTATTCGTCGGCGTTGATCACGGCGGAACAGCCCGCCTATGCGATCGGTCGGCTCGGTGCGCGGCGCTTACTCGCGCGGATCGGGGGGCTCGTGGAGCCCCCCGTCGACCTCCTCTTGCCCAATACGATCGCCAGCCGCCCGCTCGCCGACACGGTCGCTCCCGCCCGCGCCCGCGTAGCGGAATGATCGTCGCCGCGTAACCTCGCCGCCCGGCCTCGTGATGGGAGCCCTCCCTTGCGGGGCCAGCATCGGCAGCTCGCGATCGGGGGAATTATCGCGGCGCATGGGCACTGGTAACCGCCCGCTCACGCGCCTGTATCGCGATTATGCGCGTCCTGCAGGCTGCGGTACCGACCTGTCCGAGGTGGCACCTCGGACAGCGCGTTCTAGCACGTCGGCACCGACTATCGGGACGACGTGCTCGCCGCACCTGGTCGGACAGAACAATCGTATCGAAGCTGTGCGGCTCCCCCATCGGTCGCCCGATAGAAGTCAACAGACGACCCCGACGTACCGGACATTTTGTCAGACAGTAGGCTTGACAGGAGCGCGACGCCATGCTATGTTCATGGAACCGTTTTCATTCGAGCCGAGCCCATCGTTGTTAAGAGGGGAGGGGCGGATGGCCGAGTCCTGTGGTGTGGCCGTCTTCGGCTGTGGCGGCGTGTCGGGCGGCCACTTCGCCGCCTATGCGACGAATCCGCGCGCCCGGCTGGTGGCGGCGGTCGATGTGCGGCCCGAACTGGCGCAGGCCGCCGCCGCGAAGTGGGGGGCGCGGCGCTGGTACACCGCGACGGCGGAGGCGCTGGCCGATCCCGACATCCAGGTCGCCGACCTGTGCCTGCCGCACGAGCTCCACGCGCCGGTCGCGATCCAGGCCGCGCGCGCCGGGAAGCACGTCTTCGTCGAGAAGCCGATCGCCAACACGCTCGACGAGGCGGACGCGATGATCGCCGCCTGTCGCGAGAACAATGTACTCCTCATGGTTGATCAGACGAAACGGTATCAGCACCGCCACCGCAAGCTGAAGGAATTGCTGGATAGCGGGTATATCGGCGATCCGATCCTCGTGCGCGGCGCCTACCTGCAAGACATCACGTACGCCTGGCAGCACATGGAACCCGCGCGCCTGAAGGGCTATTGGAAGCACGACGGCGTCATCTCCGGCATCGGCATCCACGCGCTCGATCTGCTGCGCTGGCTGATCGGCGAGGCGACCGAGGTCCGAGCGATCGCCTCGACGAGTGACCTGATCGACCCCCAGCGCCGGACCGAAGACAGCGGCCTCGTGCTGCTCACGTTCGCGAACGGCTGCATCGGCGAAGTGGCCGTCTCGTACGTCCTCAAGCACCCCCATCTGGGCGCGGGATGGGATGTCATGCCGATCGAGATCTACGGTCGCGACGGCTCCATCAGGATGGACGAGCACGATCGGATCACGGTCACCTCGGACAAGATCGCGGGCGCTATCGGCCCCGGTGTCTTCGAAGTCCAGACGCGGCCCGCTGTTGGCGCGCCACCGTCGCCCGCCGAAGGGATGGCCGGGGCGATCGAACACCTGCTCGATTGCGTGCTCACCGGTACGCAGCCGCTCACCCACGGCGAGGATGCGCGCGCCTCCCTGGAACTGGTCGAGGCGGCCTATCGATCGATCAGCGAAGGACGCGCGGTGCGCCTGCCGCTGCAACGCCTCGCGGTATCGCAGCAGGCAGGAGGGATGCGGTGAAAATCTGCCTGCGCACCCACATGGTTTCCGATGATCCCGCCGTGCGCATCGAGTATTGTCGCCAACTCGGCATCACCGCCGTCCAGGAATCGGCGAAATCGATCGCCAGCGCCGTCGAGCGCGGGTGGCCGACGGGCGCGGAGTTGCGGGCGTACCGTCGGCCATTCGACGAAGCGGGGATCGCGATCGTCGGCCTCGAGCCGGTGAAGGAGCCGGTGCGCACATGGGCGGATGCGACACCGACCGGCAGGGAGTCTTTCGCGGTCTTCGCCCGTCATCTCGACGCGGCCGGTGAGGCGGGCATCCCCTGTGTCACCCTGCACCCGCCGCTGGATGGCGCGGTGTCGTCGGCAGAGGCCGCCGATCAGTTCGCGCGCAATTGCGCTTTCTATGCGCGCGCCGCCGAGCACGCCCGGCAGGCCGGGACGAAGCTGGCGACCCATTCTCCCTGGCCGCCACCGAAGGGGCTCTGGGGGGCGCGCGAGTACGACTCGCTCTTCGACGCCGTGCCGGCCCCGGAAAACGGCATGATCTTCTGCTTCGGCTGCATGGCGATGCGCGGCGATGATGTGCGCGACGTGCTGGCCCGTTTCATCGATCGGACCTTCATGGTCCATGTGCGCGATATCGTCATCCACGCCGATGGTCGGGTGGATGAGGTCTTCCCCGGCGATGGCGAGGTGCGTCCGGACACGGCCATCGCGCTCCTCCGCGAGCTCGGATACCGCGGCGCGATCGCGCCGGAGCATCTGCCGACGGTATTCGGCGAGCGGAAGAACGAGATCGCCATGGCCTATGCGGTCGGGTACTGCCGCGCGGCGCTCGCGGATCCCGTGTGAGGCTTGTGTATCGTGGACCCCGTGAGCGGCAGGAGGGTTGCACACCATGACGATGCAGCGCATGTCCCGACGAAAGTTCCTGGAGGTCGCGAGCGCCGCCGTGGCGGTGAGCATCCTGACGGCATGTGCGAATGCCAACAGCCAGGAAGTGATCCTCCCGACCAAGACGGCGGCACCCGCCGGTGCCACGTCGGCCACGACCGGCCAGGCGACGGTCGGCCCACCTGCCGCAGGGGGACAAGCATCATCGGCGGCGGTGGCGGCGGGCATCCCGCAGGTTCCTCGCAACGAGACATTGATCATGAGCGTCTCCGACTCGGTCAATCAGATGAACGATGTCGAGGTGCAGAACCCCTTCCTGGCGAACATCGCGCAGCGGACCGGCTGGCATTTCGCCTTCGAGCCCCTCTATTACTATGACTCGGTCTGGAATGAGCAGGTGAGCGCCCCGCCGGGGCTGACCGGGAGCAAAGGCGAGATCCCCTACCAGGCGGAGAGCTACGCCTTCAATCCCGACTACACCGAACTGACGGTCAAACTGCGGCCCGACATCACCTGGAGCGACGGTCAGCCGTTCACCAGCGGCGACGTGGTCTTCACGATCAACATGCTGCGTGAAAACGCGCCGGATCTCAACTTCTCCTTCGACATGAAGAACGCCGTCAAGGAGGTCGTCGCCCTCGATCCGCTGAATGTGAAGTTCACCCTCACCGCGCCGAACCCGAACTTCATGCTGCAGTATTTCCAGTGGGTGCAGGACCAGGGCTTCCCGATCGTGCCGGAACACATCTTCAAGGGCCAACCGGATCTCAAGAAGTTCAGCAATTACGATCTCGCGAAGGGCTGGCCCGTCGTCACCGGCCCGTGGAAACTCGTCTTCTCGTCGCCGACGCAGAAGATCTGGGATCGCCGCGACGACTGGTGGGGCGCGAAGAGCGGGTGGCATCCGCTGCCCGCCATGAAGCGCATCATCGTCCTCCCGCGCTTCGAGGATCCGAAACTGACCCAACTGCTCGCCGCCGGTGAGGTGGACTGCACGCACAACCTCCAACCGGCGGACACGAAGATCGCGCTCTCCCGCAACCCGAAGTTAGATGTTTTCACCAAGGACAATAAGCCGCCGTACGGCGCGATCGACGGGTGGACGAACTGCATCAAGATTAACTGCGGGAAACCGCCGTACGACGACCCCGAGATCCGCTGGGCGCTCAACCACGCCATCAATCGCAAGCAGATCATCGACGTCGGCTTCCAGGGTTCTGGCGAAGCCACCGTGTTGCCGCTACCGGCCTACCCGGTGATGAAGCCGTACTTCGACGCGGTGCAGGACATCCTGCAGCGATACCCGATCGACGCCTATGACCCGAAGAAGACGGCCGAGATCATGCAGCGGAAGGGGTATGCGAAGGGCTCGGACGGCATCTGGGCGAAGGACGGCCAGCGTCTCTCCTTTGTCATGGTCTGCTCGCCAGGTTTCTTCGAGACCTTCGTCCCGGTCATCGCGCAGCAGTTCAAGCAGGCGGGCTTCGATGCGTCGTTCAAGTTCCCGACGAACGCGAGTACGCTCCGGGATACTGGCGATGTGGAAGTCTTCGTCGACGGCCAATCCGCCTCGGTGCGCGATCCCTACCTGAGCATGGTGCAGTATCATAGCCGCTACGTCAAGCCGATCGGCCAGGCCGCGCTCTATCCGTATCGCTGGAAGAACGCGGACTATGACAAAATCATGGATCAGATGGGGACGATCCCCGGCGGCACGCCGCAGTTCATGGACCTGTGGCACAAGGCGATGGAGATCTGGATCCCGAATTTGCCGACTATCCCGAATGTGCAGTGGTATCAGACCTGCCCGGTGAATACCGCCTATTGGAAGGGGTGGCCGGACGAGCAGGCCCCCTATACGACACCGGCCTCGTGGCACCGCGGGGCGGCGGGGCTCTTCATCAATGCGCTCAAGCCCGCCTGACGCCTCGTGCCGCAACGAGCGCGGGCGCGTGACTTCGGCCCTGCCACGCGCCGCCCGCCCGCGCGTATTTCGGGCGAACACCTGGCGGCAAGAGTTGGTGCCTAGCGAGAGCCAGGCGCGTGTCGGCGGCCCACCGGCCGATCCGCAGACCGCCTGCCGGATCGTCAAGGGCCAGAGTCGGGCGCACACTGCTCGATATGGCGCTCAGTAACGACACGGTCACCACGAAGGAGCGCGTATATGCAAGTAGGCTACGTCATCCGGCGGGTCGCACAATTCTTCTTGATCGTCTGGGCGGCGGCGACGATCAACTTCATCCTGCCGCGGCTCGCGCCTGGCAACCCCGTGCGCGAGCGGTTGGTGAGCGCGGCGTCGCAGGGCGGTGCCATGCAGGACGGCATCGAGGAGATGGTGCGCTCCTACAACAAGCAATTCGGGCTGGACAAGCCGCTCTATGTCCAGTATGGGCTCTATCTCCAACACGTCGCGCAGCTGGATTTCGGTTATTCGATCGCGAACTACCCCAACACGGTGGTCGGACTGATCCGCCGCGCACTCCCCTGGACGGTCGGCCTGTTGGCGGTCTCCTCGGGCATCGCGTTTGTCCTCGGCACGCTGCTGGGCGCGCTCGTGACCTGGCCCCGCGCGCCGAAAGTCTTCCGCTACCTGGCCGCACCCGCGATGGCGCTCTCGGCGATCCCCTATTACCTGCTCGGGCTGACCCTCATCTACCTGCTCGGGATCGTCGTCCCGCTCTTCCCCCTCTCCGGCGGCTATTCGATCGGCGCGATCCCCGACCTCAGCCTCGCGTTCGCGCTCGACGTGCTCTGGCACTCGCTGTTACCCGGCCTCTCCATCGTCATCTCCTCTGTCGGTTTCTGGATGCTCGGGATGCGCGGGATGATGATCACGACGAAGGGGGAGGACTACATCAACTTCGCCGAGGCGAAGGGACTCAAGGATCGGCGCATCTTCTTCTCCTACGCTGTCCGCAATGCGGTGCTGCCGCAACTGACGAACTTCGCGATCAACCTCGGCACGGTCATCTCCGGGCTCGTCATCGTGGAGGTGATCTTCGGGCTGCCGGGCATGGGATCGCTGCTGTATAACGCGATCACCGGACTGGATTACTTCGTCGTCTACGGCATCGTCTACATGACGGTGCTCACCATCGCGCTCGCCACGTTGATCATGGACCTCATCTACCCGCTCCTCGATCCGCGGATCTCGTATCGGAGGGCTTGAGATGGCCGAGCTGCCTATCGATATCGGCGAGACGCCGAGCGTCCCCTTCTCGGAGCGCCCGGCCGCCCGGGACCGGACACCGGCGGAGGCGATCGTCGCCTACTGTCGGCGCAATCCGCAGGTGATCATCGGCGCGGCGATGATCCTGTCGCTCCTGCTGATCAGCTGGATCGGCCCCCTCTTCATCGACACCGACATGGCCGCCCCCTTGAGCGCGCTGCCGGCCCTCTCGCCCTCCCGGGCGTATCCCCTCGGGACGGACGATCAGGGGCGCGACCTGCTCGCCGCGATGGTCGCCGGCCTGCCGGACACCTTGCGCGTCGGTTTCCTCGCGGGTGCCATCGGCCTGGGGATCGGGATCGTGCTCGGTTTCCTGGCCGGCTATCTCGGCGGCGTGGTCGACACGATCATCCGGCTCGCGGTGGACACCCTGCTCACCATCCCCGGCCTGCTCATCCTGATCACGATCGCCGCCTCCATCAAGACCTTCATCAGTGTGAACATCATGGCGCTCGTGATCGCGTCCCTCGCCTGGCGGCACCCGACCCGGATCATCCGCTCGCAGGTGTTGACGATGCGCGAGCGCGCCTATGTCCAGGTGGCGCGACGCTCCGGCATGAATACGCCGGAGATCATCGTCCGCGAGCTGCTGCCGAACCTCTTCCCGTTCCTCGCCGCCAGTTTCGTCGGCGCGGTGTCGGGCGCGATCCTCTTCTCCATCGGGCTCGAGGCGCTCGGCCTCGGTCCCCAGAACCAGCCGACGCTCGGCATGACGATCTACTGGTCCATCCGGTTCAATGCCATCCTGCGCGGCATGTGGTGGTGGTGGGTACCGCCGATCGTCCTGCTCGTCGTCCTCTTCGTCGGCCTGCTCCTGCTCACCATCGGCCTGGACGAGATCGCCAATCCACGCTTGAGGAGGTCCGCGTGACGGCAGAATCGCTTCCCGCGACCGGACGACGGGCCGACACCCTACATGTGGAGGAGCTGCGCGTGTATTACCACACGCCGCGCGGCGCGGTGCGTGCGGTGGACGGCGTCAGCTTCGATCTCGCGCCGCGCGAGCGCCTCGGCTTCGTGGGGGAATCCGGCTCCGGCAAGACGACGATCGCGATGGCGCTCATGCGCCTGATCAAACCACCCGGCAAGATCGAAGGGGGACGGGTGACACTCGGCGACACCGATGTGCTCGCGCTCCCCGATGAGGCGATGCGGCGCCTGCGCCTCGCCGACATCGCCATGGTCGCGCAAGGGGCGATGAACTCGCTCAACCCCGTGAAGCGCATCCGCGAGCAGCTCGCGGACGCGCTCTTCGACCACGGCGAGCGCCTTTCCCGGCAAGCGCTGAAGCTGCGGGTCGCCACACTCCTCCGGCGTGTGGGGCTTGGGGCGGAGGTCGCGCGGATGTTCCCGCACGAACTGAGCGGGGGCATGAAGCAGCGCGTCGTGATCGCCATCGCCATCAGCTTGCGCCCGAAGCTGATCATCGCCGACGAGCCGACGAGCGCCCTGGATGTTGTCGTGCAACGCCAGATCATGGAGACGCTGCGCGAGGTCCAGGATGACCTCGGCGCGTCGGTGATCCTCATCGGCCACGACATGGGGTTGATGGCGCAGTTCGTGACGCGGCTCGGGGTGATGTACGCGGGGAAACTCGCGGAACTCGGCGGTGTCGATGACCTCTTCGACGAGCCGCTCCATCCGTACGCCCAGCTGCTGATCGGTAGCCTGCCGTCGCTCGACCGCAAGGGGGCGTTCGAGGGCATCCCCGGTGTCCCGCCCTCGCTGCTCGACCGTCCGTCGGGCTGCCCCTTCCGGACCCGCTGCCCGCAGGCGTTCGATCGCTGCGCGCTTGAGGAGCCCCGGCTCCGGGAGGTGCGGCCCGGCCATTGGGTTTCCTGCCATCTGTACTGAGGGGTAGCGATGACCGCACTACTCGAGGCCCGGAACGTCACGAAGATCTTCGGCGCGGGGCTGCTGACGAAAACGCGCACCGTCGCGCTGGAAAATTTCTCGCTCGCGATCGCGAGCAGCCCCCCCTCGTTCACGGCGGTCGTCGGCGAGAGCGGCAGCGGGAAGACAACGCTCGCGCGCCTGTTGCTCGGCCTCGCCACGCCGACGAGTGGTGAAGTGTTGTACCAGGGCAAGGATGTCCGGCGGATGTCCCGCGCGGAACATCGGACCTTCCTGCGCGAGGTGCAGGTGGTCTTCCAGGATCCGTATGAGGTGTATAACCCGTTCTACAATGTCGACCATGTCCTGGAGACCCCGATCGCCAAATTCGGCCTCGCCCGTTCGCACACGCAGCGTCGGGCGCTGATCGAGGAGGCGCTCCACGCCGTCGGCCTCCGCCCGGAAGAAACGTTGGGGCGCTTCCCGCACCAGCTGAGCGGCGGCCAGCGCCAGCGCATCATGGTCGCGCGCGCCCTGCTACTCCGCCCGCGCGTCATCATCGCGGACGAGCCGGTCTCGATGGTCGATGCCTCCCTGCGGGCCACGATCCTGAAGAGCCTGGCGAACCTCAATCAGCGGTTCGGCATCTCCTTCATCTACATCACGCACGATCTGACGACCGCGTACCAGGTGAGCGAGAATATCATCGTGCTGTATCGCGGCGCGGTGGCGGAGGGGGGGGATGTCGAGCATGTGGTGCAGGATCCGCAGCACCCGTACACGCAGTTGCTGGTCGGCTCGATCCCCCTCCCGAATCCGCATCGGCCCTGGGCGGCGGCGAAGAAGCCGGCGGCGATCGGCACGGCGACGGCGGAGAGTTGCAAGTTCACGGAGCGCTGCCCGTACGCGATGCCGATCTGCATCGAGCGACAGCCGCCGCTCTTCCGCACCGATCCCCGGCGGGTCGCCGCGTGTTATCTGCACCGCGACGCACCGGCGATCAGGCCGGAGGAGCTGACCGACATCCTTGGCGGTACCCCGACCGGGTCGCCGCAGGGAGACGCCGTTGCGGATAGTTGAGTGGGCGATGTGCCGCTACCCGACGGTAACGGCATGATGCGTGTATCCCGAAGGAGGGTCCGAGTATGGCTGTCGCGATGAAGCCCCGCTCCGAGGCCGTCGCCGCGGACGCGGCGGCGCTGCGCCTGATCGACACCGATATCCACAACGATCTGCCCGGACTGGATGCGCTGCGACCGTTCCTTGCTCCAGAATGGCACCCCTGGCTCGATCATGGTGGCCCCGGCACGGCCTCGCGCTATTACGCGAACATGGGCTCCGGGCGGATGGACGACGCGGTGCGCGAGGAGGACGGCCTGGCCGCGGGCGACCCGGACTGGGTCGTGCAGCAGTTGATGACGAAGTACCGGATCGATATCGGCATCCTCACCGGCTCGATCATCGGCGTCGCCATCCAGCACGACTGGCGCTTCCAGGCGGCGCTTATCGGTGCCTATAACGACTGGACCCTGGCGAAGTGGGTGCGCCCGTACGACTGCTACAAAGGTTCGATCGCTGTCGCCGCACAGGAAGCGGCGGGGGCGGCGCGGGAGATCCGCCGCCTCGGCGACCACCCCGGCATGGTCCAGGTGCTGATGCCGAGCGCCGCCCGGCTCCCGTACGGCAACCCCCACTATTGGCCGATCTACCGCGCCGCCGTCGAGTATGACCTCCCGATCGCCATCCATGTCGGCTCGGAAGGGACGGGGATCGCCAATGCGCCGACCGGCGTCGGCTACCCGTCGACCTACCTGGAGTTCCACACCGATCACTCGCAGACGATGATGGCACACTGCGTTAGCATGGTTGCCGAAGGGGTCTTCGAGGAATTCCCGGCGCTGAAGTTCGCCTTCATCGAGGGCGGCACCGTCTGGGCACCCTACGTGATGGGGCGGCTGGACCTGCTGTATCCGGCGCTGAAAGCGGAGGTGCCGCATCTGAAGCGCCTGCCGAGCGAGTACATCCTCGACCACTGCTACTTCAGCACCCAGCCGATCGAGGAGCCGGACAACCACCAGCACCTCCTCCAGATGCTGGCGATGATGCGCGCCGAGCGGACGGTCGTCTTCGCCAGCGATTACCCGCACTGGGACTTCGACAATCCGCTGATGGCCTTCAACTTCTTCCCGGCGGACCTCAAGCGGCGGATCTTCGTGGAGAACGCGCTGGACCTCTACGGCCCGCGCCTGCTCGCCTCGCACCGGGGGCACTGATGGTGGCCCCGACTCTCGCCCGCGAGCGTGTGCACGACCCGGCGGGACTGCGCGCCATCGATGTGGATATCCACCCGCAGATCACGGACTGGGGCGCGGTCGCGCCGTTCGTCCAGGAGGGGCTGCGCCATCGATTCACCCGTCGCGGCGGGCCGCCGCTGGCGCGCCACGGCTTCAAGGTCGTCGGCGACCCCTTCGGTGCCGTGCCACGGCCGTCGGATGGGCAGGCGCACCCCGCCGCAGACCCGCGCTGGGTGAAGGAACAGTACCTCGATGTGCGCGGCGTGGACCTCGCCATCCTGACGACGAATCTGACCAGCCTCGATGTGCAGCCGAATGCGGACGTGGCCGCCGCGATCGCGCACGGCGTCAATGACTGGCTGCTGGCAACCTGGGTGCGCCCGTTCGATTGCTTCAAGGGCTCGATCCTCGTCGCGTCGCAGGACCCGGCGCAGGCGGTGGTGGAGATCGACCGCCTGGGAGACGACCCCGGCATGGTGCAGGTGCTGATGGGGAGCGCGTCCCGGTCACCCCTCGGCGGGCGCGAGTACCACCCGATCTACGAGGCATGCATGCGCCATCAGCTACCGCTCGCCTTGCACATCGGCGGCGAGGGGGCGGGGATGTCACCCCCGTCCACCGCCGTCGGCCACCCGAGCACGTACTTCGAGTGGTACGGCGCGATTCCGCAGAACTACATGGCGCACATCATGAGCATGGTGACGGAGGGGGTCTTCGAGAAGTACCCGCAGCTCAAGGTTGTGCTCTGCGAGGGCGGTATCTTCTGGCTGCCGCATGTGATGTGGCGCTTCGACAAGAACTGGAAGGCGCAGCGCAGCGAGACGCCATGGGTCAAGGAGCCGCCGAGCGCCTACATCCTGCGCCATTTCCACTTCACGACCTATCCGCTCGAGGTGCTGTCCGATCCGTCGGCGTTGCCGCAGGTGCTGGAGATGATCGAGGCGGAGCGGACGCTGCTGTTCTCGAGCAACTACCCCTACTGGCTCTTCGGCGATCCGTTCGCGACGGTCGCGGCGATCCCAGGGACCCTCCGACGCCGCGTGATGGTGGAGAACGCCCTCACCCTCTACGGCGACCGGCTCCTGTCTTAAGCAGTGCGCCGCGCGGGCGCGCTGAACGCGGAGCAGGGAAGGAAGAAGGATAAAGGGAGGGTGGCGGTGCAACGGCATGTGGTGGCGCGGGCGGAGGAAATCCCGCCGGGCGGGCGCAAGATCGTGCGGATTGTCGGCCGGGGGGAAATCGGTATCTTCAACCTGGAGGGCACCTTCCACGCGCTGAAGAACGTCTGCGCGCATCAGGGGGCGCGCGTCTGCCTCGGGCGGGTGGTGGGGACCGCGCTCCCCTCAGACGTCTACGAGTTCAAGTTCGGGCTGGAGGGGCGCGTGCTACGCTGCCCCTGGCACGAGTGGGAGTACGACATCGCCACCGGCGAAGCGCTCTTCGACCCGCAGGTTAAGATCGTGCGCTATCCGGTCGAGGTCGTCGATGGTAGCATCGTCGTGATCATCGGCCAGTGATGACGCCGATCGCATTCAGCATCCGCTACAGCGTGGCGCGAGGCTACGAGAACGCGGCGCTCGCGCTGGCCCGGCGCCTCTTCGCCGTCTATGACACCGGTATCGACGCCCTCATGCTCATCCCGGACGACGAAGAGGCGTTCACACTCTACTTCAATGGGCGGGTGGTCGCCTCGCAACGGGGGGACGGACACGCGCCGACCGTCGCGGATGTCCGGAATCTCTTCAGTCGCGAAGGGATCGCGGTCGTGCGCCGACCGGGACCGGAGGAAGGTGCGGACGAGGAGACCCTCGCCACCGATCGGCACTGACCGCGCGCCCGCGGGGTGACGCGCGAGGTGTAGGGAGAGCACTAAAAAGTCGGGGGGTATCAGGCCGCTTCTGCGGTGATCATGACCGGTGTCTGCACGGGCCGGAAGCGCGGATACCAGCTGCGGAACCTCGCTTCCCATTCCGCGTTGAGCACCTGCGTCCGCACTTGCAAGAGCAGGTGCGCCCCCGCGGGCGTCCACTGCATCTGCTGTTTCTTCACCAGCCG
>JAABUH010002745.1_pt1 | contig 16367 bp, 28 predicted proteins | sample 5559121 | NCBI WGS metagenome assembly JAABUH01 (sample SAMN10711871, study PRJNA513364) | rock metagenome | isolation source: Antarctica rocks | place: Antarctica: Victoria Land, Battleship Promontory nord | collected 2015-12-28
AGGAACGCGCAGCGCCGCGCGTCGCCCAGCAGCCGCCGCGTGAGGTCCGACACCTGCAGGCGGACGAGTTTTCAGCGGGCTTCTCGCGCGCCCGCATGCAGCCGCTTAGAGCCTGCGCATGCGCGGGCCTCGCTGCGGCTCCCGCTGTGCTCAACACAGGGATCTTGCCCGGCCAAGCCCGCTTCTCAGTGATACCTGCTCGAGGGCCGCTACTCCCTTTGCCTTTCTGGCAAAAATAATCTCCTAGAAAGCGTAAGAGGCAGAAAGAGTCGTGGGGAGCGGCAGGCGGGCCGGGGGTCACCAGGATGCCGTCTGGCAGCGCGCTCTGGTAAGCCGCCCGGTTCATGGCCCGAGCCAGCAGCGCGGCGGGGCCATAGGCGCTGCGCACCGCACAGCGCGGCCCGCTCAGCTCCCTCTGCCATGCTTCGCACGAGCAGAGCCACCCCACACAGCGGCGCGTCACCAGCCCAGCTGCGCCGAGCCTCGCCTGTGAATGCAGGCGCCGTTCAAACCAAAGCAAGACGCGAGCTAGGCTCTCACGTGAGCCGGCACACCCTTGCACCGGGTGCGACGCGCCAGCCTGTGGCCCGGCGCTGTGCGCTGCTGAGTGCAGGGTGCCTGGGTGCGCGGGTAGAGAGCCCGGGGCCGCACTGAAATTGCAGGTGCCCGCCGCCGATCACGCCTGTCGCCAGCGGCCCGGAGCAGACGCTCATGAGCAGCCGCACAGGCCGCCCGCACGGCAGGTAGTCCTGCCGCCGGGCACTGCCAATCGCGTCAGCATCTCCCCCAACTTTCTCCTAAGCGCTGTGCGCTGTGACATACACGACTGCATGCAGCAGAGTCTGCGTGCAGCCGTCGAGCGGCCCGGGCCGCGCGCCTCGGCAAACTGCGAGCGCAGCCGCACAGCCAGGCGCACGAGCAGCTCGGCGTGCTGCGTCGCGCCGGTGTGCGAGACGACCAGGCAGTGCCCGGGCTGGCTCTCCCAGAGCTTGTACACGCCCGGCCATGCGCTCAGCACGTTGTCCACCCTGCGACCAGGGCAGTCCCCCCGGTTGCCACCCGTCCAGGGTTGAAGGACACATATATGCAGCAAGCGCAATGCCGCCTGCGACCAGCCGCGCCAGCAGGCGGTTCACAAGAAAAACGGCCTGGTTGTGCGCCGCCATAGGCAACGCTGGTGGTCGGGGCAAAGGCGTTGCGCCAACCACCAGCGGCGCCGTGCCTCGTGTGCAAACGTGGGAGTTGCCAGCGTGCACCAGGTGTGGTTGCGCCGGCACTGCTGCGGCCTGGCTGGGCGCACGTGGCGTCACGCGCGCCCAGCCAGGCCGCAGCTGTGCCGGCGCAGTCAAACCTGATGCACACTCGTCGCAGTTCCCAAATTTGCATACGAGGTGTGCGCCCAGCGAAGTCCGGCAGTTCCTGGCGCACCTGAGGTGCAGCAGGTGCATCAGCCGGACGAGCCCGGCGTCCGACTCCTTGCTGGCCACCAGCTCCTCGTACCCGCCAAAGCACACCGCGAGCACGCTCGCGTGCGGCAGGAACGCTTCGAACGGCGGCCGCGGGGCGGCCCCGAGCATGCTAGCTCGCCCTCGCGGTGGGCCTGCGCGGGCCTGGCGCAGACGGCAGCGGCCCTTGCACGCCCTGCCTCTCGCTCGCGCGCCGCCCACTGCAGGCCGCACATTGTAAGCGCATGGCACAGCCCCACACTGCCCCAGCTGCGCGCGCTTGAGTCCAGGCCAGAGCAACGGTGCGCAGGCTAGGCAAACAGCTCCCGCTCGACGCTGGAGTCAGTCCATGAAGGACGCGCCCTTTGCGACAAATTAAGCAGACCCTGCAGGGCCTGCCGAGTCTCGGAGCTTGCATGCTGCGCGGGCCGGCAGCAGTCAAACGTCGCAATAAACTCACAGTGTCAACAGTGAATCTGGCTGCCTGCTGTCGCCTCATTGTACCGACACGCTGGGAAGCCGGACGCTGCATGCTTGCAGCCGGCCATCCTCCGTCCAGGAGCGTGGGCTCACGAGTGCCGAGGTGCTCCGCGAGCTTGTCGCTAATAGGGCGTGAGCCAGATGACTTGATGGCCTGCTCTCTTGCTCGGCCGCTACGCCACGACATTGCTCGTGGCAAAACGACACCCCTTCTCGTGCAGGAGTTCCCCACAGGCGGGCTTATGTACCTCTGTGATCCAACGCAGGCAGGAGCGGGGCCAGATGCCTGCGCGTGCGGCAAGCGTGCTTGCGGCGGTGGGCGCCTCGCAGAAGCAGCGCGTGGTGGTGTGGCTGCGCAATGACCTGCGCTTGCATGACAGCGCCGTGTTCAACGAGGCTGCGGCGCTGGCCAAGCAGGGGCAGTGTGAGGTGCGGCGGAGCTGTCTATAGCTGTCATTGGTCCAAAGGCACCGATGCCGGCTGCTAGTGTAACACGCTGTGTCTGGCCGTTGGCTCGCACTTCCCTCTGTGCAGTGCCTATGCGCTGTGTTGGCAGAGCCTCAGCTATGTGCCTCAGCTATGTGCGGCGGCACGTACCTAAGCAGCATAGCGCACTGCTTCCGCAAATCCCTGCAGGTATGTTTTGCAAAGAGATATGTTGCAAAGAGATGTTTCCTGGGCCACAGCAGGTCTTCACGTAGAGCCTGGCGTGCGCAGGTCGTGCCCCTGTACTGCTTCGACCCGCGGCAGTATGCGCTGACGCCCTTTGGCAACCCGAAGACGGGCGCGCACCGCGCCCAGTTCCTGCTGGAGTCGGTGCTCGACCTGAAGGCCAGCCTGCGGAGTATCGGAAGCGACCTGCTCATACACCTCGGCCGCCCCGAGGACGTGATGTCGGGTGCGTGCGTCGCTCCCGCCGGGGCTGGCAGTGCCTGCACACATGCTGCCCAGGCTTACCACCTGCGCATATGGAGGCCTGCACCTAGCATGGCGGTCCCGCCTGTGCGCACGCCTTCGCCTGCACACGTGTTGTGCACCTCACAGCAACCAGGCTGCTCCGGCTGCCTGGCACCAAGCATGAGCTGGCCGGCGCTGCGCGGCAGACCTCTTCCCCGCGCTGGCGGGCGACAGCGGCAGCGGCGGCGCCGCCGCGCAGGGGCGCGTCCTGGCGCAGGCCGAGGCGACCAGCGAGGAGGCGCGCGTGGAGCGGGCCGTGCGGCGCGCCGTGCGCGACCGCGCCCGGCTGGCACGCCCCGCACGCGCACAGCGCCCGCGCGGCCCGCGGCAGCCTGCATGCCGTCACGCGCGCCGCAGTGCCTTTCGCGGACCTGCACCTGTGCGCGCGCGAGTTGCGCCCTGCGAGGGTATTCACGTGATGCTCGCACGTGGTGGGCGGCCTGTCCATGTGCCCGAATCAGCTACACACACCAGCATGGAGGAGAGCGTTGCGCGTCATTAGAGCGCCGATCGCCCGTGTTGCAAGCGCCTGGTGAGGGCTGGGGCGCGCGCGCGCAGGACCTGCTGTGGGGCCCGACGCTGCACCACCTGGAAGACGTGGCGCCGCTGTTCGGCGGCGAGGACATGCCGCACATGCCCGACGTGTTCACGCCCTTCCGGCAGAAGGTGTCGGTGCCCGGCCCAGCGCGCGCGCGCCGCCGGCGCGCGCTCCCTGCGGTTGCCGCTGCTTGGCTCGCATGCCGGTCGCATGAGTGCTGCAGGAGGACTTGCCAGCTGTGTTGCAGCGGCTGACACCTCCCAGGCAGCCCCTCCCGTGCGCTCGCACTGTTGTCGTGATGCGCGGTACAATTTATTACCTTCGTCGCAGGTGGAGGCACACTGCAAGCCGCGCGCGCCGGCGCCCGCGCCGGGGCCCGGCGCGCTGCCGCTGCCCGCGGACCTGCCGCGCGAGCGCATGGACTTCCAGCCGGCGCGCGTGGAGGACCTGAACGGCATCGTGCCCGAAGACGTGCCGCGGCTGGCCACGCCGCAGGACCACTCCAACGTGCGGCGCCTCGCTGAGCGTTTGCACATGCAGGGCGTTGGTGGCAGCTGGGAAGCAGGCATGGCCTGGCTGGCCAGCCGGCGGTGCGGTGCGGTCACCTGCGCGCGTGCGCACCCAGGCGGCGCTGCCGGCGCGCGGCGGGGAGACCGCGGCGCTCGCGCGGCTGCAGCACTACCTGTGGGGCACCGACGCGGCGCGCACGTACTTCGACACGCGCAACGGCATGCTCGGCGCGGACTTCTCAACCAAGTTCTCGCCCTGGCTGGCGGCCGGGTGCCTGTCCGCCCGCCGTATCGCGGCCGAGGTGGAGCGGTGCGCCGCAGCTGGGCCTCTGCGAAGAGAGCTGGCTCGTGTGCCACCTGACTATATAATTTTGCGTGCCTGAGGTCATGTTTTGCGCAGACGGCACAGTCAAAGCCCTGACCGGCCAGGTTTGTGCAGACATCCTTCGCGTAAGCGACGCCCGCAGTTCAGCGGGTTGAGCGCGCGTGCAGGTATGCGGCGGAGCGCGTCGAAGGGGGCAACAAGTCGACCTACTGGATCGTCTTCGAACTGCTGTGGCGCGACTACTACAGGTGCGGCGCGCCCAGTCGGCAGCGCCCGGGGCAGGCGGGGCGCACGCCCGCTTGCAGACGCGCCGGCCCCGCGCGCGTGTGCAGGAAAGGGAAAGCCGAGCTGCGCATGAGAGCGGTAGGTTCAGGGTTTCGATGCGCGCGCCAGGTTTTTCACCATGAAGCACGGCAACGCCATCTTCTTCGAGTACGGCACGTGCGGGCACAAGCGCGAGTGGCGGGACGACCCGGCGCTCTTCCAGCGCTGGAAGGAGGGGCGGACCGGCATGCCGCTCGTGGACGCCAACATGCGCGAGCTGGCGGCGACGGGTGCGCGCCCCAACGCTGGCCGCGGCGGGAAGGCGGAGCTCCTGCTGTGCATGTCGGGCGGGTCTGTTGTGGCCCAGTGTGTGGGGTGCCTGCGAGTGGGGTGCTTGCAAGTCGTACGTAACAAGGGACTTGTTGAGTCGCGCGCCAGAAGCGTGCCTGGAGCAATGACCAAGCGGCCTGTGGCAGGCCTTGCGGGGCTGCGCTGAGGCAGCGATAAATGTCGGGCGCAGGCTACATGAGCAACCGCGGGCGGCAGAATGTGGCGAGCTACCTCGCGCTGGACCTGGGCATCGACTGGCGGTTGGGAGCTGACTGGTTCGAGTCCGTCCTGACGGACTATGGTGCGGGCTCATGGGCTGCATGTGTGCTGTGCATGTGCCGGTCCCGGCGCGCGACTTGTGCTGGCAGGATCGCGCGCAAGTACAGCCAGCGCTGTGCATCGGCCTCCCCTGTCACCACCAAATGTTCCAAGCACTCGTCGTGTGAACTTACAACCTGTTGAGGTGTCGCTGACGCTGCACGCGCGCGCAGACGTGTGCAGCAACTGGGGCAACTGGTGCGCGGCCGCCGGCATGACAGGCGGGCGCGTGAACAAGTTCAACATCACCAAGCAGTCCAAGGTGTGTGGCCCGGTCAAGTGCTGTGCTGCTGAGTGGTGCAGTCGGCTGGGAGTACTGACAGAAGCAATTGCAATTGCAACGCATGTGTTGCACTTTGTGCTGTTGAAACAGGTGGCTGGTGACAGGGCTATGCCCTGATCGTGGCTTCAGCCTGTTGGGTCTGTAACAGGACTACGACCTGGAGGGCGACTACAGCCGCACATGGGTGCCGGAGCTGGCGCGCGTGCCGTCGCAGCGCGTGCATGAGCCATGGCTGATGTCGCGCGAGGAGCAGGAGCAGTACAGCTGCCACATTGGGGTGCGCTGCTTCGGCCGGGCTCACCTGGCGTCTCTCCTAGTGTTGATAGGCCTGTAGAGCGTTTCATGGGGCGCAAGAGCAGCCGGTTGGATTGGAGGCTGCTGATACTTTGCCGCCTTGGATGCCTGCACAGCCTCGCAGTCTATCATGGTGTGGGTGTGTGCATGGCTGACATACATGGCTGAAGTACTTTGAGTGTTTCTGGGAGTTTCATCTTCACAATGTAGCATGGACACTCTATTGATAAACGTAGCATGTCATGGCTTACTGACGGCGCGTGATCGTGCCCACGGCCGCTTTCGTCCACGTAGTCTTGCTTCAGGCTTGCATGGCTCCAGCACTTGATGGGGCTGACGAGCTCCCTGGTGCACATGTGTTCCCTGCCGCAGTGGTGCGCGGTGCCATGTGAATCACGGCCGGCTGTGCGATGGCCAGGTGGACTACCCAGCGCCTGTCCCAAAGAGCAAATTCTCGTACAGCGGCGGCGGCGACCATGGCGGCAGGCGCGGAGGCGGGCGCGGGGGCGGGCGCGGCGGCCGTGGTCATGGCAGCCGCAACAGCCGGCACGGAGGCAGCAACAAGGGCAGGCCCCGCAGCGACTTTGAGCGCTTTGGGTAGGCAGAGGGGCTTTCAACACCCTGGTGCATGGCTTGTGTCTGCACCTGGCTAGCAGTGAGAAGCATTAACCTGGCTTGGTATGCTTGCGCTTTTAATTGTTACTAGCCATGTGCCCTGCATGCTCAGCCTGGCCAGCTACTCTTGCAAGCACCAGCCATTAGCCAGTAAAACATTGGTGAGGATGCTCTGGTGTTTTGGAAACAATGGCAGAGTGCTGAACTGTTATTCAACAAAGGCATTGGGCGTGCTACTTTTTGAAAGAGTGCTCGTTGAAAGAGGTCATGGGAGTGAGGTTTTGAGGCTGGTACATGTTCTGCATTACACATACGCGACAGACCTGGAAATCGGGAGAATGGGACCTGCAGACGACAATCTGCGCTGTAAGCAGTGTACGGACAAAGCCCCAACACCTGACATGCGCACCAGTGTGAGCGCCTTGTCATGCAAAAAATACAACCAATGTTCACATATGCAGACAACTTGCATCAAAACTGAGGTGGCAGCAACCACATAGACAGCCGAAAACGCTGCACTTATATAAAGCAGCATGTGGCACTGCCCAGGAACACAGTCCGTATGGCTCACGCCACCAACAAACACAATGTGCATCAAACAGGCAGACACACTGCCAAGAAGTCCCGGGGGGGGAGCTGCATTGGGCTCCTAGACCGTCTGCCATCTCAGCATTGACCAACGCACGTAGCAGCAAGCACATTGTGGTGGTCGCACACCACACGTAATCTTTATACAAAGCAATGAGATACAGTCAGAGGCTGCCCTTGCTGGTACCAATCATGCATGTGTAGTGGTTTATGAGGCATAAACCGCACAAAAGTTTGCTGGTGCTCAGGGATGGTACAACCAGCGGGCTTACCCCTCCACGCCGTGCTATGCAGAGATGCTGCGCAGGCTGCTGTCCAGGGCATCCATGGCCGCTGCCAAGTCCTGGTGGTTCTGCTCAGAAAAGTGGTCAAACTCGGGGCCCAGGTTGAGGTCGGCGTTGCCCTCCACAAACCTGCGCAACGGTGCCAAGCAGTACGCTCACATTTCCATCCCAGAGTCATGACAGGCTGCAGCAGCGACACCACCATGCAAGCTTGAAGGCGTGATCCATGACATACACACACAGGGCGGGGCTAGGCTGGGGTGCTCTCTCGGCACACAGCCAGGTAACGCATTGTCAGCCGCGCACAAGGTCCTGGCAGTGTAGAGGACGCTGAGGGCGAAATGGGGCGGCGGCGCACAGCTTGCGCAGGGCCGGCAGGCGCGCGAGCGCGGGCGGCAGCGCGGTGAGGCGGTTGTGCGGCGCGTACAGCTCCTGCAGCGCGCTCAGGCGCGTGAGGCTGTCCGGCAGCGTGGTCAGGCGGTTGTCGTCAAGCCACAGCCGCTTGAGCTTGGCGCAGTCACCGAGCTCCTCCGGCAGCCTGGTCAGCCGGTTGCTCTTCAGCCACAGCTCCTGCGCGCGCGCGCGCAGCGCTCTGCACACGCGCGGGCAGCACCAGCCCATGTGCCAGACCAGCTGCTCTGGCGTTGCTGTTTGCTCTTGCGTCCACAGGTCGAAGTAGAACCTTCCTCATGCCACTGTGGCTGCAGTCCATAGCAGGATATGCACCTGATGTCTTGACCATAATTTGCCTGAGCGTTCTGAGTGCGATCATGGCCGCCATGTGGAAAGGGCCACAGACCTGCAGGTTGGCCATTTTACCAATTTCGGGCGGCAGCGTCTCCAACTGGTTTGTCCACAGGCCTGCAACAAGGCAAGCAAGCTCGCTTCAAGCAGTGCAGCACGAGCATTGCTGCAGCCCAGGCTACCCCTGCCGCCCTGCCATGCCGTGCACGCCCAGCCTGAGTAGACAACCACGGCTCCAGCCTCCAGCAACATCAACATGAGCGCTTCTGAAGGCTCACGTCTGTCGAGAGAGAGGCAAGCATACCCAGCCAACAATGGATCACACCCACTGAGAAACGCCTGGACAATAGCTGCCAAAACATGCCGCCCGCACTCCCGCCATTTGCACAAGGCGCAGGGGCGCACTCAGGCGCGTGCACTCCACAAAGCCGGCCAGCAGCGCGCCGGGCACCGCCGTCAGGCGGTTGGTGAACGCGGAGAAGGCCTCCATGCGGCTGCACTGGCCCAGCTCCGCGGGCAGCGTGCCTGCGCCGCCGGCCGCCGGGCGCTCGTGGGTGCCGCGGGGCGCACTCGCACCCTGCATGCGGCAGCCTCGCGCCTGACCGGCAAGCCACAGGGTGTCACTGTCCACCCTGGCGAGCCCTGCACACTCACAAATACCCGCATGTTCGGGCATGCATAGTCGGCCCTGGCTGCACTGCATGGGGCAGCTTCTAAATATACACGTCACAGGCCCCCTGGAGGGCCCAGGCGCGCATGCCTGTGAGCGCGTTGATGTGCAGCGACAGCCGGCTGAGCTGCTCCAGGCGCCCCAGGGACGCCGGCACGCTCGTCAGGCGGTTGGAGTTCAGCGACCTGCGCTTTGCATTGCGCTGGGTTACCTTTCTGTGACATGGTGGTGAACACACTCGAGCGTGACATTCATGTGTGGTGCGGATTCATCCAGGTGGAAACTAAGCGGTGGGTGCCATGGCACAAGAGGGGGTGCGGCTCTCAGCACTCTTAGCACACCACTGCTGCGCCGCACGCGCGCACTGTTTAGAGATGCATCAGGATAACACCCATGCGAGCTTAATGCAACCATCACACAGATAACAACGACAGCAAATCTGAAGTGCCCGTGCTGCTGCATGCGCGCGGGGAGCGCACAGCCACTGCAGCGACGACATGTCGCCAACCTCCTCCGCGAGCGTTACCAGCTCGTTGCTGTGCAGGCTGAGCCGGTTGACGGCCGTCAGGCGGCCCAGCTCGGGCGGCACGGCCGTCAGCCGATTGCTGTGCGCATCCAGGCGGTGCAGGCTGGTCAGCAGGCTGATCTGCGGCGGCAGCACGGCCAGCTGGCAGTCGGTGATGTCCCTGCGCGCGCGCGGCCGCGTCGCGGCAATGGGCGCGGCGCTGCGCGAGGCACGCCGTGCCGGGCCGCCCAGTGTGTGAGCGTCCGAGCTGCTGCTCCGCACGCAAGGAGGAAGTGAAAGTCCCCAGCGCTGCCGCACTTTGCCTGTTTTACATTTCATACGCAGTACTGCGGGGGAGGCTTGTGCACCGCTGCTGCTGCTGCAGCTGTTTTTGCTAGGGCAGGTGCAAGCAGTCAGTGCCCATGGTCTGCAGAGCAAGGAGAGCGTAACACCTCACCGCAACCCTAGTTTCCAAGCTCTGCATGCTTTCACCACAGGCCACACTAGCTCAAGAGCAGGGCGCGCGGGCAGGGCGGCGCACAGCCACTCGAGCTGCTGCAGGGGCGCGGGCGCCAGCGGCAGCTCCGTCATGGGGTTCAGGTTCATCCACAGCTTCTTCAGGCTCGCGAGCCGCAGCGCCTCCCGCGGCGCCTGCGCGCTAGGCGGGCCCTTCAGTGAGGTCAGCGCAAACGCAGACGGGCGCCAAACCTCTCCCGCAAGCACCAAACCTCTCTCGCAGCGCAAGCTGGGAGGCGTTGGCGCTCCAAACAGGCGCATGGCAGCACGACGTAAACACTGTCGTTGTGCCGAACAGCGGTGTGTGGGCTGCGTGTAGGCACGTGCCGTTTTAAATAGGTTGTCGTTCAGCCACAGCCACTCCAGCGCGGGCATGTCGCCAAAGTCGGGCGGCAGGGCGCGCAGCGCGTTGTGCGTGAGCCAGAGCTTTGTCAGGCGGCGCAGCGCGCCCAGGCCCACCGGCAGCTCTGTCAGCCCGCAGTGCGACAGGAACCTGGCCCAGGTACGCGGTTGTCAGAGCGCGCAACAGCCTGCCGGTGCCGGGAAGCGCCACTGGGGCTGCAAACGCCCCCCGTGGCTGCCCAGGCAGCTCTCAGCTCATCAGTTGTGCTGGACTTCTCTTTCGTTCTCCAGTGCCAGTCCATCAGACGACTGCCGCGCACAGCCGAGCGCAAGCACGTGACTGGCTGCGACGGTGGAAGGAAGCGCAAGCGGCGCCCTCGTCAAACCCGGGGCGTGTGCGCCCGGCAGCGTGCCGCACGGGCGCGTGCGGGGGCGCACAGCTCGGTGACCTCGCCGCCCTGCGTCTTCACGCCGCGCCAGGCGGTGTAGTTTGCGCCTTGCCACCAATTGCGCAGCTCGCTGCTCGGGTTCGCTTCGCGGATGGCCAGCAGCACCTGCAGGGTGCCGCGTGCCTCGGCCTGTACGCATGCAGAGCGGGCCCGGTTACGCGGCGTCGTGCCGTGTGTAGGTGCGAAGCACGGCTTGCACATCAGCGAATGCTGCGTCCTGCAGGCCCCTGAGCGCGCACCTGTGGCGCCTGGCGGTCTCCAACCTGCCATCCAAAGTCTGCCGACCGCTTCCTGCCTGCCCAGCTCGAATCCATGCCCAGCCTTTGCAGCACACCCGGCGCTTGCCGCCAGTACACGTGCAGAGGAGCCGATTGCTAGCGCGAGCAGCGCGACTTCTGCACCAAATCGGATCTACAGTGCACAACCTACGGTGGTGCATACACTGCCGTAAAGACCTGACGTGACGCCCCTGACTCAAGAGCGCTTCCCATGGGAGCGGGGCCCAATTGATCCGGTTTTCGAGGCTACCCCAAGCACGCAGACCGCACAGATGCTAGATAGTTTAAACGTGCAAGGACTGTGCGTCGGACGGCTGCTTACCAGGGCGGCACATGCTTTTGTCATCAGCACGTTTTATCCAACTGCCTGAGCAGGTAAAGCACGGCAGGCAACTGCTTGCAAACTCTGCGTTTGTTAAAAACCTGTGCTGGGTCGCGCGTGCATTTTGAGGCACCGAGCTTGGCGCTCACGACTCCCCGGCCGCAGGCGAGGCGCGTGCGCGGCGCCGCAGAATAAATCCAGGGCGAGGCTGCGGCCTTGCGGCTCACGGCGAGGCGGGAGGGCGAACCGCGGCGGGACTTGTTAGCGCACCTGCGGTCGCCGGCCACGCCGTGGCGCAGATCACCTCGCTGCTTTCGTGTGCCCAGCGTCAGGTGGGGCTGCCTGCTGCACGTTCGTCCGCGTTGTTGTGAAGCTGGCAAACCTTGTTTCGAGGCGCACCGGGGCTGCCCATGGCCGAGCCCAGGCAGTGGGCGTGCGGCACGCTCTGCCTTGTAGCGTGCCTTGTAGCGTGTGACTAGCTCCAAGCACGCCGCCCAGGCATGCCTGTCGCTCTCCTTGGAGCCGAGGCCGCGCAGCGTGAGCGGCGCGCACGCGTGGGGGCCAGGCGTGACGGGTGCGCCCGCGGAGAGCGCGACCGTGGACGGCATGGCGTCCAAGGCGACGGGCACGTACCCAGCGTTCGTGCCCGCCAGCCCGGCGGCGGCGGCGCCGGCGCCCGGCGCCTCGGCGCCAGTGGCCAACATCAACTCGCAGAGCCAGACGCTGCCTGCGTCGTCTGACCAGTTCCAGGCGCGCGCCGGCGCTCGGCTTCTCATCCACTCTGGCACGCGACAGTGGCTTTCCCGCGCGACTCTCGCGCAGCTCTGCTTGCACTTCCCTGCACTGCACCACTGGTCGCTGGCGCCCCCCGCACCTTCGGTGCTCTGGGATGCGGTCCATTGCGCACCACGTCAAGGACTGCCTCGAAATGCGGCGTCTGTCGGCGCCGATCGGGGTTACGCCCTGTGGCTCCCGCACAGGCGGCCAAGTACTTCACCTTTGTCTTCTTCGGCCTGAGCGTCTTTGTAATCGTGCTGTTCGCCGGCTACGTGCTCGTGCACTGCTACCGGCGCATCCGCAGCGGCCCCGCGCTGCCGCAGGCCGACGCAGAGGCGCGTCCCATGTGCCGCACACGCCCTTCCCCGAGCAGCCCTGCAGTGGGCTGGGGCTTGCTGTGTATACTAGGCCGTGTGGTGCGCCGTCGTGCTGCAGGCAGCGTCGCGGCTCCCTGCTTCTGCTGGTGGTGCTGTTCCGGCTGCTGCTGCTGCTCACAGCCGCAAGGCCACCCGGCATGCACAGCTTTAGTTGCCAGGGCACGCGATGCGCTGCAGTGTCGTGTTGCGGCCGTGAGGGCATGCACTAGCGTGCATGCCTCGAGCTTTGTGGCGCGGAGGCTCAGCGGATGCGTGCCATGCGCAGGCGGCTGCCAGTGCGGCCGCGCCCGCAAAGCTGGTGCCCATCAGGCAGGGCTTCGTGGTCACCAACCCCGACGGGTGCGCCCCCCCCCGCTCCCCTGCGCAGCGCGGCCTGGCACGTCACCGGTGGCGTGCTACAAACCTGCCTTGCCCCGTGCGCCTCGCGCATCCTGCATTTGTCATCCTGGGGCGGATGCTTGCTGCGCCTGCCTGTGTGGCCGCTGCATGCGGTCCTTGCGCTCGTGCTGAGTTGAACAACATGACCGCGCTCTCGCTCGTTAAGGACGTCTGCATGCAACCCCAGCTGATGGGTGTGCGCTGGACACGCCGCGCAGGGGAGTGGAGGTCGCGTACCTGTCTGACATGCCGCGCAGCGGCAGCGCCAGGCTGGGCGCCGCGGCGCCGGTCGCGGACGCCGGCGCGCGGCAGGCGCCAGCAGGCGCGGACGCGGGCGCCGCGGCCGGCCCTGCGGATGCGGCCACGCAGACAGAGTGCGCGCCCTGCGCCGCTGCCAGCTGTCTGGGCTTTTGTCGCTGCGCACGTGCGCACTTCAGAGTTAATTTGAGAGTGGCAACGGAGCTTAGGGTATTGCCAGGAGCTCGCCTGGTCCCGCGGGGTGTGCAGGCGTGGTGACCTGATGCATGCGCGCGCGCAGGCCTGCAGCACTGCGCATCGAAGCGGACAGGCGCGCAGCCGGACCGGCCTCTGCATCCGCTGGCGGCGGCGCAGAAGCCGGGCCCAGCGGCAGCGGCGCCCCTGCGGCGCCCAGCGGCGGCGGCGGCGCGCGCGCGCCGCCCGGCGGCCGCGGGGCGCCCAGCCGGACGCGTGCAGGGCTGAGCGGCAGCGAGCCACAGGCTGGGCCCAGCGGCAGCAGGGCGGGCGCGGGCCCTGGCGGCGGCGCAAGCGGTGGACGCAGGGGCTGGCGCGCCCGGCTATGGGCGGTGCCTGATGTGGCAACGACCTGATCAGTCCATGGACTTGAGAGCGCAGGAAAGGCTGCTGTTTCAACAACTTGACTCCCGGCCTCTATTGGTGTTTGTAATTCATTCATTGCCTGGCGTGTGCCAGGCCTGGTTATGAGATGGCGCAGAGAGAAGAGCGCGCGCAGGCCCACGTTTGCAGTTTGGGCAGGCAGCGCCGCCCCGATGCCGGGTGTAATGTGTGGTGCCACCTGCGACAAGTGTATGTCGTGCCGTGTGCAAGGTTTGCTGCGGGAGGCTGCTGCTGAGGGATGTGGCAGCGCACGCAGTCCCTGCGCCTGGTCATGCTCTGTCTCCGAACCTCCTCTGATTCATTCCCTTGGCAGAATCATTGCTTCGGCCGAGCCAAGAGGGCTATGTATGTCGGGCTGCGCCACAAGCAGTTGGTCTTCAGCGGGTGCTGACAATGGTCTTTAGGGCAGTAGGCGCAGTGTTGCGTTGGGCGCAACTGACGGTGTCCTCAAACATGAGGATGAATGCAGGTAGGTCCATCTGGGGGGTAGAGGGGTTGCCGCACTTGTCTTGCACAGGTCTGTCACAGTGCGATTGCTGTCGCGTGCACGGGCGAGCGCGCCATTTCATTCAGCAGGCGCCTCACATTTGTTGGCCTGGAATGCCGAGAACTCATGGTACGAGGGCTGTGTGTGCAGATCATCTTCTTGTCTTGTGCTTGAGCAGACCAAGTGCTGGCGGGTACATACAGGGACGGCGAGCTGCTCGCTCATCCTGTCTGCAGTGTGTTATGTGATGTAAGGCACATGCAGCGGCAGCATATGGGAAAGCGGAAGCTCCAGCTTGCACAGAGAATCTCTTAAGGCGTGACGCAGAGCTCGGCCTGGCATGCCTGTTGCTCTACTTACACACGTGCGTGCGGCTCACCATATTGACAGACTCACTCATGATGCAGGACAGGGCAGCAAAAGACCGAATAGCTGGCCACAGCAGAGGATTGGGGGCCAATACTCTGAAGATGTCAAATTTTGATTCCGCATGGCGCACCGCCTACAGTGCGCTGGCAAGCGCACTGTCAAGGGCCTGCTGCCCATTAAACACAAATGCTGCAATGAGCAAGTGCACATGCTGCAGTCCAGCAAGTCCACAACCTAAACACGCAGACGCCTGCGTGCCCGGCTCGTGCGTTGCAGGGGAGGGCCTCCTGCGCTACAAAAAGCCTAGCCCCGTCCCAGGGGCGCCGCGGCATGCACCGTGCCGCCGCTGGCGCCCGGCTTTCAGACCCGAAAGGCACTGCAGGCCGCGCATGCAGCGGCGCTGGCCGGCGCAGCTCGCACTCTCCACTCCCTCGCAAACGTGACCGACGACTCTCCCAAAAGAAGCGACAGACCCCGGGACCGCGGGCAGACATCAGGTGCTGGTCGAGTTGGTGGCCGTGGCCGTGGGCGTGGGCGTGGGCGTGGGCGTCTTGCTGGGCTTGTTGCACTCCTTGTCGGCCGCTATGCACTTGTCCTCGGCCGCGCACATGCGGTGGTTGGGGTCCAGGCAGGCGTTGCAGGCCGCATTGGCGCCGCGCACGGGGCACGTGCACTTGCCAGCCGCGCACTTCTGGTGGCCCGAGCAACTGGTCGAGCCGCACTTGCGCGTCTGCGACAGGTCGACGCCGTTGTACTTCTCGTTGGCCGCCGTGCCGCCCTCGCCGCCGGCGAACACAGACACGCTGCCGCTAAAGTAGTTGGCGATGGAGTTGCCGGTCGCCGCGTAGCTGGTCAGCGAGTTGCTCGCGGGCGCCGCCGTGGACGCGGCGGATGCGACGCCGCTGCCGGTCAGCGTCGCGCCGCCGGCCGTGGCCGCCAGCGCGGCGACCGTGGCCTCCGGGAGCGCAGTCACCGCGGGCGTGTTCAGCGTGCCGGCGCTGCGGGTGGGCGCCGCGGTGGACGTGGCGCCGGCCGCCGTCAGCACCCCCGACCCGGCGGTGGTGGCGGGCAGCGCGGCCGTCAGGACCCCCGACCCGGCGGTGGTGGCGGGCAGCGCGGCGGCGGTAGGCGGCGCGGTCACTACCGCGGTGCCCTCGCCCGGCGGCTGCGTGCCGGTGACCGCGTGGAAGGAGTGCGCCACGGTGCTCACCACCGGGCTGTCTGTGCTGGTAGAAATGCCCGCCGCCTTCAGCAGGCTGCGCGCGTCGCCCTGTGCGACACACACAGCTGTCAGGCTAAATGTGCCCCAAGCTCTGCGACAGGCATGCAAGCACCCGAAGCCAAGCAGGGCGACAGCAGCCGGACAGCTCGCTGTGGGAGCCCCACCTGGCGGGCGACGAGCAGGGCCAGCAGCAGCGCCAGCGAGAACCGGGCGACTGAGCGTGCGGCCATCCTGCTCGGCACAGCAAACGGTGAGAGCAGTCCGGGCCGACCTGCGAATACTCCTGGACAAGCGCAACGCTGGCAGGAACAAGCGTCTCTCTGGGGAGGGTGGCACCTGCCCCGCGTATAGAGTAAAGGCTCCTCTTTGGTGGCTGCTGTGGACGAGGTGCCGTCGACGTCACGCTCGAAGCAGGGGAGCAAGAAGTGTGTGTGGGAGCAGACGGCAGTTCTGACTGAAGACGGGCAACAAACAACAAACTCAGATCGTCAGGCAGAAAGTTGTGATCTTCGCGTGCTGGCGAGCGACGGTTTGCGGCTCCTTTCAGGCGGTATGCGTCACAAAGAACACCCGCGTAGACAGCGCGATGTGGGGCATGACTCACATCTGCGAGTTCCATTCGTATTTCAACCACATGCAGGGTAGTGACGCCCAAACCTCTCAACCTTTTGAGTTGGCAAAAAGCCTCATGCGGCTTTTCTAGCTCCGTTCCCTGCGCTGTGGGCGCCGCGGCCCACGCTCGGCGCTGCCCTCGCGCCGGCTGCGGTCGCGCGCGCGGCGCTCGGGCTCCGGCTCGCCCCGGCCGCCGTCCCAGCGGGCGTCGTC
>JAABUH010002746.1_pt1 | contig 16366 bp, 18 predicted proteins | sample 5559121 | NCBI WGS metagenome assembly JAABUH01 (sample SAMN10711871, study PRJNA513364) | rock metagenome | isolation source: Antarctica rocks | place: Antarctica: Victoria Land, Battleship Promontory nord | collected 2015-12-28
GGGACGGCCCTCGTGGAGAGCGGCATGTGGCTCGTCGGCTGTGCCTACAACGTCTGCTGGACGCATGAGAGCCTGCGCCTGCGGGCCATCGGCGGTCGCAAGTGGCTGGGAGCGGACGCCGGCCATGGCGGCGGGGCTGACCGACCATGTGTGGACGCTCGATGAGGTGCTGCGCTATCCCGTCCCGCCCCGCGCGCGGACGCTCACCTCGAAACCACGGCGAGGCCGCCGAGGCGATCATGGCCGTCTCCTCCCCTTCCCGTCCCGCCCCGCGCCCCCACCAACCGGGAGGGCCGCATGACCACACTTCCCTGTGGTGGTACCCTCAAGGCCGGATACCTGGAAGAATGGGTCTACAATGCAACGCTTAGTGGGGCGCCACAGGGCGGTGTTGTGAGCCCCATACTTTCGAGTATCTACCTCGATAAACTCGATAGATACATCGAGACGGTGGTGCAACCAGCACACACCATGGGAGAGCGCCGACGACTCAACCAGAGGTACAACACGATGAAGAGTCGGGTGTACCAATTGCGGAAACGGGGACAACGCACGGCTGCGCTGAAAGTCAAACGACAGATGCGCACGATGCCGAGCTACGATACCCACGATCCGCACTTCAGGCGTCTGCATTACGTCAGATATGCGGATGATTGGCTGATTGGGTTTACGGGACCGCGAGGCGAGGCTGAAGAGATCAAGCGTCAGATCGGCGAGTATTTGCGCGATCACCTCAAGCTGACACTCTCCGACGCCAAGACACTGATCACGCACGGCCGTACCGAACGGGCGCGGTTCTTAGGGTACGAGTTGATGGTCATCCACAACGACACCCTACACGATGCGAGCGGGAGACGCACCAGTAACGGTGTCATCGGCTTGCTCGCGCCCAAGGATGTGATCAAGACGAAGAAGGCCGTCTACATGAGGAGGGGCAAACCGATCCACCGGCCGGAACGGACGAGCAACAGCGCCTACAGCACTGTCTCCGAGTACCAGCAGGAGTTCCGGGGCGTCGCCGAATACTACGCATTGGCCCACAACCGTGATCGCCTCAGTGAGTTGCGCTGGGTCATGGAGCAATCCCTGACCAAGACACTCGCGGTCAAGCTGAAGGTCAGCGTGTCGCGGGTGTACCGCCAGTACGAAGCTACTCTCCAGACGGAGAATGGACCGCGAACTGGCCTGGTCGTGACGGTTGAGCGAAACGGGAAGAAACCACTCGTAGCAAAATGGGGCGGCATCTCGTTGCGACGACAGGAAACGGCAATCCTGAATGATGCCCCGGCCAAAATCTGGAACGACCGGACGGAGCTTGTGGAACGACTGCTGGCGGATACCTGCGAAGCGTGCGACTCGCGGGAGAACGTCGAAGTCCACCACATCCGCGCCCTGAAAGATCTATTCGGGAAAGGCCGGGCCGCACCCGTGTGGTCGCGGGTCATGATCGCGCGACGCAGAAAGACGCTTGTCCTCTGCCAGAAGTGCCATCATGACCTCCACGCGGGATATCCCCTGACGTTCGTACAGAAGGATGCTGGAGAGCCGGGTGCCCAGAAATGAAGGCATGCCCGGTTCGGAGGGGGGGCGTTGGAAAAGGCCCGGCACACGGGACCTCGCCAGCGACCCTACCCTACCTGGACCAGGCGAGCGAGGTCGCGACGCTCATCGCCGCGCTCCGCCGACGCGAGCCGTGGACCCACATCGCCATCTACAGCGGCTACACACTGGCGGAACTCCTCGAGCGCCCCGACCCCTGGGTGCGCCGCGCGCTCGAACTAGTCGACCTGCTCGTGGACGGGCGATTCGAGCGGCGGCTGACCGCCGGCGCCGGGCCATACCGCGGCTCGACGAACCAGCGCCTGCACGATCGAGTGGCCCTCGCCGCGGCGCTCGCGGCCGTGGGTCCCTACCCTAACGCGGACGGCCCGCTGACCAGGTCGAGGCCACGGGTCGGGATTGGCGTCGACAGGGGGGAGGACCGCGGCATGGGGCGGGGCGGTGGCGCGGTCCCGCTCGGCGACGCGGCCACGGACTCCACGGAAGGGGCGCGGGGCGGATGAGCGCGACCGTCACCATCGTTGATGTCGCGTCGCTCACCCTCGCCGACATCCTGGCGCGCGTCGACGTCGCCGCGGCGGCGGCGCTGTACGCGCCGTCGGTGGCCGCGAGTGCGGGGCCGCGCGACCGCCCGTGGGAGGATGTTAATCCGCCGCCGGGCACCTGGCGGCTGAACCCGCTGATGGGCGAGTTCAGCGTGCTCGTGCTGGTGTCACCGTTCGACGTGCACCCGAACGAGCCGGAGGACGACATACGGCGGCGCTGCCGGCACTATCCAGACTATGTGCGCTGGTACCGCGAGGGCCGTGTGCCGCCCGCAATCAGGACCCTGCGTCACGCCCTGCGCTGCCATATCGTGAGCCTGGACCGGCGTCGTGTGCTCGCGGCCCGCGACGCCGGCGTGGCCACGATACCCGCGTGGCATTCGGAAGCCCGAGCCGATGATCTCTTCTGCTGGGAGGATAAGGCCCTCGGTTCGGCGTGGCGCGTCGCCGCGACATCGGGGAATAGATAGGCGCGGGTAGGCACGGGGGGAAACGCGCCTACCCGCGGGCGCGCGACGGGCGCCATCGACGCTGCCCCTCGCACCCTTGTCCGCATAAACCGGCTACATTGACCAGGCCGATAACGAAAGGGGGTTGTGCCGCGCGTTGCGCACATGACATGAACCACATGAACTCCGCGGGGGGCTATCGCTATCACGTCTTGCGGACATCGCGCTGCGATGCGTCGGCGCGCGGCGTCCCACAGTATTTGATCTACAACGGGAAAGAGAAACGAGGACTGGAAGGATGCGGGTACCGCTGCTTGGAAGACCAGATGGAAGCCGCCCTTCGCCGCGAACAGGGTGGCGCCGGCTTCTCTATGAGGCCGATCGTCGTCTACCAAGAGGGTGACAGCGTGCATAGCCCCGGGCGCTTCGTCGGCGTCATCGATGTGTCGGCCGACGACCTCGCCCGCGCTGTCGCCGCCCGACGATTCGTGGAGAAGGTCGAGGCCGTGGGATACCCACTCGGCCCGATCCAAGCCGCAGTCGCCGGTTCGCCACATGGCGCTGAGATCGGCGACCTGCTCGCGGCGCATACACGCCTGCTCGCCGCCACCAAGGCGCGCTATGAGTGGGTCGGGATGGCCGCGCGAATCAGGGGCCAGACTCTACCTCTGCTCGATCTGGGCTTCGGATAATCGCGCTAATCGGCGCGGACCGAGCGGCGCCACTTCGGCTGCCCGTAGACGAGGGAGAGGGTCGGCGCGCCGACCCTCTCCACACACTAGGCGAATGGGAGATGAGAGCGTGATGCCTATACGCAAGAGGGACACAGCGGGATTGACCCGCGAGGCCAGCCTGACTACACAGACCATCCGGACCGCCGACGTGCGGGCGATGCGACGCTACGTCCGGCAGGGCGCGGTCGTGGTCGCCGAATATCGATGGGAAGGCTGCGGCATCCGTGACTTGGAGGCGCGCGGCCGGGAGTGGGTCTTGCGGGGACCGCCGACAACGTTCCAGGCGGCTCGGAAGGAGCTGAATCGAATCCGCCAACCAAAGAGCGACCGCCCTGGGGGCGTACGAAGCGCGCACGCCGACGCGCCGCCTGACGGGCGGCGCGTCGAAGCGGAATACGCGGTATCGTCGGCGGGATCGGGCGACGTGTGGCGCGCGATTGACGGCGATGGGGACATGCTCGATCTCTTACTCTGGATCGCGTCTGTCTGCCGGGACACAGGTCCGGTCGCTCTGACGCTCGAGGCGCGCGCGGACGATACGATGGACACGACCCTCGTCGTCACAGTCAACGCCGCGGACGGCGCGCGCGCGGACCTCGCCTCGATCATCGCGGCATGCGCGCTTGAGGGAGATCGCCGGTGTCGCGGACGCGGCGGGCGAGCGCGACGCGTCGAGGTTATCGCAGGCGCCGCGCCCGCCCCCCAGGCAAGCGCGCTAGCAGGTAAGAGATGCACGCCGTGATCCGCGCCACGATGCGCGCCCGGCCGGCCCCCATCGCGGTGGGCCTGATGGGATGTCGTCACGGCCATGCTGCGCCGTGTGGTCCTCACACCCTCGTCCGCGCGCGCCGCGGCCTCCTATCCGCGACAGAGGGGCAGGGGTTGTTCCCGCTGTTGTGCGGCCGGTATGCGCCAGCGGCCTGGCCGGCGCTGCGCGCCTGCTACCCTATCCACGACCAGTCGGACGTGGAACGCGCCATCGAGATCGTCATCGACGGCATCGCCGGGAGCGGCGCGTTCCCGGTCATGGACGCGCGCCAACGGCAATGGCGGCAGATGGAGATTGACGAGTGGCGCGCCATGGACAACGAGTGCGATGCCGAGGGCGAGCCGGTGGGCGACGAGCCACCGTTCTGGACATCGTATATTCCCATCACCAACGAGGCCACACTCTACTGGTGCCCCGCGGGCGACGCGCCGATCCTCGAACTGCTCCTCGCCGATATCGTCGCGGACGACGAGTGCAAGGATTGGCTGCTCTGCGGGGAGATTGAGCAGCGTCTAGCCAGCCCCGCGACCCCGCGCGACGTGGCCCGCCGCGTCGGCGCGATCCAGACCGCGAGCCGCGTCCTACCCTCCGCTCTCATCGCGGAGGCGCTGCGCGCGGACCGGGATGGCATCCTAGGGCAATTGCCGGGGGAGCTGGCGCGACTCCCTCGGCTGTGCGAGTACATGGACGGAAGCTTCGACAATCCGTTCCTATGCCCCAGCCGCGAGATGTGGGACGCAACCGACCTCGACAGCTTCCCCTGGTCCTGGCACAACGTCGAGGTCGCCGCGGCATGGTGGGATCATGCCCGGCCTGTCGTCGTCGACGCGCGCGCGGTTCTGCGCGCGCTCGCGCGGCCTGCCGCGGCCCTGCCCACTCTCGCGGCGATCACGGGCGCAACCATCCGAGCCTGCGTGGACAGGGACGTGTCTCCCCCCGCAGACCTGCTGGCGTGCGTCGACGCCTGACACGCCCTGATCGCCTCGTTGGCGGACACGCAGTGCGCCCCGACGGGTGAATCCGTGGGCAGCCTGACTGTTTCTTTAATAGTAGTGGGAGCGCCCTCATGATTCCACACCTCGCGTACCGTGAAGCAACTACCTCGCGCGTTGTGCGTGCGAGCAGACGCCGGTTCGTGGAGCGCCGAGAGGGAGAGAGCTATGGGCGTCATGCGCCCGCGCGCGTATCGACACGCCAGACCCTTCGCGCGATGGTCGCGCGGTCCGATCTCGCCACGACCTACGCCGCGCTCTTTCCCGACAACTGGATGTCTGAGGGCGGCGCGGCCACGATCGCGCGCGGCGGCGCGCCTGTTGCTGGCCTAGCGACGCGCCTCGTACGCCGCCTTACAGCAGAGGATCGTCTGCCGCTGCAGGACGCCGGCTGGGTCCCGTATGATGGGCGCGCGTCGCCCGTTTCGTGGTTGCCCTGGTGCGCGTTCGCCATCCCTATCGACCCCAATCAAACCTACTGGGATTTCTTTGAGTCCGAGGGACCCTCCGGCCAGACGGCGGGCCTCATTCTGTTCGAGTGGGTCGCCACCGGTTGCATCGAGCTCGACCGGGAGACCGCGCCGTTCCTGCGCAACCACGCGGCGACGGCGGGGGACGGGATGGTTGACCTTCTCGACGCGGTGATGGAGGAGGCGACGACACGCCTGGACGACCCGTACACACGCCTCCACACGCTCACCGACATACTCCGCGCCGACCCCGATAACCTACTTCGCAGCCGCACCGATGCGCTACGGCGCGCGCCGCTCGTCGCCACGTACGCGGCCAACGAACACGACAACGCGTTTCTCTCGCTCGGCCGCGACTGGTGGGATGAGCAGGCCATCACGGGTGAGTTGCGCTGGTCGCCTGAGATGGTCGCGGGGCTCGAGGCTGAATGGGCGGAGGCGGCACATATCCAGGGCGCGACGCGCGCCCTCTGGGATGTCCTCTGCGAACCCGCGTCGTTCGCGGCACTGCTCCGATCCCTAGCGACGATGCTGGGCGTGGGCGCATCGTAACGCGTCCACGCCCGCTAGTGCGGAGGTAATCCGGGGGCGGCGCGGGCCGAGGGTCGATCACAGTTTCCATTCAGTAGCATGAAGGAGAACCTCATGTCGCATGACCAACCAACTCAATCGGCCGATTCGGCCAACGTGAATCTGCTCGTTGTCATGCCGTTGCCCGAGGTACGCCACTGCGAAGCGTTCACCACCATCGACGAGGCGCGCGCGCGATTCCGCCTCATCCGCGATCGGGTCACGCGGAGTCCCGGTTTGGAGATAGCCGTGCAAAGCGCGCTCGCCGACCACATCCCGGTCTGCGTCGTCGTCGCCCCGACTGTGCCGGTCGGTTTCCTGGACGGACCAGGCGTCGGACGCGTGATTGAGATCTCGGAGGAGGTCTATCAGGCGATTTGGCTGCGCCACCTGCGCAAGAATACAGCGGGTCTCGGAACAGTCACACCCGCGGGCGATAGGTTCAGCAGCTACGAACGCGACCCGGATCGCGGCGTCGTGCTGTACAACGATGGTACGATCGGCCCGCGCACACCACGCCGCGCGTAGTCCGCGCGCGATGCGCGGAGAGCGAAACCAGGCCGTAGACAGCGTGACGACGCCCATCGCATCTGGGGCGTCGTCACGCTGCCCTGGTCGCCGCCGGCATGAAGGTCTCGTGGGTTATCATGTGACCTATCAACAGCACGGCGCCGGTGCGCCCGACGCGGGACGGCGCGGGTCACGGTAGGCCATACATACAAGAGAGTGGGGGTATCGATGCAGACGGAAGACGAGGATACATCGCGACAACGGCGGGGGGGCACTGTCGCGGCGAGCGAACTCGCGGAGTATAGTTATTGTCATCGGGCGTGGTGGCTCGCTTGGCGCGGCGAGCCATCCGCGGCCAGCCCCGCCATGAAGCGGGGCGTGGCCGCGCACGACCGCATCGGGATATCCGTCAGGAGGGGAAACAGCGCAGCGCGTCATGGACTGGCGCTAGCGATCGTTGGCGCATCCCTCCTGCTCATCGTCATAGCGGCGATACTGATCATCCATGCCGCGGCAGCCCCGCGATGACGCCGATTATCGAGGCGCTCGCGGGCGCGGCCGGAGTACTACTGCTCGTCGGGGCGCTGCTCGGGCTGCTGGGTCGGCGGGCGCGCCGGCGCGCCGGCGTCCCTGGGGGGCGCATTTCCTACAGCGACATCGGCGCCACGAGCGACGATGGGCAACGTAGCCCGGTCCTCGTGGCGCGGACCATCGCTCTGCGAGGCCGGCCCGATGTCTTGGTGGAACGCCGGGGCGCGCTTATCCCGGTCGAGATCAAGACGGGGCGCGCTCCGACGCGCCCATACGAGGGTCACATGTTGCAAGCGCTGGCGTACTGCCTTCTTGTGGAGGAAACGCGTGGCGTCCGCCCCCGTATAGCATCGTCCGCTACCCCGGCCGCGAATTCGAGGTCCCCTATACCGCCGATGCGGAAGCATGGGTGCGACGTGTGGCCACGGATCTGATCGACGCCAAAGCGGGTGGCCGGGAGGTGGCGCGCAGCCACGAGAACCCCGCACGGTGCGGAGCTTGCGGATTCCGGGAGCGATGCGCGCAGGCCCTGTCCCCCCGCCGCCAGGGATGACGAGCCGGCTGCGGGGTGGGCGCGCCGTGACTGTCTGCACTATCCTCGCCGCGTTATGCAATGCGCGAACTGCCGCTCTGTCAGCGGCCACCCGAACGACGACACCGCGGTGGAGGTCTGTTTGTTGACGCGACGGAGGAAGCCTATGTCCATCACGCGCTCATTACCCATGCTGCCGGGGATCGCCCCGCCGTCCTCGGACCCACGGCCGGCCGACCGCGAGGACGCATACCAGCCGTTCGATCCGGGCCAGGAGGATGCTATCGTCGACGCGCTGTTTGATGCGTACCTCCTCGGGATGCCCCTCGTCGTTGGGTTCTCGGGCGGGAAAGATTCGCACCTCCTCCTGGCCCTTGTCTGGAAGGCCCTCGGGCGCGTAAAGGCGCGCGAGCCCGCGCGCCTGGCGACGCCGGTCATTGTGATGGTGGGCGACACGATGACGGAGAACCCCGTGATCCAGATGCGCACGGCCACGAGTGTCGCCAGCATCCGCGCGGCGGCGCGACGCGATGGCCTGCCGATCTACGCGGAGATCGCCACGCCCGCGGTCGGCGACCTCTTACTCGTCCGCATCATCGGCCACGGCTACCCGGCCATGACGCAGAATTTCAGGTGGTGCGTCGAACGGGTGAAAGCGGGCCCGTCGGCTCGGGCCGTGGATCGCATCATCGGCCGAGACACGCCGGCGATCTTCGTTCTGGGAACGCGTAAGGGCGAGAGCGCCGCGCGCAAGCGGAACATGGAGGGCCGGGCCGGGGGGCGCACGGTCGCCGGCATCCCCTTGCAGCCAAATCCCGCGCGCCCTGGCTCGTTCGCCTATGAGCCCCTGGCGGACGTGACGCTCGGCCAGGTGTGGTGTCACCTCGAGTCCCGCATGCTCGCGCCCTGGGGAGACAAGTGGCTCGAGTTGGCCGCGCTCTACAAAGAGTCGAGCGATGCCTGCCCCGTTCAGATGCCTGGGACGAGCCGCGATACGTGCGGCAACAGCCGCTTCGGCTGCTGGTGCTGCACAGTTGTCAAAAATGAACGAAGTTTGCGCAACCTCGCCGCCGGGGCGGCCCCATGGATGGGCAAGATGGTCGTGTTCCGCGACCTACTCCATGAGACGACCCAGGGCGAGGCGCGATACGACGCGCGCTCGATCCGAGGCGGCGAGACGGAGACAATCAAGCTCACGGGCAAGGGGACGGAGCAGGGCGGCACGCTCTCGCCGCGCGGGTACACCATGACCTTCCGCAAGCGCCTGCTCGCGCTGCTCCTCGATGCCGAGGATGATGCCCGGCGGCTTGGCCCGGTCCCGGACTATCGCCTCATCGACGATAACGCGCTGCGTGAGATCCAGCGCGTATGGGAGCAGGATTGGGGCGATTGGGAACAGAGCGCGGTTGAGATCGCGCGGCCCTACCGAGGCGAGGCGTGGGCGTACTCCCCACACCCCCGGCTGGCCCCGCGTCGCCACATCCCCGGTCATCCAGCGGCGCTCTGTCGCAAGGCGCTGGTCCAGCACAGGGCGCACGATGTCGATCTACCGCCCCTGCTCCTGTGGAGATTTGTCGACATCGCGGAGAGATTCAGGGACGACCCGTCGTATCGTGGCCTCGTCGCCGCAAATCGGCGCATGGCGCAATTGACTGCGTGCGATTGGAGGAGCGACGGGATCATCGTCGCGGACCTATTGTGGGAGCGCGCGATCGAACGCACGGGCGAGGAGGACCGTCACCTGCAGGCCGCGGAGCGACAGCGGCTGGTCGCGCGGGCAGTGCAGCCGGCCCTCGTCGAAATGGAGCAGGCGGCTCCACCCCCGACCTAGGCCGATGCCATGGTGGCGGAGATCGTGGAGGCGCTGGCGCGCGACCCGGGGACGGATGTGTGGGGGCGCATCGTGCGCGCGCCGCGTCACGGGACGGCGCCGCGCAAGGGCGCGCGCCGCGTCGAGGACGACGGCCACGGCGCCGTCGTGTGGGACGTGACGCGCTGGTTCGACCGACTCACGAATCGGAGAGACACCTTTTTCTGCCGCGACGGCAGCTACGGGTACGTCAGCGAGATCTACGGGGATCTGCAGGGCGCGGCAAAGCACTGGGTGGCGTATCCGCCCGCCCGCGCGTACACCGGTGAAGGCCGGCCACCGTCACACGCGGTACTGGGCAAACGCGCGGCGCGCTATCAGGCCCTCGCCTACATCGACGGCCGCTGGCGGCGGGCCATCTATGACCGCGACGAACTGTGCTGGCGCTACGCCGCAGCTATAGGCGACGCCCACGAGGAGTACGCCACCTGGCACGCCGAGCCGCTCAAGACCGCGTCGCACGCGGCGCTGCGGCTAGAAGGTCCGCTCGACGACGACCGGTGGCTGGCTGCGCCGGGGCCATAGGGAGGGGCGCGAACGGCGAGCCCCGCTACCGGTAAAGGGCGCCGCGCAGGCCACTCTCTCGATGTCGCCGACGAAATAGCCTTGGGCGCACCGACACCCATGTCCCCATACAGGAAAAGGAGACCAACACTATGACACAGTCGACCGGACTCGTGGCCCCGATAGCCCTGGCCATTCTGGCCGTCATCAACGGCCACGCCTGTCACGTGTATCGCCGCGACAAAGGCCTGGCGATCTACAACAGGTCGCACCCCCAACACCCGAAGAACCGCATCCCGGAGCGCGATCTCCTGATGCTCGCGCTCTGTCTCGGTGTAGTCGGCGCCTGGGTGGGTATGTACGGCTTTGCGGAGCGCCACAAGACGCGGGACCTCGCTTTTCTGATGCGCTTCTGGGGCATCGTCGCGCTCTATGTCGTGGCCGGCTACGCGCTCCTGCGTCACGGCTATGCCGCCCTCTAGATCCGGTACCGCGTCCCGGCCCCCGTCGTTCGACGCCCTAGACGAGGCGTTCACGCGGGGACGCGGGGCGACGCTGCTCCCGGCCCTCTTTCCGCAGGGCCCCCTCGCCGACAATGCGCTTCGGGCCGCGCACGGAGTGGCGGCCATGCTGTCTGTGGCGGGACAGCACACCACCGTCGCCGAAATAGTCGCGGTGTGGCCGTGCCTCGAGGTAAACATCCCGACGACGGCCATAGCCGCGCTCGACGGCATAGAACTCCAGGTGGCCAACGCCTGCGCGTCGTGGGCGCTGCCCGCGATCGGCGCCCACGATATCCTGCGCGTGGCCTACGACGCGACATGCGAGCGGGACGACGACCTGGCGTATCGTTGCGAAGCGTCCGCGCTCGTCGACAGGACGCTCGCGCGCCATGGGCGCGATCCTGGGGAACCGGGGTATGTGGCCGAGCGCGCCGCACTCGTGGACCGGCTCCTCGCGGATTACCACCGGGATGTCATTGCCCGCATCCGAGGTATGATCACGGATCTGGATGAGGTCATCGTGCCGAGTCGCAGGGACGCCCTACCATCGGACGTGGTATCTCTCTCGACCGCGGGGGCGCACCTCCGGGCACTGCGCCCGCACACCGACGTCCTGGACGCCTGCGCGCGCGCGATCCCGGCCCTTTTGTTGCGCGCGCGTCGCCGCGATCGGTTAGGCGTCCACGCGCGCGTCACGCTGGAGTTGCGCCGCGCCTACCATGAAGCGAGGCTAGCCAGCCCCGCCAGCCCCGCCAGCCCCGCCAGCCCCGCTAGCCCCGCCGATGCCGCTATCGTCGCGAACCTGATCGCGACAGATAACGGCCGTCACCGCGTGCTCGATGCCATCGACCGCGCTCTCTCCTACATCGATCGCCCGGTCGATGGTCCCGCTCGTTACCATGTGGCCGAACTGGGCATGGCGCTCGAACGGGCGTTTTTCATGCCGATTGAGGGTCCCCTCGTGCGCGCCCTCGGCGCCATGGCTAGCCGTACGGCTTACCCTTTGGCATCCCTCATCGCGGCATGGCTCGTTGATCCATAAGGGCGTGGCGCGAGAGAGTTGCCCCCCGCCTCAGCGTATAAAAATATGATGAAAGGGGACAAGAGCAATGCCGTGGCCTAGATGTCTTGAACACGCGAACTTGTTGCGATTGAGTCAAGTTTTTGCGTCGTATATATCTCGTCGGTCTGAGGCGGAGCCTCGTTAGGGATATAACCAACTTCGCCCGATGCCGCAACGTCCGCGACGCCGCGGACGCGCCACTATGAGCGACACGGAGTGGGGCATGGACCACGCCGTGGCGCCCGGCGTGGGATGCACGGGAGACCCGCGCGCCAACATGGATCACATCTTTCCGTCGATCAAGGGGCTTGCGGCGCAAGGCTGCGACGCGGCATTGCGCGCGCTCCCGGCGCACGAAAAGCATGCCGTCCGCGAGTGGGCGCTACGACTACTCGAGGCTACGATGCCGGGCGTGCCCGAAGACGAAACGATCGCCGCGTTCAATGCGGCCGGTCGCCTCGTGGCCTACGCGGCGTTGACGATCGCGTACACTGCCCTGCTGGAGAAAGGCCGCGCCCTTGGTATCGACACGTTCGTGCACCACATGGCCATACATTTGTACGAGGTGGAGTATCGCGGGCAGCAATCGGAGGAATACCCACCAAGACGGGCCGAGGGTCAGGATACCACGGCAGCGGCACTACCGTTGTGGATAGTACCCATGAACCCGCTAGCACCCCGCGCTGGCAAGGAGAATGTCGCGGAGCACGTCGGCCTGTTCGAAGAAATACGGGGCGCGTGAGGCCCTACACAGGACAGCGGGTCATCGGACAAGGCAACAGGCTGCGTCCAACGGTGCGGCGGGTCACAGGGGATGGCTCCCCGCGGGCACCCCGATGCATGTTTTCGTACGCTGTGGGGAACACTCCCCGCCAGAGGCATCCCCGAGGGGCGCCGTTGCGGCTTATGTCGAGACATACTCCACCGGTGTTTTATCACGAAAGGAGAGGCCGTATTCACCCGCCCCCGAAGAGGGCGGTCCCCTGCGGCAATCCTATGGATCAAGACCGCGAGCTTGTGCGCGCCTGCGCTGGCGACCTTTTTACCGCCTGCGCGAACGCAGGTAAGGGTACATCTGCCCTGGTACATGCCGCGCCCTACCGAGCGTCCCTATTTCCCCGCGCAGCGCGCGGACCGCCGGACCGTGCGCCCGTGACACCCCGACCAAGGCGTCACGGGTCGACATCAGACGCGACATCCTATCCGAACATCCATCGCCGGGGGCGACCTTTTCCGCTTACGAGTGTGAGAGGGGTCGCCTTCGGTTTTCTCGTCAAGGAGACTCACATGAGCGCCGAGACCACAACTAACTCGTCTGCGGACGTGGGCGAGAACCGGCACGTCGGAACGGACCTGATCGGGGTATCGTTCGAGATCCCCGGCCTCGGCGGGCCCGGATCTGGCGCGGTTCCGCGGGTAATGCGTGTCGTCAGGACAGACCCCGATTACCCGCAGGAAGTCATCGTCGCCGACGTGGACGATAACGAGTTCCGCGCAGTCATCAATCATGTGCGCGCGCTCATCGGCCAGGCACAGGTATCGGCCCAGTCGCCCGCTGGAGCGACGGAGATTCCGACGGCCAACGTCAGCACCTCGGACAGCGAAAACGTCGGCGCCATCGACCTCGACACGGGGGGGAAGATCGCCGGGGAGTCCACCTCGTCGAAGGCCGTGGGCATGGAAGCCCCGCCTCCGGAGGGGGACACTCCCCCCCGACCAGAGGAGGTCGCGGTCGCGACGACACCCGCGCAACGACTCGCGCATAGTCGGGCCACATATGTGCGCTTGAAAGATGAGCGCCCGGACGCGGTGATCGTATTCGCGGACGGCGAGGCCTACGAATGCTACGACGCCGACGCGCAGTTCGTCGCCGAAACGCTCGGCCGCGCTATCGTCGCCGTCAAATACCCGGAGGGGTATGGGTATGGTTTCCGCGCCACCATCACCCATCAGGACATCGATGCCATCACCGCAGGAGGGCGCCTTGTCACCGTGGTACGGGTCGCCGTGGCAGAGGCGGCTGATGGAAGCACAAGCGACGCCACCGCCGCGACTGATCAGGATCGCGAAACTGCGGCCTTCACCCCCTCTCTCCACGACGACGTGCTTGCGCCGGAGGTAGAACCCCAGGCACGCGCCGCCGAGCCCGCCGCCGATGTTCCCACCATAGTAAGCGACCTGGGCGCAACGGCCACCGGCCAAGACGCGCAGCCCGTGGACGCCGATCAAGAGGCGAACACGGACGACGCATCGGCGCCAGACACGTCGAGCCAGGGAAGCGCGCAACCGGCGCAAGCGGAGGCGGATACCACACCTGCTTCGGACATCGCGCGTGAGCGGCTCTTAGTCAGCTTGTGGGTCGACGCGGGGGTCGGGGCGGACGGCACGATTTCTGTCGACCCCAAAGTCCGCATTAGCGTCGGCCCGCACAAAAAGAACGGGGATGCCATGTCCGGCGATGTTCTGATGGGCGTGGCGATGTTGGACCCGGTGGCGGTCATCGGAGACCTTTCCACGCTCGGCGGCCTCGTGGCCGGGTTCATCGGGACACGGCAGACGCGGAAGGAGGAAATTGCCACTCAGGCCAAAATCGAGAAGACCCAGCAGACCCAAAGGAGAAAGGATCAAAAGAACGGCGCGCAGACACAGAAAAATGCCGACAAGGCAACCGGGCTGAAGGCTGCCGCGAGGAGAGCCGCGACCCCTATCATCGCGCCGGTCCTCGACGCGTCAGTGACTCCCCTCGCGCCCCTCGCGCCCGCCGCCGCGCCTGCTCCGCTTATCCCGGCAATCAGAACGGGGGCTAGCGCCCAAGCGGCCGCCGCAGCCCTCGCGAAACGGCACGAGGACGAAGGCAAGGTCCCGCCCAAGAGACAGGACGTGGCTCCCGCCGGGCAGCTCGATTTGCTGAGTCTCATCGGGGAATGAGGCCGACGACTGCGCGCCAATAGGGGGAGAGCGTGGACCACCGCGTCCCCCCGTCGCACACACGATAAGACCTACAACGCTCAGATGAGAGGATCGAATACAATGGCCGAGACCACCGCTACCGCCACCGCTACCGCCACCGCCACGACAAAGCCGACGCGCGTCTTCGTTTACGGCGCGAGCAAGTTCACGGAAGGGCTCGACTTCGATCCGTCCATGTCCGACCAGGAGGTCCAGGAAACCCTCGCGCCGCACTACGATGGTTTGGGCAACGCCGCCATGTCGCCCCCTGTGGAGAGCGGCGAGGGCGAGGACAAGATCGTAACCCGCAAATTCGAGCTGAAGTTCGGGAGCAAAGGGGCCGACGTCACCGCGCCATCGGGGGATCGTTCGCGCGACTTGCGCGCGTTCACGCAGGCCATCGTCGACGCCCCCCCCCACCTGCTTACCATCTGGTACGTTCTGCCGGAACTCAACGTGGCCACCCTGGACGAGCAGGTCCTCATGGGGCACGCCCTTTCCGTGGCCGATGAAGAGGCCGAGCAGGAGGGCGACGCGATCACGGCGCTGGTCGACAAGCTGCTCGCATAGTAGGCTAGTCGTCCGTCAAGGCTGCTTTGGACAGGTGAAAGTCCTGGATTGAGCGTACCGCACCTGTCAAAACGTCGGCTGACGGACTAGTAGCATCCCCCATGCCCCCACAGTCGGGGGCGCGCGGCGAATCTCGCGCCCCCGGCCGAGGGCGGGGGGAGGGAACTGAGATGGACGGTACCGAGGTACGCCTATGATGTCACCCCACCACCCTCCCATCGCGCGCGCTATAACAGTGAGGCAGCGCCCTCCCGCATTGGCGTCCTGGCGGCGGCACATGCGGACGGCAGCGTGTCCTCTGCCCGCGGTGGTCGCGGAGGTAGCGTACCGCCGTCGGATCATCGCTGCGGTCGCGACCGTCGCGGCGCGCATTCCCGGCGGATGCGCCGCCATCGTGGTCGACCCACACCCGATCGGGCAGCGGGCAAGCCGGACCATAGTGGAAGCCTTGCTCACCGCGATCGAGACATATGATCTCTTACCCGTGCTCGACGACGACGACCGCGCCCTGAACGACGACACCGACGATGACCCGCTCGACTTGCCATTCTGGATGGTCCACATCCCTCTCCGCCCGTGCGACGCCGCGTATGCGTACGGTTGCGCGGGCAGCCCAGCCCTGGCCCCGGCGGACTCGCCGGGCGAGTCCTTGCTCTATCTGCTGTTCGCCCGCGAGGACGACGAGGAGCGGGACGACTTCAGGGCCAACGCCCTGTCCGAGTTGGAGCGATGCAGCGCGGCGTTGCCGGTCAGCGCCGAGCGGGACGCGCTGACGGCGGCGTGCGAGGTGGGGTGGCGTTGGTGGCAAGAAGGCGTGGACCCGGCGGCCGCTCTCTCGCGCGTGCTGGCCGACAAGGATGGTCGCTTCGTCGCGGCGGGCGCCCCCTATGCGTGCGCGCCAACGCTCGCCGCGTACATCGCCGGCGCTACCCACAACCGTTTCTTAGACCAGAGCGAGGAGATGGCCCGATGGACCGGCATGTACACGATGCCGTGGGCCCCTGACGTGATCGTCGAGTTGATGGACGAGTGGGCGCGCGCGCAAGAGGTCTTGACCGTCGTCGACCGGGCCGTGATCGGGTTGCGCGACCCCGTTGCGGTCGCGCGGCTGGCGGCGCTGGTGCTCGCCACGTTCGACGATGCGGATCTCGCGCGATGACGAGTGCGGCGCGCATGGGCGCGGGCGCGCCCCACGTCGACGCCGACGCGCGCATGCACAGGGGCGCGCCGCCCGCGCGGGCGGCG
>JAABUH010002749.1_pt1 | contig 16348 bp, 18 predicted proteins | sample 5559121 | NCBI WGS metagenome assembly JAABUH01 (sample SAMN10711871, study PRJNA513364) | rock metagenome | isolation source: Antarctica rocks | place: Antarctica: Victoria Land, Battleship Promontory nord | collected 2015-12-28
CTTTAATTTGGCTTATGACCGTAAACCGCTGATTGTGTGATTCTTCGGAGACCGATGCAGAATTGTTCCTAGATGCTAGAAAAGGTCGTAGAAAAGATGGCATTCTAAACGCACGTTGTGGTCCTGGTTCTCCAGAATCATGCCCCGTGGGTAATGTATCGTCAGGTTGGGTTGGCCGCAAAGATCTGTCATTGCTGCCTGTCTCTGTGCGCAAGGAACGTCTAATGCGATCTGCGCGCAGATCTGTAAGCCACAACTCCAGCAGAGGGCATGAATGGCTTACGCATGTTCCCAAAGATATGAGGCTGGGAAAGGATGGCTTGAGGGTATCAGTCTGTATTTATAGCCACAGCGTAAACCACGGTCGAATGTAAGGCAACGTCAGCTGCCTCTTAACCCGATCAATGCCACCTCTTGCCGCGGATCTCATGGTGTAGTCTGATGGATGCTGATGAGATTCCGAAGTGTATTGACAGCCCCCTAAGCCAGTCGGTGAATCGCCCAAATGAGTCACTGACAGCTCAATGCAACCACGGCCGTCCTAACCCCCAGATTACGTGACCATACGGGCCCACGCCCCCTTGCAGGTGGGCGAAGGATGCACCGTTCCACAGCCATGGAGCCAACGAAGAATCTGCACATTCATACGTTTGGTGTTTGTCAACCACTGGAGTTCCATTCGAAGCTCCCATTAATGCGCCTTATCGCCCGAAAACATCAGCACGTAACAGCTGAGACGGTAAACTTCGGGTCACCTGCGCACAGTTGAATCGTCCATCTGACTCGCCTGGTTGTAAGATATCACTGTTATATTCTAATTGGCTGTAAGATCACGATGTGTATCCGTTACGAAGGACCTTTCCCATTATCGGGCTGAGTTGAGACGACTCCTCGTAACCCAGGAGGCCCAGCTCGGCCATACGCAGAACATTTCCTGAGGAGACACGCCAGGAGCCGCAAGCTGTATCGAGGACCACCTTGATTTATGCTGCGAGTGGCGGTTTTGGTGATGCGAAGAGAGGCAGAGGCTCATGAGCTTCGAAGAGGGTTAAAGATGAAGTAAAGGCGAAGGTTTGGTGTGGGCGGTTGTTGTAGGTATTGCCGCGGAGATGAAAGAGTTCCCGATAGTTCAAGAAAACGAGATAGATATTGGAACCCGATCTAAAGCCGGTACACAAAAAAAAAAGAGGGAGGACTTCCCATGACCGCATGAGCTGATTGGTAGACATAAGCAAGCAATGATTCCATCCATTCAGGCTCAGTTGCATAGGCACTTTCACACTGGCAGAACATGGTACTGAAGTATAAACGGGCTTGGGAACTTCCCGATCAGGGTCAGTACTTCATGGCAACGACTGGCACGCTTCGACAAGAAGTTTTTGTGCTTTTTTGGCCAGCACACCCGCGTCCGACGTGAGAATAGAACGTCATGGTGGCTGGCAAAAGTCTTCAACCCTAGGAGTGATAAATGACGTATTGACTTTAGACAAAGTTAGCGTTCTTGACCTCCCAGCCTCTTGTTGCCCTTTAAGTCGACTCTTAAACTGAGCTTATTCGACGATCATCATCACGCTTTTATTGTACTTTTCGAAACTAGAAAAGGGATGAAGGCTATTCACGTGTTGACTCGAAGATTTCCCATATTTTCTGTAGTTCAGAAGCTGGACCGCTATCTGAGTGATCGTTACCCTCTTTGCACAGTCCCCATGGACGGCCAAGCCTGCCTCTGGCTAGAGTCAACAACGATGTCCTAGAGCTCCAACGTTTCTTGAGAACTGCAAAGTTTACACCGATGAAACAGGCAATACCGCTCTTACGAACACTGCCATGGAGGGGCACGACGACATTCTGAACCTGTTAGTAGAGAACGGGCTCTGACTGATCACCAAAACCGCGAAGGCCGAACAGCTCTGATGGAAGCCGTGATCTATGGACGACTTCAAAGCGTTCAATTCCTTCTCTCCAAGCATGCTAATCGATCATTAATCGACATGCGCGGCGATGACGCCTTGAAGCTGAACCGCAACATGAAGGCGAAGATTACCATCCCCTAGCATGGTGCCTCCGAAAGACATTACACGAAAACGACGAAATGATAAATTATACTGATTCAGACTACTCCCAGTCGCGCTCTAAAGTCGTGTGTTTCCCGCCAGCATTGTTTGAATTGGTGACTTTAGGCTGCTCGCTGGTATTGGTTGATAGAAGATGGACTATATATCGTTACTCATTGCGAATTACGCTGTCTTCCAAAGCTTCGCAAGACCTCTCTTTAGCTACACCCAACCCACAAGAGTTGCTCAACCTTCAATGTTTTCCCTTCTTTGTTCTCTTACTGTACAATTTTGAATGTATATTCGGAGATCTTCCAGCCGGATCGTCGTCGATCTCCACGAATCAAACCTCACCGAATGCCTCGTGAATAGTCCATCTTATTTACCCACCACCATCAAGCCTGCCGTCATTCAGTCCCCAGCCTTCACTTCACCAATGCCGTTGTCATCACCACGGTCCTTCTGACTTCTTTATATGATGAGGTTCGGAGATGGCTTCATCCTGAGCCTGGTAGATCATGGCTGAGATGGAGAGCGTCTGTTCCTCACCAGATGCCTGCACTATTATGTTTTTCAAGCTCGCGAAACCCCAAGGATGCGTACAACTTCTTGCCCATTGGACTTCCAAATACTGACACATAAGCATTTTTGTCTTTTGCTAAATCCATGCCCTGTTTACATAGGGATGATCCTAAACCTTGCTTTCGATGGTCGGGATGAGTCCCCAAGATCAGCAGCTGTATGTATCGAGACCTATGATCATCATCAAATAGTCGTTTCCTGGCGTTCGTAAGAGTCTCGCGGAAGACTTTCATGTGAAGTCGGTTTGCGTCGTGTCTTGTTTGATCACCGTCAGTGCTAGGAGCCACGGACAATGGCGCTCTCTGCCGATCTTCCCACACAGCAAAGGCGACTGGCCACATAGTCTTCCCATCTTCAGTCCTACAGATTTCTGCAAGTACAACACGATAGCGATCGTCCATCAGGAACGACTCGAACCTCAGTTTCGTATATTTCTCTGTATCGCCAGGATATTCTTCTCGGTGCGGGAATCGATAATCCCATTGAGGATCAGAGGGAGAGGCTGCCATCTGTATATTGGTAAGAGAATCCAGATCCTTTGTGGTCGCTTCCCTCAACTCAAACCGTCCCCCCGTTGGTAATCCATCTGATTTTTGCATAGACATGTAACTTACTCACGCAACTGTGTACTCTCGTACGTTTTTGGCGAAGAATATTCGCGCTTACCCAAATCTGGCTAGCGGGAAGCGTGCAGCACCGTACCGTACCTACCTTACCTTATCTTGCAATGGCTGCGGGAGGTCTTGGGGGCGCAACTTTTCAGCGCACATTACGGGTATCCGTGCCCCCCACTTTCGCTCATCCTTCGCTTAGTGCTCGGCGGCCATGCAACAACTGAATTCAACTACCCATTATATACCACGATTTTGAAGCAATTGCTTCAAAATAACCCGCCATTTCTTCTGGTAAGCCTGAACGAACTTAATGCGCGCAGCCCTATGGGGCTTAGTAGCCCTGTAGCACTTCTTTAGTGCAGTTAAATAACGCTTTTCCCAGGCCTCTTCGCGCTGCTGCTGCCTCTCGTCCTCCAATTTCTGTCTATCTTGAGTCATACTTCGAGCATCATCTTTGGCGTACAAGATGCCTCCGGTTTTGAGAACCTTATTAGACTGCTTTTTGCGTGCTTTGCGAGCATTTTTGGCTTGATTGATCCTGCAGCAACTCCATTTTACGAGCCATCGTATTAGCGCCTTTCCAGAACGTAAGCTTTCTACAAAAATCTTCTGATATCGGTTCATCAGTTAGATCAAGCAGCTGGTTTCCAAGTGCTGCTCGGCTAGTAGGAGTTTTCCAAACGGCTGAATCGCCTATAATAGGTGATGATGTAATAGGTCGATCCGAACGTTCAATAATTCGAACTTTATCCAGTACTATCTTCGAATCAAAAGAAATTAAGCCAGTATGCTTCCATGCAGATCGAATGATAGATTCTTTGAAGGCTTTGGTTCGAAACTCGTTGAAGGCAGCCAAAAATTCGACTTTTGAAAAGGTCTCGTCATTCATTTGAACAGCTCGGTTAACCGCCTCCAAATGCCAATGCTTTAATGGCTGAAATACACACACATCTAGCGATTGAAGCAGATGAGTAGTATGCGAAGGTAAGCCGAAGGGTATGATCTTATGATCCTCACAGTAGGATATAAATTGGCTTGTATGATGAGATCCATAGCCATCCATTACAAGCCTTCTCCAAGCTCCCTTTTGATGCTTTTGACTAAAGCGATCGAAGTGCTTCAGCCATCGAAGGGAAATTCAGTCATTTGAATAGCCTGTATCAGAGGTAGTGACTAGCACGTCGTCGCCAAGATCGTTGTTAAAATGAGGCATCAAAAGTTGAACTTCAGTCATAATTAACATTGATGATATATTCTTGCCCCCTCCACTGATGCATTCAATGCCCGTCAATGATTCTCTATTATCCGAATCCTTGGAGTAGATTCTTCTATTTGAATCTACAGTAACAACCCAATCGGAGCGTGCAATGCCCATACGATAGCCGGTTTCGTCGAAATTCCATGTATCATCCTCCGTTATACCATATTTGACGATCACCTCTTTAAATTCATCAAAATGAGTCTGTAGTACTTTCGGATCATGCGCGTTCTTTCTGTCAGCTGCTATAGGCTTTCGTTTAGCTTTGAAGAGATCTGACTGACGATCTAGCCATCTTTTGGCCCATTTGTCGCTCAGTAGAGGTGGAGAATTCCAACGAGGAAAGTCTTGAGCACGAAGGGCGTTTGCCGTCGATTGCACCAAGTGTAGCCTAGCTGGCAAGCCTAACTGATCCAGTTTGGTTAAGTATTGCCGTAAAGCTGACTCCTGATCAGGTTTTAAAGCTCTATAATGCAGTCCTCGTACTGCTGTTTTGGACTGATAACCCTTTAGTCTAGATCGAAGTCTTTCATATGGAACGCGAAACTCGCGCGCAATTTCGGCTCGATTAGGATTTTCACGCATGTTAATGGCTTCAATAGCCTTCTGAATGCGACCTTCGATGATAGCGTATGTAGAAGCCATGTGGTTGAATTTTGGTAGATTTTTGAAGGTGGTGGATCAAAAATATGAAGGTCATTTGTTGCATGGCCGCCGAGCACTAAGCGAAGAATGAGCTTAGTGAGGGGCACGGATAGTTCTAGCGTCACTTTCGCTAAACCTTAATATACATTAAATTAGGTGGTGTCTGCACCCAAACAGAAGTATATAGTGGCTCAAATATAACAGTTTATTCTATAACGAAAGCCGATTCAATAAGCCTCTTTTGTTGAGACTCCCTTTGTTGCTGCCGTCACCAGATTAGGCTTAGACCTCTTCCTCACTGGCTTCGGAGCCACTACCTTCAATGTAGGATCACGAGGGCGACGTCTAGGGGGAGCGTAAACCTCGTTTCCCTGTCAACAGTCATATGGTGACTTGCATCAGAATAAAGGTATATTGGTATATGAGGGTCAGAGCGAATATGTGCATATATTGACTATCTAGTAGGTAGGAACTATGGAGGAAGGAAGAAGTGGGCGAAGGGTAAATACCCATCCACTAGCGCCGGATCAATGCGGAGATTACTAACCACAGGGGTAACAGTACTGTTCCCTATTTCCAACACTCCCTCTTAGGAATTGGAGCTCTATACGAAGCTATCCAGACCCTCTACTGACTGTATATCCATGCTCTTTTACTCGCCGGCGCCATGCTCGGCGGGGGTAGCTTCATCGTTCGAAGCTAGTCCCATGATTGACCTGGACCTTAGGAATTTGCCTGAGTCCAGGGGTTGATTGACGGGGTTGAAATAAGCTCCCCCGACTCCCTCCATTTTGGAAGGTTCATATCGAAGTCCCAGCTCAGCAGTACCGGCTGAGTAACAAACGATGTTCCCTATCGGAACTGGCTCTAGCCCTGAAGGCGAGCTCTGGCTCTAGCCCTGTAGGCGAGCTCTCATTGTTCCCTTTCGGAACTGGCTCTAGCCCTGTAGGCGAGCTCTATTCGTGGGACCGGCCGGTTCAACAACCAGCCAGCTCTCTCGTAGCTCAAGAACTGACATTTCAAGTTCTTGTCATCGAGTTTCCGGCGAACTCCCTTCATATGATGATAGACTGTGCATCCTAATGTATGTAGGTAGCCAAGGTCAGGCTTCTTGCCATGCCACGTCTCATAGAGAGTTTCCGTCTGATTGCTTTGATTGGGTGAGCTCCCTATTGTGGGGCCGGCAATCAGCCAGCTCCCTCTTGTGAGGATCTTCCTCTTGTGGGGCCAGCAATCAGCCAGCTTCCTCTTGTGGGGATGTCCCTCTTGTGGGGCCAGCAATCAGCCAGCTCCCTCTTGTGAGGCCAGCAATCAGCCAGCTCTCTCTTGTGGGGCCGGCAATCAGCCAGCTCCCTCTTGTGGGGATGTCCCTCTTGTGGGGTCAGCAATCAGCCAGCTCCCTCTTGTGGGGCCGGCAATCAGTCAGCTCCCTCTTGTGAGGATCTTCCTCTTGTGGGGCCAGCAATCAGCCAGCTCCCTCTGATGGAACCGGCCGGTTCAGCAACCAGCCAGCCCTCTCGTAGCCCAAGAACTGACATTTCAAGCTCTTGTCATCGAGTTTTCGGCGAGCTCCCTCCATATGGTCCTCCATATGATGATAGGCTGTGCATCCTAATGTATGTAGGTAGCTAAGGTCAAGCTTCTTGCCATGCCACGCCTCATAGAGAGTTACCGTCTGATTGCTTTGATTGGGTGAGCTCCCTAATTGCCAGGTGTAGAGTAGTAAGATCATATTGAGTCTTCAGGGTAGACCACATTATGGTGGCGTCTTCTATTTTGACTATATGTACCCTGAGTCCCTGTTCGATGCTGAAGTTAATCATACCGCAGGCCCTGTCGTTCTTATCTTCCCAGTGGTTAATAGCACTGGCGTACTCCTTTTTGGCTGCTGCCGTGACGTTGGGGTCCGGGATTTCCGGTTTCTCCAGCTTCCCCGAGGTGACCCACCAGAGACCAGGGCCCTGATTGCATCTACCCCCCATGATTCGTGATTCTGGTTCCCCTTTAGCTTAGGGAAACGATAGGAGTCCGAACCTTCCATCGTTGTTGAGGTATGGAGGGGATGGAGGTCGATGGGGAAAATCTCCCCCGATTTTGGTGACAGCGAGTTCGATGCTTCGGCTTCTGCCCTTAGGTTTGTTTGCGGTAGCGGAATAGAGCTAACCCGGGGTATACGTACCCGTTTCCAACAGCTCATTTCTGGTTGGTAAGTCACTAACGACACTCCATCGCGCGATATCTAGAATGACTTCCCCTTCCGCCACTGGCGGCATTTCAGGAAGCTCAGCCCCGAAGGCCCAAATCAATGAATTAAAAATTCATTAAATAAACCAATTAATTGATTATCTAACTAGTTATTTAACCATCTATCTAAACGAATTGATAGCTATGTAGAGTGCTTAGTAGAGAGCCATGAAGGGAGCCATGAAAGGTGTTCGGTAGGGAATCATGGAGGGAGCCATGGAGGGAGCCATGGAGGGAGCCATGAAGGGAGCCATGGAGGGAGCCATGAAGGGAGCCATGGAGGGAGCCATGGAGGGAATGCATGGAGGGAGCCATGGAGGGAATGCATGGAGGGAGCCATGGAGGGTGTTCGGTAGGGAATCATGGAGGGAACCATGGAGTGTATTCGGTAGGAAGCCATGTAGGGAGCCATGTTTCAAGCATGTTATGCGCTCGACTGACGCGTATTTTGAAGCACGTAGGATGTTCGATAGGGAGTTTGATGTTGAGCCATGGAGGGTGCTTTCTATAGAGCTAATTAGCATATGCTATGAAGCATGTATGGAGCATACTATGGAGTGAGCCATGGAGTAGGCCAGGGAGTAGGCCATGAAGCGAATAACGCGTGTTCGACACGTCACATGAGCATGTTTTGGAGCGAGTAGGCTGGCGAGTAGGCTGGCGAGTAGGTAGCTGAGTAGGTAGGTAGCTGAGCATGTAGGGTGGAAAGTAGGTAGGAAGCCATGTAGGAAGCATTGTTTGAAGCACTTATCAGCCCACAAAAGCTGGAAGGTGCAATCTAGCTAGCCTAGTTTTAGCTTAGTTCCGGCCTATGAAGCCGGATGATCTCTCTGAAGATCCTTCTTCTACCTACCTCCGTACGGAGTACATGTACCCAACGTGCCAACCAACATCAACTTTGCGGGCCGCCTTCCCGAAATGCCGACGCACGATCCACTCCTTTTGAATGATGTGTCACCTGCTAGTGACAATCCTTCAACATCTAGAAACAACCAAGACTCGTCGAACACTTAGGACGACACCGCTAGCAAGTTCTTCAATCGCTCAACATTATCTCATTCAGATATTTCACCTATTCATTGATCGTGCGACGTCACCGTTCTTTGAGGCCGTGGAGTTCCGCCGACGTTCTGCTTCAGCGCCGCTTTCGTTTGATCTTCACCTGAGCTTGATTTGTTGGGTCAACTATCGACGGATTCATCGCTTCGCGGGGATAATATCTTTCGCACCCGTCGCGCTGCACATATTGGCCGCTGTTCATCACGGCTTTACGTATTCTTTACGCTTGTCCGGGAACCTTTATCTGCTCTCACAGGGTCACTTCCGCCGACACGTCACTCACAGACTGGCAGGGTATATCATATCTTCTCGGCTTCTTAATGATACTCTCATTACACGTACAAATTCTTCCTTCGTACCCATCAAGCGTTGACGTTCCTGATTGGGTATGTGCTTTGGCGCCATCTGAGTTCTAAATCGTTCGTCAATCAGGTCTGTCTCTATGTCTCGGCTGGAATCTTTGGCTTCACATCTGTGGTTCAGCTCTTTGCGACTTTATATCGGAACAGCGTGGTTTGGGGACGCCTTCCACGAGCAGTGATCATCAAGGCTGGCGACGGCTTCATAACAGGCCTCAAGGCTGATTATCAGGACAGTTTATCAACTTATGAATTCTTTCTGCAAAGTCATCCGTTCATAGTGACGTCTTGCGAGGAAGGCGAACAGACGACTCTGGCCTTATTGGTCGACCCTCAGAAATGGTTCACCTTCAAACTTCAGCGGCTTGCCAGGTACGAAAGCGGATCCGATGCGAGCAATTTCCGTCTGGCATTGTTCACAGGTTCCCATGGGGCCAGCGTTCCTCTGGGGGAATTTGAAAGAGTTCTCATGGTCGCTTCGGTCTTTGTCCCAATTGCCATACCTACGAGAACCGATGAGGCACCAGCGCAAGAGATTTTGAATCAAGCCTTGAAGGAAGATGCACTGAATGACAGCTACGTACGTAAATTGCAAATTTCATCCCGGGATTGATATCACTAACTCGTCTAGATCTTACGCATCTCCATCTGCTACGCGTCCGAACTCATTGAGCGTGGCTCCTTAAATGAGGGCCAACATCGGCGAGTCTCTGCTCATAAGTGGACGGTGAATCTGGATGATGTTTTACGAGCTTAAGAGAGTATAAATCGAATACGTCAGACGCAATGCTTACAAAGATGGAAAAGGGAGGAGAATATTGGGATGAAAGCGGGCCAAAGAAGGGCGGTAAAATGCTTGTCATGGGTAAAACTCCTTGCCCGGTCGACCATGATGATTTACTGATGGACACCGAAGTTTCTGGATCTCAGGAAATTCGAGATGATTTGCGAAGGCTTGTGCGATGATATTTGAGCGTTAGCCTCCGCATAGATAAATTTCAAGTATTCCACCCAGCCACGAATAGGGGTTTCCTTCGACAACGTAAGATCTTTTGGATGATCAACGCATCGGCACTGTTGTAAGAGACTTCCGGTGTCAGTAGCAAGTGTGTTTCTGAATTTCCTTCTACCTCCCTTTTGAGTAATGAGCCCCTCGACACCATCAAGGTCTCCCGTTGTGATAGCGTCCGAAAGTTCGACGTATTGGTTAGGGAAAGACCCACAATAAGCACATTGAAGTGTAAGGATCATAACGTGATATATCTCGTCCTTCTCATCTACCTCAGGCGGACTAAACATATTTGCTCCGGTAAGTTCCCACATTATCTACGCACAAAATCAGGAGACTTGTCTCATGCGTTCACAGTTGGTCGGTTGCCACTTACTAGCGTACCGAGAGCCCATAGATCCACCTTTGTTGACCAGGGCAGTCCGAACAACCCTTCTGGTGCACGAAGGTAGGATGAGTAAAGGGGGGTGTAGTCGGCTCGATTCTGACGGAATCACCCAAGTCGATAAGTTTGATCCTGCTGAATGCACCATGCTAGTCGGAATCGACGACAACGTTGTCGGATTTGATATCTATAGTCCGGCTTTGATAAAACCATGGTAGGCGGAGAACTCATGGAGAGGTTCGGATTCATAACATACCCGTATGTGCCATGTTCTTCTCATGCATTGTCGCCAGTCCCTTAAGCACGACCCTGGTCACCCTTTTGACCTCCTCTTCCTCGAGCTTCTACTGTACGTTGTGGAGGTTGTCGGCAAGCTATTCATATACCACGATCTTCTGATCCAGGGTCATATTCACTACTTGTCGAAAGGAGCCGTGGCCACGAAGGTATCCGGGCCTTCGGCGTGGCTGTTATGGGCTCCTTTGCGAATTACACGTTGTTGATCATTGCTATCGCACATTAGCAAGGACGTCAAGACAACCCCAGCCGAGCTTCGTACCTTTGTCCAAGCCAGACATTTGGACAGTCATTTCTAATCAGCCGGAGGACTGTGTACGAGTGAGTACGTAGCTTTTCGCCAAGTGCCACGAAGAACGAGATTAGGCTGCAGAAAAGACATGGCAGCTACGCTTCAGAAAATTGAAGAAGCTGGAGCTGCAAGATGAGGGAAATTCCATAAGTCTGACAGTGAGGAAACGCATGGGAGGGCTGGGCTTCTGGCTTGATGATAGTTGTTCTTCTGCCCCATACTCGCAAGTCTTCACGGAATGCCCGGTCAGCACGCCACAGACACAAACAAGGCAGACTGGCTTGTGTAGACAAAGTTTGGTGACGATCGTATACTTTCATGTATGATGGATTGATTGATAGCTATTCCATAGGTCTGAATAGGGGTAGCCACCCATATAAACCCTGCTTTCCATTCCAACCCTGTTTTACATATTAATTACTCATCCGCCTATCTGAGTAGGCCGCGCGGTTCCTGCTCCACTTCTGCCTCCGCCTCCCCCCGAGGAAGCTCCGCATTCCATCAGTGCCTTTAGTGTGAAGCGAAAGTCCTTTAACTCCAGTGGGTGACTACTTAGTCTACCCCTTCTAACGTTTCGACCTGTGGCCCAAATCCTTTGCCCTCACACTCGCTGCCCACATCACGGGGTTCATTTTGATCTGAATACCAGCTTGCCATCTTCACTCTTTAAGACGTTCCATACTTCCAAATTGGCCAAGAAGACGTCCCTGTGTCACGAATTGTACTGATGCTTTTGCCAATGCCGGCGTACTAAGTATTCGTCTGGGTTCTTGAACCCCAGATTTCCTCCATATGGTCATCGATCGAATGCGTTGATTGAATAGGCAGTCGAGCAAAATGTGCTTCACTGTTTGTCTGCCTCATCCACATGGGCATTCGCCTGAACCGGCCCTTCTGATACTGAATAGATAGTCTCTAAAGCCTATCTTCGTTCGAAGTTGAGTCAGCGCGGAGCTTAGGGCTCGGTGAAGTCCCGCATGCAGACGAAGGACTGCTTGTGCCGGTGCTTCAATCAGTTTCTTGGTTTCCGTCCTACCCTCTTGCCACTGGGTCGCCCATCCCTCATCTATTCTCTTTCTGAGCATCATCTTGACTGACGAGCGGAGTGCCGCGAAGGGAATAGCCATTGCAGGTGGAATGGGCGGTGACCATGGATGTTCTCTCTACCCCGTTGCCTGCTTCGCCGCCCTATCTGCCATTTCATTGCCCAGCACCCCCGTATGGGCCGGAATACAGTGGACCGTCACCTCAATGCCCCTCCATCAAAGAAGATCCATCTTGATGGCAATGACCCGCAGTACTTCCGGACCCACTTGGCTGCCTGGCTCTGCCGAGGAGGTGATTGCCGATTGATGTCCGTAAATATAATCAGCGATGTTTTGTGGAGGTGGCAACCATGCAGTTCGGCCGCGTACACGGTGGCTGTTGACTCATTTCCCAACAGAAATTTCAAATCTACTCCTAGGTCTGGTATCACTGCCGCCGCCCCAACTTGCCGTCTGTATAGACGATGAGGTGATTCGAGTTCTTGATGATGTTGTCGTGTTCTTCGAGGGCGGTGTTCTTGTCCATCGCTATTCTATATTTCGCGGGTATCCTCCACGGAGGGGCGTACTTCTGGACAAAGAGTTGAGATGGATTCCCCATTTTAGGCGAGTAGAGAAGGGTGCGACGCAGGCACTAAATGTACTCAGCAGTCTGGGCGGCTCAATATGGGGACCAAGTCTACTGAATATGCGCAAAATTTATCGAGCTTGCATAGCCCCAAGAATGCTATACGCATGCTCACTCTGGTACAGTCCTGGCGGAGGATTTGGTACTGTGAGCCTGGAAAATGCAGTGCTCAATACACTGACCTCCCTACAAAGAAGAGCAGCACAGGTGATAGCCAGGGCATTCAGAAGCACGAGCGGACCGGCATTAGATGTGGAGCTGCATCTACTACCCGTTAAGCACATGCTGGAAAAGGCCCTCGGGGAGACACTCTTACGCCTGAGGACAAGCCGAGTGTATTATCAGATAGTGGAAGCAAGACGAGAGTCACGGGCGACGGAAGATAACTTCAGATACTGGAGCCCGCTTCGGAAGCTGGAGGAAAGGTACGATGCACATGGCTGGCTGGACCGAGAGACGTTGAAACCAATGGTCTTCGGTTGCCCTTCGTGCTCTTTTAGGCTGTCTGAAGTGTATTGACTGGATCTTGGCTTGCGTGTTTTCTGGACCATGAGCCTTCCCTTCCCCCGAATATGTTCTCGATTCTCCTGCAATTGCTTCCCCCGACTGTCCGATGACCACTTTCGCGATGTCGTCTATGTACCCGAGTTGCGCTTGAATCCCCGTTCTCCTCCATCAGATCCGCGTTGTAGAATAGATATAGTATGGGTGAGGCTGAGTATCCAGTCTGCCATGTTGCCGAGATTATGCAGAAGTCTCACATGGGACACCTTATCAAATGCCACTGTTACATTCAGTAGCAGCACCGTTGCCACCTAGTAGTGCGTGCTCCGTTCCCCAGGTTCTTCTTCCTCCCATTTGCCTTCGAGGAAGCATCTTGAACTCCTCCGCCGCAAAGCTTATTCATGTGGCCATTATCTTCTCTAATGCCTTGCCCACCGTGTTGAGTAGCGCTATTGGTCTGTACGATTTTGGTTGAGTGTAGTGGCTTGCGAACAGCGTTATGGATTCTCTGAAAAATTTCGGGAGATACCCCAGCGTCCAGCATGCATTGAACAGAGGAAGAAGTAGAGGTAGTAGCAGTGTTAGAGTCAGTTTCAGTATACCGTTCGGTGCTACCGGGCACGGCCAATCGTCTATCTCGCCACTTCCATTAGCTAAGTGGCTCTTTATTCAGAAGACACAAGAAAAGCTGCCCCACCGTTCAGAAAAAGAACCAAACACCAAAAAAACAATCCCTCCATACCTACGACGAAGCCAGCCTCTTGTCCGCTTTTCGGCCTGGAAAAGTTGGGATAAGAAGCTGACAACAACGCTCCGACTAAGTGGCAATACAAAATCCTCCTTCAAGACGTCCGTTGATCGACTCGTTTGACACAGGTATTGCTATGGCAACAATATGGGATGAGTTGAGAGCACACAGCAGGCGCGCCATATTGTACGTGAAGCCCTTGCTGCCGCGGGTATATTAGATCGCAATGCCATACTCTGGCTCCTTCACGGAATCCCTACGAGTTTCTGCCTTGTCGGAATGCGGTGGAGGGACGTCAGGCCACCTACTTTCGACTCACCGCATAGGCAATGACCTCTTCTCGGAACTCGCCCTTGGAAAAGGGAAATCCCCCGTCTTCAACATCTACCCCACTTCTGACCTCCGCAGCTGTGGCGCCGACCGTCCCCCCGAATCCGGCCCTGGCGTCCACTTCACCATCACGACCGAGCCCGACGACGACCCCTAAGCCGCCGACGACCATCGACATGTCCATTCCCATCTATCCACCCTCCCCATTGCGCCGATCACGCCTGCACAATTTCTCACCTAATAGTGCACACTTCTCCACCCATCTACGCTTCCCAAATGGCAAAGCTCCAGACCAAGAAGATGCACGCTCCCGAACTATCCCGTCGTCCGCGGCTTGCACATCGACTCCATCGCTAAACACCCATTGTAATAGGCCGGCGTTATTGCTTTGGCAAAAGTTGGCGTTTACTGCACGGAAGTTGAACTCCTCCACCGACACTGCTTTTCTGCGACATAACCATTCCTGCAGTTCCTTCTTGGCGACCTTCGTGACCTTGACGGCTCGTCCGACGACCTTGACTTTCTCGCCTTCGGCCCATTAGAGGGCTTGGAACTTGTCGCCAAAGCAAAGAGCCCTCTTAGTCCCCGGCTTGTCCAGCAGGGTAGATAATCGAGCGAGATTTTTGGTAGGGCTCGATCTCACGGTTTCGAGGTTTGCTCAAGCAGCTAGGATCCGTGGTCGAGGCGAATTGTATAAGGGAGGGAGAGAGGTAGACCGAAAAGACTAGGTTGTAAATCAATCTTTCTATTCTCTTTCCTTCGAAACTCCAGATTAATTCCCCTATGCTAGATCTTCTTCCTCACATCTAAATTTGCCACCTTTCATCTCATCGCCTATCCGCCTTCGCCTTCCTATCCAGAAGCCTCCCATCGCCCGATTCTTCTTTTAGCTGTGTAACGGTCGTAACTCCTGTGGCCGGGATCAGGCACCTCGCGCATTGTGCGCATCAGCGTAGGTTCCAGCGATGAGCCAAGGCGAAGCTACAGGGCAAAGGAGGACCATTATTCTCGCAGAGTCTTGTTGAGATATTTGAGCACTCAGCCTTCTCGTCCCCCATTTCACCTTTTTTACCATCATCGTTCCGCAATCCGCATACGTTTCGTTAGCTGCTTGGACAAGGATTTGCCAGTTTTGCTGCTCGGGTTTGATCGGGACGTCTTTGGCTAGCTTTTTCCGCTTGACACTTTTTGAGATCTGCTCAACGGAATGCCTTACCCATTCATCATGGTCCTCATCCTGCGGTATAAATATGTTATGAACTGTATGGTTTGTTGCTCTGTGAGAAGAAAATCGAATTCTGGGGCGCTTTCAATCGGATGCTATAAGCGGTGTTTAGGTAGCTGGTCATAGTAGGCTCATCATCTGATGTCTCTAGGATAATGATGACGCGCAGAGAGACTATTGAAGTCCACTACATGTGAATCCCTCGTTCATCGCACATAACGTATTATTCTCTACTTTCAGTCAAACTCACCATGTAGAAGCAAACTCACCATGTACAACAAACTACACAGACAAATTTTACTACATCGGTCGCGATCCTGAACCAGAAAGATGTGCCCATATTGGGCTCTGGCTCTGAAGCACCAATCGAGGAATTTTGACTCCACAGGGTCTAGAGAAATCGACAAAAAAGAAAGATAAGAAATATATGAGCAGGAGACAGAGTAGGAAGCGATTGAGTGAGTCTATCTCTCAGGGAAAGCCTGCGGAGTTCGTCGAGGAGTCTCTAGAAGCCTTCGAGAAGCTACCGCTGCGCGATATGGCTCGGCTATATAGAATTCGCCAACTCGAACCCTCACGCGCAACGCCCAAAGAACGGAACTTTGGTGCATTCCCCAATCAAGGCTTTACATCGTGGCAAACCTTTGACTCGAGCGGAGCCTAAGGGGATGCCAAGGGCCTCTTCTCAAGCTGAGAACTCTCCTGCTTACCATATTCCGAACGGCTGCGATCCGTCTCGCAGCTCGAGTCCCTATCGCATACCTATACGTACAATCGAGGACGAGTCCATATCCGAGACCTTATGCGCCAGTTATTCAAATCGCGCGAGAAGCATCCGGCATCAGAGTTGGCAGCTGAAGTGTATCTTCGGAAAGGGATTTCAGCAAAGCTCAAGTCAAAGTCGCTGACACTAAACAGATCAGTCCAGACAATCACCACCTCATCATAATATATTACTATATACGTCATTCGTCTATGAACTTGACGAGAAAAATATATCCGATTACGCCTATAAGAACGAGTTGCATATTAATTGCGAAGGCGACAACATCGCTGAATTTCTGAAAGA
>JAABUH010002750.1_pt1 | contig 16346 bp, 30 predicted proteins | sample 5559121 | NCBI WGS metagenome assembly JAABUH01 (sample SAMN10711871, study PRJNA513364) | rock metagenome | isolation source: Antarctica rocks | place: Antarctica: Victoria Land, Battleship Promontory nord | collected 2015-12-28
GGTGCTTTGAACCCCCCCCCCCCCCCCACCCATGCATGCCCACTCCCCCCGGCGCCCCCCCCCACACATGCAAGCCCAACCCCCCCCCCGGCGCCCCCACCCCCCCCCATCACCCCCGCGGCACCCCCTGTGCAAGTCTTGGAGACTTAGCACGGAGCAATACGATGCGCGTGAGCTCACCCCACTCTTGAGCGTAATCCTGAGCACGCCCGTGAGCATGGCCCTCCCAGCAAGCTTGCAGCAGCTGCAGGATGACGTGCAGTTGTAACTAGCTTATCAATGTTGGCCAATTCATTACAATACACCAAACCCAAAACCATTTGTAAATTTCGTGGCATTGCTACGTAGCAAATAGGCTTATGTATACAAAGGAAAGCAAGAAAAGACCTGCCAATTTTGATGACATACAAATAGACTGGTCTTGGGTCTGATGTTGACACTGCTTGATACAAATACCGGTATTTCAAACACTGGGTCCATTGGACATAAAACATAGCACTTGATTGATTCTTTCTGCCAGGGTCAGCAACTTAGGTCAAACCTCAACGACAGGCCACAAACGTAAGCAGATGAACGCATGATGTCGCCGCGAACATCGAAGCGACTGCCCTGACAATCCGTGAAGTGCCAAGTCTAGTCTCCGCAAACAGCAACGCGCGTGTGCACACTCTTGGTCACAAGTCACAACTGACAAAGTGGCAGTCACTCAAGACGGTGTTGGGCGCACGCCGCGCTTGGCACCTTCCAAAAGCGATGCTGGCCCGTTAGCGTCGGTCAATCTGCGAGACTGTGGATTGTTTGCAGCCAACTTGAAAGAAGGCGTCTTGCTCCGCAGCAGTCAAGTATTGAGGTCCGCAGTGAGACCGGCGAAGAACCTTCAAAGCTAAATCTGTGTGTGCACCTGCTTTTTGGTCTTGAATGAGCCTTTGGTGTGCAGTGCTTCAGAGATAAGTAAGCTTGGAGTCAAGGTCAGTGGTCAACACAAGTCCTGCTCAGAATTTTCTCAGGTTGCTCCTACCCATGCTTCATACAAACTATAGTCCGAGTGTGCTTGAGGTGTCTTGGATGCAGTCGGTGCTAGACTTGCGGGCAGTTCCTGAAGTTTGTCAGAATCTGTCAAAGTCCTCTGGAGGCTGTTGTCCATGTTTGGCTGGCCCTTGGGCAAAAGTAAGCATTCCTTGTATAGTAATAAGCCCTGTGTACGTTGCTTTGCTGCTGTGGCTCACGTCAGAGCCTGTTGAGCAAATGGCACAGCACATGTGTCATGCCTTGGTGCTACAGACCTGCAAGCATCCAGGTGTTGTCGGATTAGTTTCATGCCTCACTTCAAGAATGGTGTCTTCTGACTGCAGCCTGCTAAGAAAGCCAAAGAGGGTCTGAAAGAGCTGTTCATACACCCCCCTGCCCATTGTGTGACTTGCTCCAGCAAGTTTGCAGAGAAGTATGACCACGATGTAAGCGTGTTCCATGGTAAGGCTGCCCAGTAAGCATTGGGCGTTGCAAACAATCCTTGGTATCACTTGTTTGGGTTTTGTCTGTGCGCGTGCTTGAAGCAGCGTATGCAAACTTATACTCTACGTCGGCAATAATTTGTATTGCAGCGGATTTGGTTGCGTCAAAGATGCGTTTGTACATTTTCTATGAAGTGCCATGGCACACCAAGATGAGGTGCATCATGGCACCTGTGATGGGCACCACCACAGAAAAGGTCATGGCACCTGCCGTGGCCGATGCCACCAAGCTGGGCTATGAAAAGCTTTACAGGCTTCTGCTCGAGCATGTAAGCTACTAGCAAGATTGTTGCCAATCTTTACTGGCACTTGCGCATTTGATACTTGTTTGCAATTTTGTGTAGTGGCATGACAAACATTCTTTGTGCATGATTGTGCTGCTGAGCCTAGCAACAAGTGCGATATGTTTGCACTTTGCAAAGTGCAAACAACACTTACATGCTTGGTCCTCTTGAGCTGTGTCCTGACTGTGTGATTGGGCTGCAGAGCAAGAAGGAGATTGCCAAGGGGCTGCGCGTAATGACCAAAGAGGAGAATTTCCCTGTGCTGGTCCATTGCATGCATGGCAAGGACCGGACGGGCTTGCTTATCATGCTGCTTTTGCTGCTGTGCAGCATTGAACCACAGGTACCCACACCATCATGACTGGACTTCTCACACTTAGCTGTAGCACTCACAATCCCTTGACGTACTCACACTTTGCATCATGACTTTGCTGGCCCCTGTTACCTCACACTGTCCATGCATCAATGCTGAGGTTGTACTCATGATGACTGTCTTCACTCATAATGCAAGCTTCCTCATTTGTGTCTCCAGCTGCGTCCTGGCATGGCCTGTATGCCTGCATTCTGCTGTGTGCATCTGTATGCTGCAAGTTGCTGTGAGCCACGACAGTTTGATGGCTGTGCAGGCAGCACTGTTGGACTATGCGCAGTCAGAAGTGGAGCTGAGGACAGCCAGAGACAGCAAGCGATTCAATCTTGCAAGTACGCCCTTGAATGAGATTGTCACTCACTTGTGCAGACCAGTTGAGCATGTCAAGCAAGTGCAATGCTTGTCAAATCCACTTGCAAAGCTTGTATCCTGTCTAAATATGCATGATTTTGTGTCACAGCTGTTACTTCTCTTTTGTGTCAAATTGACTGGGCTTTCACTTGGACTGGGAATTCATCATGGTCGCAGTCGTATGAGACAGGTGATATTATGCGCACATAATGTGCTTTGTGTCTGAGATCAGACTTGTGGCTGCAGGTCACCTCACAAGTGACCCTGTCCTGGCATCTTCATCAGAGGTGATGCAGTCCACAATGGACTATATGAACCAGAAGTATGGCTCAGCTGCTGGCTATGTCAAATCGATTGGCATTACAGACAGTGAAGTATCACATATACGCTTAAATTTGATGAAAGAGGCAGCAACCAAAGACTTGATGTCTAGGATGGAAGCTTCTTGATGCTCAGCAGATGATCTTCATGCTCAGCAGATGATCTTCATGCTCAGCATTTGTTAAATGCTGTACCTTGACAGGCGCGTTCCTGCAGTCAGTCTGTATGTGCTTCCTGTGTGCTTGTAAGTGTACCTGTAGCCAGAATTTAGTCAGGTGCTTTATGCTATAGGCATGCCCCAAATCTGCAATGCAGTGCAGTAACTTGCTGCAGAGTTTCAAATGAATGATCTACGCTGGCCTTTGATCACGTATTTAAATGGTGTTTTGAACGTGCTGTTGTGCTTTTGGCCCACTGCTTTCTTTGTTTGGCTTTTGCCTTTGTGACCCAGAGCGTAACGTTCTGGTGTAGTACTCACAATGGCGGATGACAGTCTGCACGTTGGTAAGCTGCATGTAGTGGTTATACAGGGCTTGATGTGTGAAGAAAAATCATCATGTCATGTGCTAGAGCTGATCAAGATAAAACTTTGCAATGCTGGTGTGAGCCGTGCCTGGTTTGCGAGTCGCCTGCAGTTAAGCTTGCAGGATGTGCATGACTAGCTTTAGCTCGCAAATTGCTAGAATGCACATCATACAGTCAGGGAACCCATCCCAACAAGCCCTTCCGTAATCTTGCCTGGTGGAACCCGATGTAAAATTGTTAGTCCGTTTGTTTCTGCACATCACCAAAAATGAGACGTCGTGAATGGGCACAAGTAAGGACGCAGCACTGGCGGAGTGCTGACACTGTAGCAAAATGCCTGAGGTTTACTTGAGAAGGCTCAGCATTTACAATCCCTTTTTGCTGAGTCGCTGCAGTGACAACTTGTGCTGCTTCCCCCGCTATGCCGGTACGTGACGACGCATTGAACGGTCGATGCTGGATGTTATTTGGGGCAGTGAAAGTCTTGGCGGTAAACAAACCGCGATGATGAATGCAACTTGACACACTCGAAACTCTCAGTAAGTTAGGTCAGCGGTCGTGCACAAGACGCAGACGCTTTGCCTCATCTGCACAATTTCCCTTTCTTTGTGGATCTGTATCCGCAGCAAAGCTGCTTGAGTGTCAGACGGTGTTGCTGCGTTCAGGGTCGACAGTACCTCAAAGTTGGTCAAACATTGTTGAACAGCAGCACAAGCTGTCACAGCGCTCTCATAGCAGACGGCTCACAAATCACTGATGCCAGTCGATTGCATCGAAGCCCCCAAGGCATCATCAAGCAGCTTGGGCATAGGAAGCTTTTGGTCGCTGCACGTGGATCGGTCAACTCCATCCATTGATAGCACAATAGGCGGCATCAGCTCAGCAGTCGAAGTGCCACTTTCAAGCCCTCATTTGGATAGGGCTTTTGACTCCAAAGCTGTAGATTCTGCTGACTGGAGAACAACACAGGGCTTAGGGCTATATGTGCTCAGTACGCTGCTGTTGTCTGTCCAAGCAGCCTCTGCTAAGCTCCTGGGTCAGTAAGATTGGTAGATGTTGCTTCTTCATTACCATTGCCAGCGTTTGTGAACACCTTCCTGACTTATCGCGATCTGCACAGGCAAGCATGGTCTGTCAACTGCTGTCATGGTCATGTTCAGAAGCCTGGCCATTTTGCTGGGAGCAGTGCTGCCGCTGATGTACAACAAGCCAGCGAAGCCATTTGGGATCAGGTGAGTCTGATCCTACAGTGCCAGTGCCAGCTGTAAGGCATATGCAGAAAGTACAACATCAACCTGTTCTGACAAAGTCACATTGTATGCAGACACAAGATGCTGGTGTTGAGAGGGCTGTGCAGCTTCATTTCCATTTTCCTGCTGTACACATCCATACAGCTGATGCCGCTGTCCGACTCAGTGGTGCTGCAGTTTTTGTCTCCTATCATGGTTGCCTTTGCGGCTCCCTTGCTCCTGAAAGAGCTGCCTAGCAGGTGAAACTGCAGCACCTCCTCATGGCTTGCAAAGTGACATATGTGTTCATATGCCTTCTAGATGTCAGACCTGTACATGCTGTCTGTACATAATACATAGTGTCAGAGGAAGTTTCTGAAACCAGCAAGCAAATGCCACGGTTGCAACCCTGCTGTCTGACCTGCTGTGCTAATCATGATGCTACTTGACCTATGCGCTACCAATGAGAGAGGCATGCATGCAGGCTGATATGGATATGTGTCCCTATGTGTCTGGTGGGAGTGCTGCTGACAGCTCAGCCCAGCGCAGTGTTTGGCAGCAGTGCAAGCAGCAGCAGCATCAGCCGCATTGGCGTTGCAGTTGGCATTACCCAGGTGCATGTTGCTCACTGAACGAGCATGTTGTGCAGCTGAATGACTTTTTTCTTTCTTGTTGTCAGTTGTGTTTTGCTGTATAGCCTCAACATGGTATACAGTTCCTGTGATGACTGTGGCATGTCAAAGAGTCCATGCATATGCTCTGTTGGTATGTACAGACAGGAGCCCAAAAGTGTGCACGCCTGGAGTGCACCCCAGTCAGCCTGCAAACGCTCATTATGAGCGCAGTGCTGCTAGCAGCAGTTTTTCCCGGCACTGGGCTCTCGGTGGCATGATGCCCTATTCAAGAGATGACATGCAGCAATTTTTGTCTGCAGACTGCAGCTTTCTTCATCACAAAGTCTTGCGGCAGTCTCGTCGTAGAGCATGTCATGCATGACAAGACAGACATAGCATCTGCAGGCCACCACCTGCAGGCCCTGCATGTCTGCAGGCAGCCTTTGCAGCCAGCCACAAGATGTGCATCCGGTACCTGAGAGATGAGGACGCGCATACCCAGCTGATGTACCTGGGCGGGGTGTCCCTCTGTGGCAGCCTCATCATGGCTCTTGCTGTGCAGCAGTGGACCATGCCCTCCACTGCCCATCAATGGCTGCTGCTGCTGCTGACAGGTGAACAACAGGAAAAGAGCGGCTCTTGAGGCTGACAGCATCTCACTTTGTTGTGGCTGGTTCCATTGCACCTGCACAAGCCTCGAAGCCCTACTTAATAAAGCTTGCTTGTAGTTGCTCAAGTCATGTCGTACACATTGTGTATGGTTACAGGCATGCCATTTGTGGTGCCTTGGCTTGTGCAGCTTGTCAGGTTCAATAGTGAGGAACCAGTCAGCATTGAGAGCATTCAAGGCTTGTGCCATCATGCAGGGTTCAACACTGCTGATCATGTGGCATCAGCAACAAACATAGGTTTTGTATGGTCAGGTCCTCACTTTCAATGTGACATGCAGCATGCTCAGCATATGGATCCCAGATGAGCCAGACAATTGCTCTGAAGATGGTGCAAGCTTCCCTTGCGACAGCCATGAGTTACTTGTCAGTAGTGTGGGGCATCATGTCTGGCTACCTTGTCTTCAGTGAGGTAAAGCAGTTCTCATGGATTGCAGGCACACATAACAAGCACCTTGCTACTGCCGCATGAATATAGGCAATGCCGCATGAATCAACTCTACAGTGCATTACAAAGGAGTTGTGTGACTGTGTCAGCACTGCATCTGTGTACATGCCAGCACAGCGCAAGTCACTGCCTTAAGACGTTGGGCATCATGTGTGTGCATGTGTGTGCATCAGCTGTAGCTATATGTACATATGCAGGCTGAGCATGCATATGCCAATAGGCAGCATACACGTCTGCATGCTGGCCAAGCCACCTTCCAAAGTTGGCTTCTGAATAGTGAATTCAGTTTTGTAAAACATTGTGTGCAGGTGCCAAACTTGTTGTCCCTTGGGGGTGCCTGTCTCGTATGCAGTTGTACCTTTGTGTTAGGCTTTGCTGAGCACATGTCAACAAAAAAACCCCAGGCATCAGCTCAGCCTCATTGGTGTTGGTCTGTAACAGAGCAAGCAAGATCTTTGAACAGCAACTGGGCAAGTGGCCCGTGGCACAAGTTTTCAAGACAGCATAATGCCTACGAGCAACTGCGACCTACAAGAGATGCGTTTGAGACTTGACTGCCAGAAGCACATCATGGCATGTTTGTTTTGTGCATACTCACACTTACAACATTTTGATATATACTGCTAAGCTTCAATGTGCTATTTTGGCAGAGACTCAGCTTCAGACGCTAGCTGAAAGCACATGCATTGATGTTTGGATACCAGCTGAAAGCATTAGCACTGATGCTCACATGCCAGCTGAAAGCACTTGCATGCCATTCGATGTTATACAATCTGTTTACGTGGTTTATCAATGCAAGCATCACCTCACGCCATGTGAACATGTGCGTGTGTGCATTGCAAAGCCGTAAAGTCCTGGAGTAGCCAGATACTTTGGATCTTATGTCGGCCTACATGTCTGAATAGGATTACACTCAAGCATGTGTGTATCAATTTTGGTTGCTGGAGCTCATTCCCAAAGTTTTTTCTGTTCATTTGCATCATCGATCACATTCAATGTCAAAGTTTGACAGCTGCAGGCACAACGATGTCAATTAAAGCACAGCTGTTGTCTCAATGAGCTAGAGATGTGACATGTACAATTCATCTCTATCATGCAACACAAGGACGTGCAATGCATCATTGCGTGTAACACTTGTATGTAATACCTATCTGTATTTGATAAATTGTACAACATAAAGTGCATGCGCACAGCTATTGACTAAGCCGCACTTAGAGCTACATTCTATTCCACTGACATGGAGCAAAACGGGGTGCAGAGCATGTGCTGCAGCTGCAGCAGCTGCATTGCCGATGTGGCATCAAGCTGGACAGCCATCATGCAGCCACATGCAAACCTGCTATGCTGAGTTCTAACTGCTAGCAAGCAGCCTGTGAGTGAAGCGTGGCGACCTTTTCATCTCAACTTTGTGTGTGCGGAAGGATCTATCGCCGGCAACATCTTGGGGAGCATCAGCTATGGCCACACAAGAGGATATGGCGAGGAGATCTGGGAACCTGGGAAAACTGTGAACGGCTGCACAGCATGTTTGCCGTGCATCCCACAGCTGCATGCAACACGTGTATATCAGTTGTGCACATGCGTGTGACAAATCAACAAAGCAGAGGCCAAAAATGTCACAACATGCTGCTTAACACAGACAGGGTGTCACAAGGGGCTTTCATCAAACCATAGGATTGGGCTCCCAGCTCGCAAGGAAGCAGCGCTAGCAGATCTGGAAGCATGACCTCATATGCCATTTACATTTGCCAGTCACTGAAAGCACACAGCTCAGGTCTCTGCGATGCTGCTTGCACGCATATGCACGCTTAGATACCAGGAGCTTACTCTGAAAATGGTGGCATAGAAGTCCATCCAGATGCGGTGTTGCTTGCGCAGGTTTTCCCGAAGCTGTTTGCTTTCATGATGCAACTCCAACATTGACGCAATATATGCTTGCGCATCTGTGTCAATTGTTGTGTATGCAGTTTGGATCTTCTGTGTACCCTGCATGAGAAAGTGCCGCTGAAAGTGTGCATGACAGATATAAGCAATGGAAGATGCTGTGATATGACAAGTGCGTTTGTGGGAATACGCTGTCCCTCATGCCCTAGAGGTGGACATATGCCAATTTCTCCCCTCATTATGCCCTGTTCTAACTGAATTAAACATTTGCACTGATGCAAGGGATGCTCTTACTAACCTGCTGCAGGCCCAAGCAGATGACCTCCCTTGCCTCATGGCACTCGTTCAGTGACTGCAAGAAGTGCTTCCGCAGGTTGGCCATCTCTTGTTTCTGTTCAGAGCGCAACTCTAGCCTATCCTGCAGAATGCGCATGCATTCAGAAGCATGCTGGTTCTTCACCAGAAGATTTTGTCGTGCATTGAAGGCTACCTTGAGACCCTAAGAATGCTGTGTGGACACTTTGATTGTGTTACACACAAGCTCACACATGAATTGCTCTGGAGATGAGCTGTGACATTCATTCATTCACTTTATGATTCATTAAATACGTGTTTTGCCTGAAGGTCAGGTACGTAAAGTCCTGAGCAACTCCCTGCATGACGTTTTGATTTGGCAGTCAGCGTACCAATGGAAGTATGTGTTAATGTGGTCTGATTAGACTAGACAACTTCACACCAACCCATTGCAATGATGACATTGCTGTGCCATAGCTGGGACATTTCAGCACCCTGTTGTTTAGTTGCCCATGCTACTTGCCACGCTTGATAATGACAAAACACATATAGCAGGAGAAGCTGGCTGCCCACCGTGACTGTTTGCCACAAGTGCTTGGGGTCTTCTTGAGGGCCGTGAAGCGCACCAGCTTGGTAGTGATCATGCTCCAGGTCGGCCTTCATCAGCCTGGCTCCATCATGCGCACTGAAGATGAAAGTACGCATGAACAGCACAATCTGCAAGTCATGAATGGCTGTGCTTTTGCATCAGCTGAAAGCTTTGGCTCATGTCGTGCTGCTGAGTGCTGCTCCCAAATTTGATCAATGTTTTGAGTGAACAGATGACGACAACACAAAGGCTGACTTCCATGATAAGCATGCAGGCAAGCAAAGTGACAGAGATAAATGGGGACAAATAGTTGAACCTGCAGGGTCAGAGGGACAATTGGCTGTCAATGAAAGACAGACTTTCGTAAAGCAATTTTCACAATATTCCTTGTACCAAGCACACAACTTGAGCAAGCCCTAAACTTCCCCGTTTATGGCAAAATTCTGAACAAGCCAGCAGTCTGAGTAGATTGATCAGCCTGATGGGTAGGGCGGATTACAATGGCATGCAATGACAAGGAGCCCCACCAGTGCGCAGGCTGCTCTTTCCAGCTCTTGTGTCAGTGCAGGCGTCGGCCCTTCATGACTCAACCTCAGCATGAGACCAACCATGCCTTTCACAATGCCTTTGTATGTCTGAATGACATTGGGCTGACCAGCCAGCTTGACAGACGGTTCACCCCTAGAGTGAAGAGAGACTGAGGCAGCACTGGCTGCTGTGGATGTGGTATCCATTGCCTGCGGAATATGTAGCAAGCTTTGGAAGCTGCAGTAAGCATGTGAGTTTAACGACAGTAAGAAACATCTGCCTGTTCAGCATCAGCGATACAAATGATGGGGTGATCTTTCCATGCAGTAAGATTTCACATACTATTTTGGCAGCTGTTGTCAGCTATGCAATTATGCATGTTTTGTCAGATGTAAACATGAAGATGTTGAGACTAGCTGGTTGAGTGTGCTCACATGATTGCGCTCTTGAAGTTGCGAAACTTCATGATCCTTGAAAACGACTGCTTTTTCCAGGGTAGTGTTGTGCCCTGCTAGCTCAGCATTGTCTGCTGTCATGTTTTGCAGCTGAGCTGTCAGGTTTTCAAGTTGCTGCTCCATGGACACCTTTTCGGCCTATGACAAGCAAATGTATAGCTCAACTGCAGAACGCCCTGGACAGGCAGCAATGCCCAGCGCTTCCATGCATAGCTCTGACCTTCTGTCTCTCCCTGTATCTTTTCTGTACTTTCCTGTTGCTGATTACCCAGGATTTTGCAGGGGGTACAACGTCCCTGGTGTCCGCATGTGGGGGAAACCCTTTGCATGAGCGCAGTGACTGGGAAGAGGGGTGGCGTTCAGCAGCAGCTGAGTGATTTCTGTAGTCCTCGGAAGACTGAGTCTGCTCTATCGGCATTGGTTGTGAAGAGGCAGCAAGCTTCACTGTAAACTGCTCGGGGAGCCTGGAAACAGGGCTACGTTTGAGGCGCTTGGGGCTTGTTTATCGAAGTTGGTTGCACATCGCTCGCTCCTGTAAGTCTGGAGAACGTCATTGACAGCTCTTAGTCCCGTGACCTGTCTGAGATCCGGAAGAGACTCCATGTATGCACTTCTTGTCAATGCAGACTACATGCAGACTACGAGCATGCTGCATCTCGGTAACTCTGTAAATGTGACTCACAGGCAGCCTCACAGCCTCTTCCTCTTTTTTGCCCGATTGCTCCGAAACCAGTGCAACTGCCCATTCACACTTGTCCTTGCAGAGCAAGTCCGTTTCTGTGGGTTGCACCGTGCCCAAACCGCCATGTCGCTGTACTTTACATCTCACTGCTGTCCCAATCTTCGCGAAACAGTACCTGGTGGCTTGGTGCGACCAGCCTGCTTGCAGTTCAATCCGCGTATTGTGACAGCACAACAAACACGAAGGTAACTCAGCACCTGCTTTGCAGCACAGATCAGCAGTAGTCCAACTGTCTCGTGCTCGATGCAGACGTTGCTGGACTCAGGTGTCCGTCGTTCGGGCAACAGAAGGTCTGGCCGTACTGCTGACCAATTGTACCTGCACCACAGCTGTACATGTTGCATTTATCTACGGAAAGAATTTACAAACACAGTGTCCTCCATCAACTGCAGGGTATCAAGGAGTTCTCACACAGGAGCAGAAAGATAACACTAGAAATGAGCAGGTCTGTATTGTACAACTGCTCCAGTATGGCTTGCCAGTGTTCCTCCTTGCACCTGAGCAAAAAGCTTCAGTGCAATGAGAGAAACTGGCAACACATTCTAAGATTATGAAAACCTTGTAAAGACTGTGTCCATGCTTCAGACTGCCAACCTCAAAGCAGCAGCAGAGAGAGAGATGAAAGCTGTCAACGAAGCAATCAATCAGCAAACACGCACACCTCAGGGTGGACCGCAGTCAGCTGACTCTGCAACTGCACCGCTACGGGCTCGTTTGAACAGGGCCATTGAAGTCATGCAAGAAGGACTCATTGAGCGAGATACTGAAGTAAGGTCTCCAAGTATCATCGAGGCACTACATCGTAGTCTGTCTCTTTACGATGTCTCAGAAGCATTTTGTTGCTATCTACCAAATTTTGACCGGCAGCCCATTGGTACTTAACAATGGCTGCCCTCAGTCAAGCTGAACAGGACCTCTCAGTCGCAGCTTCGCTCATGTCAGAGTCAGTGACTGCTGTAGGTTCGGCTGTTGCTGCTGGCAGCGCTGTCTCAGGAGCATGTCTTGTACATTGGACCTCCTGGCACAGCAAAGAGCGAACTTGGGCGCCGCCTGTCACGCCTGTGTGCCGGAACCTTTTTTGAGCGGCTTCTTACACGATTTTCTGTACCTGAGGTCAGTTCGCATATTCCTTGCATTGCATGCTTGGCATACAATCATGCTTGCGAAATCAGGCGTGGGAATCATTGTGAGCATCATGAAATATGCTTTGTGGTGGGTCCTGATGCGCATCAGCCTCTGTCTGCTCTTGCTCACAAGAACCAGCATGTGCACTACTGTCAGTTGCCATGTCACATATGCAGAAGGTTTTAGGCAATGCAGAGACGGCTGGAGGCTCTGACCCACCATTTGCTGAAGTCTTGTGGCAAAATATGCAGGAGTTATTTGGGCCTCTGTCCATGCGTGCTTTGGAAGATGACAGATATATCAGGCAGACTGAAGGCTATTTGCCCAAAGCCAATGTAGCTTTTGTGGATGAAATCTTCAAAGCCAACAGTGCTATTTTGAACACGCTTCTGACTGTCTTGAACGAGCGGCTATTTGATAATGGCACAGACAGAGAGCAAGTTCCTCTCCTGTGCTTGGTGAGCCCCCAGTTGAAAGGATCATTCCATTGATTATTGTCCCTGCTCCAAGGCAAGATATAACATCTGCTTCTTTGCATTTGATACAATCACTGAAGCTGTGCTGCGCATATGGCAGTGGTATGCTGTCAGTGCCAGAGTGCTTTCCACATGCGTGTTTCAATGTTGGCAGCCAGCCTTTGGTCTGCTTGATTGTGTAGCTTTGTCGCGACCAGTATTGGTCGTAATGCAGCCAAGCATTGAAATGAATGATGCAGGTTGGTGCATCCAATGAGTTGCCAGAGAGCGAGGAGCTTGATGCCCTATATGACAGATTCCTCATCCGGCGCCAAGTGTCACAAGTCAGTGATGCTGGCTTAGCAGCCATGCTTGCAGCTGCTGCAGACAATAATCTAGCGGTATGAGCACTACCATTTCTATGGCAACGATTGCAAGTGATGCCGCTGGCCTTCCCAGCGTAAGGCATGTATACGCATTTCAAAGTCTGTTTGGGATGCCGCACTCAACTCAGGGTGATGCTGACTGCTTGGTGGTCTATACACTGCTGTTTCAATCAAGAATGTATCCAAGTCATCATATGACTTTGCAGCAACTGCCTTTCACTGGTCTGATGGTCACTGGCAACTGCACAATGCCAATCAACTGTAGATAAAGAATCCAGCAACATCAGCTCTTGAATGCATGTTGCTATGTGTAGGGCACAGGACTGGCAAGTCATCGCAGCAATGGCAGCGAAGCTGCTGCTCAGGAATCTATAGCTCTCACATTTGAGGAGTGTCAGGACATCAGGTCAGGAAACCCTCAACCCCTTGGTGTGTGAGCAAGAGTGCTGACTATGTACCAGTCATGCCTAAGATCAGCAGTTTCAGGAATTTTCATGTGCATAGGTCCACTTGCAGCGCCTGTCCCCAATCAGCAAATTGTTCAGAGATGTGCAGCCTGTAACATGCTGGCATGGCTGTTGGGATGTTGTCTGCATTGCCAAGTTCCTATGGACTATAAGCTCAGGCAGACTGTTGGCTTGACAGGCAGCAAGCTTTGCGGCATGTGAGCGTGCCTGTTGAGGTGCGGCAGCTGCTAGCAGACCTGAGGACGCACCTCAGAGAGAAGATAGAGCCACCTGTGTATGTCTCAGATCGGCGATTGGTCAAAGCTGTGGGCCTCATGCAGGTCAGTCCCATCAATTCTGGAGCTTTGCGCAGCTGTGTCAATGTTTCTGCCTGGCTGAGTCATGCTGTGCATCTGCTGTTTTTGCTCAAATGCAGCATGTTTGCTCATTCAAAAGACAGGTCCAGATGTGCAAGCAGTATTGCTGAAAAGGTGCTGTTTTGTGCATGAGCTGTTGCAACTAAAGCTGACTATGAGAGCTGCAAGAGTAGGTGACATGCGGGTTGATGTGTGTTCAGGTGGCTGCCTACACCAGTGGCAAAGACAGCGTCAGCTTGCTGGATTGCATGCTACTGCAGCATATCCTGTGGCAACAACCTGAACAACAGTCACGCATCACAGACTTCCTTCTCTCCCAGATCTCTGAAGATGATGGTCTTCAGAGCGCAAGCTACATTCTTGGCAGTGAGTTTCTGGCTTAAAGAACTTGTTGCAGCACAATGCGGCCAGCATGCAACAATGGCAGTGTCATAGCCAGTAACCAGCTTACACCAGCATCATGACACAGATGCTGGTCACATGCTGGTGCAGCCAACCTCTGGACATATTTATATGCTACACTGCTTGCCATCGCATTTCTTCTCACTTCTGTCGTCATGTCTGCCAGCCAAGTTCATATTGGGGAGGACACAGCCTATCCTCTTGGTGAATGCCTTCCTGTCAGCCTTCCTGTCAGGATAGCAATGAATCTGGATGGTATGCATCTTCCAGGTATATTCAGCAGAGCATGTGTTGTGCTGACTAAGAAAGGGGAGAACCTGGCCTCAGTGCTGGGGGAGGCTACAGCTCTGAAAGAGAGCTTGATGGATAAGCTCATCAGCCTGAAGGCCAGCCAAGGTGTAGGACGTGGTGAGAATCTTTTGCATGCCATCTTACCCTGAGGCTTGCATTGGCCACACTTGCGTGCAAATCACAGCTTGAGCTGGTCTTGCACAATTCCCACAGCACTTGGTGTACGTCTTTCTCGGCATGCATTCACAGCTGGACAACACTCACCTGCTGTTTGTGACAAACGTTATGCATGTTGATTTGGAAGGATTTGTAAACTACTTTGACTGCTGATACAGGAAGCAACATGTGGATCAGCAAACAGGAGACAGACAGTGTAGCCAGCAGCTTGCGGCCTAAACTGGAGAAGACTCGCAAAGCACATGAGGCCTTGCTTGATGAGGCCATCACGCTGCAGGTACATTCCCTTGCTCAGCATGAGCCATGACGATGCACAGTCTGCAGGTGCTTGCATAAGGACATGCTCATGCTGGACCCTTTAAGTGCAATTTCACAGTCCGCCTTTTGTAGTCTGTGCCTCAGTGACTATGTATGCTCTATCAGGTAGTGCTTGAGGCATCAGACTCGTCATCAGGTCTCAAAAACATTCAAGAGATGTGCCCTGACAGATGGCAGAATGACTTTTGGCGTCAGCAACTTCCCCAGAATTATCACCAATTGCGAGAACGCAATGCATCCTCACTGAGACATCTCCATGCTAATGCTCCGCAGGTGATTCAAGATTCAGGACCTGCTTTGTTATGAGAGATCACTTGTGCTTCCATCGGTCGCCTATATCACTTCATGCTCCAGAAGGACATCATGTGTACCAACATCACCCACTAAGCATCCAACTGCTGTTCCCCTGATTGTCTGCATTGCTGTAATGTGCCGGCTCAAAATGTGGATGCACAATGCAGGCAGTGCTAGAGAATGCCGACAGCCTAGGGCCATTGGACATTGTAGATGTGCTGCCCAAGCGATGGGCTGATTACCTACGGGGAATGGACAAGCCTCCTAGATAGCCATACTGCGAGGGCCATGGAAATATATGTGAAAATACTAGCTAAACCCTCAAGGACTGAGTAGATCCTGATTGACAGCCTGACAGCTTCATGCAAAGCTCATTACTGCTTTGTGTGGTGCCGTTTAGGTGGCACTGGGAAGCCATATTGACCCTGTCATCTTGTCTACAGAGATGCCAAAACTTTGGTCTGACATGATACGCAATGCCCCCATGGACCAGGTGCGACCACTGGGTGTGCAGAAGTCCAACTCTTTCAGATCACAAGCTAACTCGTTTGCAAGTCGGCCCAACCTGGTTTCAGATCCCACTCAGCAACTTGCTGAAGTTGACTCTCAACTAGAAATGTTGCGCAAAGGCAGGAGTGCATAGGGCAGATGCACTGTCTTCGCCTATTTGCTGTGTAACATATATCTTGACGTTGAATTTCCTGTAACACTTCTGCAAACAGTGAACTGTTAGTATCACTCATTCTTGTCAGGACAGATGTTGGGTATTAACAATACTTTTGGAGCAGTGAAACACATGCTGCCTGTGAGCTGAGCTTTGGTTGGAATCTTTGATTTGTATATAGTGCATGGATATCAGAACAGCGCTGTACGTATAGATCAAAGTTCTAGCAACACTCGAAGTTTTGCAATTTGTGGCATGTTAGCTGTGTCAATATTTTGCATTGTCCATCTGCACTTATGCATAGGTAGTGCAGCTGTGTGCTTTCATCCTTGCCTCTATTTTGTGGATAGCTTCACCAAGGCTGTCACGGTGATCAAGCTGTGTAGATGTATCAAGCTGTGCAAGCCTCTGCATTTTGTGGACCAGCTGCAGGTCCACACGTGGGTCTCTGAGATTTGTTGATACAACACGGTGTTCGGGCAGAAAGGCGAAAGCCTCGGCTGGCGAAAGGTGCCGAAAGCTTTCGCCAGCGGCCGAGCCACAATGGTCAGTGGCAGAATGGGTGAATGCTCCAGACCCTGCTGAAACCCTAGGGTGG